>Ga0307516_10004331_pt1 | contig 17571 bp, 12 predicted proteins | sample 19_EM_MG_FD_203310 | JGI IMG/M metagenome (GOLD analysis project Ga0307516, IMG submission 203310) | Populus trichocarpa ectomycorrhiza microbial communities from riparian zone in the Pacific Northwest, United States - 19_EM | ecosystem: Host-associated > Plants > Roots > Unclassified | place... | reverse complement strand
TGGGGTCTGTCAAGCTTGGGGCGGGTTTTTCGACAATTTCGGGCGGCCTGCTTGGCCGCTCGGCCGAGGCCGGGAAACTGACCCGTGTTTGCTTGTGCCGCTGCTCGTGGGGGCTGGCGGTGCCGTCAGTCGGCGCCGTCGAAGAAGTCGACGATGCCGGTTTCGAGATTGTATTCGCAGCCGACGACGAGCAGGCCGTTTTTGAGACTCAGCTCTTCGAGCAGGCGAGAGCCGTGACGCAGGTGGTTGGCGGAGGCGGAGACGTTGGCGCGCGTGGCGGCGCGCAAGAGCGCCGGGCGATCGTGCGCCAGCTCGGTGTGCATGAGCGGCGCGACGACGGGCGCGATGCGGTCGGTGATCGACAGCAGGTTGCGCGACTGGGGCCCGCGCTCGTTGGGCTCCATGCCTTCGACGGTGGCGGCGATGGCGCCGCAGTGAGAGTGCCCCATCACCACGACCAACTGCGTGCCGTAGCGCTCCGCCGCGAACTCGACTGAGCCGATTTGCGAGGGGGCGACGATATTGCCGGCCACGCGGATCACGAACAAGTCGCCCAGGCCCTGATCGAAGATGGTTTCGGCGGGGGCGCGCGAATCAGCGCAGCCGAGCACGATCGCAAAAGGAGAGGGCTGGACCGCCGGATCGATGCGGCGGCTCAAGCTCGCCAGGGCATCCATACTGCGCACATTGGCCACGAAACGGCCGTTGCCGTCGCGTAAGCGCGTGAGCGCTTCGGCGGCTGGAATCATCGAGGAAGACATGGCCCCTCTTAGCGCAGGTTGGCCCGCGCCGTAAGCCTGCGGTTTGGGGCGCGAGCCGGGTTGACTCACGCCGATCTGCGGAGGAGATTGCCGTCATCACGCTGGGAGACGATCTCGAGTTGCCGGAGCTGAGCTCGCAGACCGAGCCCGCGACCGGACAGCAGGCGCGCGACGACGCCAGCCTTGCCATGGATCGCTATGCAGCTGGCGACGACAGCGCCTTTGGCGAGGTCTACGACGCGCTCGCGCCACGGCTCTACGGCTATTTGCTCCGCCAGACCCGCGAGGCGGCGCGCGCCGAGGACCTACTGCAGCAGACGCTGCTCCAGATTCATGCGGCTCGCGGTCGCTTCTTTCCCGGCGCCGAGGTGGTGCCGTGGGCCTTCGCCATCGCGCGGCGGCTGATGATCGACAGCTACCGAAAGAAGAAGCGCGAGGCCCAGCTGGTCGAAGAAGGCGGGCCCGAGCCGCCGTCGGCTCCCGGCACCGACGACCTGCTGCATCGGAAGCGGCTGGTGCAAGAGCTAGATGACGAAGTCTCCAAACTACCTGAAGCGCAGCGTGTCGCTCTCGAGCTGACTCGGCGCGAAGGTCTTTCGCTGCGCGAGGTGGCTGAAGTGTTGGGCACGACGGTCATGGCGGTCAAATTGCGTTTGCATCGCGCCCAAGCGTCGCTGCGTGCCGGCTTGGGCAAACGGAGGAGAGACGATGCCGAGTGAGCCCACGCCTGTGCCGCGGCCCGAGCTGCGCGCCAAGGTTCTCGAGCTGGCGAGACGAACGCCGGCGCCCGTGCGCGCGCAGGTGACGAAGCGCACGCGGGGCCTGGTGACGGCCGGCCTACTTTTGCCGATCGCGCTGTTCCTGCTGCTGGGCGGCGCCGAGCAAGGGCCGCGACCCCGCCTGCTGCTGCTGCTGACTTTCGCGGGAACTTTCGCGATCGCGGCGCTTTCGCTGTGGGCAGCGCTGAGCCGCGGCGGGCGCACCCTCGGCCGAGCGCGTGCGTGGCTCGTCGTCGTGGCCTTGCTGCCGCCGCTGCTGTTGCTGGTCTGGAAGGTGGGCTTTAGCGCGGCGTTTCCGAACATGACCCAGGCTTGGGCTGCGCGGCCTGGCTTGCGCTGTTTCGGCGTGTCTCTGCTATTTGGTGTGGTTCCGCTGATCGCTTTTCTGAGCGCGCGTCGCGGCAGCGATCCGGTGCACCCGCGCGCGCTCGGGGCGGCACTTGGCGCAGCCGGTGGGCTGTGGGCTGCAACGCTGGTCGATCTGTGGTGCCCGGTTGGGTTTCCATGGCACGTGCTCTTGGGTCACGTCTTGCCCGCGCTCTTGCTCGCGACGCTGGGGGCCCTGGCGGGGGCTCGGCTGCTCACGCCGCCCAGCCCGCCTTGAGCCGGATTCAGTCGGGCAAGATGCGATCGGGGTCACCCAAGAACTCGAAGTGCATGGTGTCGCGCAGCTGGGGATCGCGACCGAGCCAGTAGAAACCGTAGCGTTCGAAGGTGTCGATCCAGCAGCGTGGCAGCTCGGTGCGCTCGAACACGGATTCGGCCGAGCCTTGGCAGGCCTTGTGCTCGGGCCAAGGCGCGACGCAGCCGCAGCACGGATTGCGATTGGGATCGATGTCGATGGCGATGCCGAACAGGTGATTGGAGATTTCGGCGCCGCGATAGCTATTTTCGGTGCGAAAGCCGCCGATGGCGCGCGCCTTGTAGCGCTCGTCGGCCTTGGTGCAGTCTTTGTGCAAGCGCCGCTCGACGCAGGCCAAGGCTGGGGCGATCTTTTCGTGCACGCTCAGCGGCAGCCCCATGAAGTGAATCGACTTGGCGTGCGAATACGCCGTCTTGTCGTTCAGCTGTTCGTAGGGTCCGCCCTCGATGCGGCCATAGTGCTCGACGCGATAACGGATGGCTTGGTTGGCCTTTTTGCCGTCGAGTTGCTTGCCGATCATGAAATTTTTGCGAATCAAGAAGGCTTGCGGCTTCTGGTAGCGGCAGCCGCGGTAGTCGGCCTCGGCGTTGTGCACGACCGGCAGCGCGAGCCCGAGGCTTGCGAAAAGCGGGCAGAGCAGCGCAGCGAGCTTCGTCTTCGAAAAGCGCATCCAGGAGTCACGGCTGACTTAGCATCACCTCGCGGCCGAGGCGCGAGCTTTCGTAGATGGCGTCGAGAACACGTTGCACGCTCAGCGCTTGCTCGGGGGTCACGCACAAGCTTTCAGTGCCCAAAACTGCAGCGATGAAGTTGTGGAAGCGATTGGCGTGCGGATACGCGAGCGGGGTCTCGGCCAGGGCCGTGGTCTGGTACGCGTCCGCGTCCTCTCCCGAGCCGAAACGGTGGTGCTCACCGGGGTAGCAGCTGGCCCCCGCTTCGCTACCGTGAAGGACGACGTTCATGCGGTCGGGCTCCCGCTGATGGATGGCCCAGCTGACGTCGAGTGTGAGGGTAGCGCCGTCTCGAAAACGCATGAGCGCCGTGGCGCCGTCCTCGACGTCGAAGGTGGCGTGGCTGCGCTCCGAAAGTCCCCAGCCGCCTTCGCCGATGCCGCGCGGTCCGAACGTGCTGTACGTCTGACCGCTCACGCTGACTGGATCGAAGCGGTCCATCACGAACAGCGCGAGGTCGAGCAAGTGCACGCCGATGTCGTAGAGGGCGCCGCCGCCGGCCAAGGCCTTGTTGCCGAACCAGCTGCCGAGCTTGGGGATGCCGGCGCGACGGAACCAAAACGCTTTGGCGTGGTAGACGTGGCCGAGCTCGCCTGCGCGCACCAGCGCGGCCACACGCTGCGAGTCCGGACGAAAGCGCTGGTTCATGCCGACGCTCAGCAGCTTGCCCGTACGCTTGGCCAAGGCGACGACCTCGGCGGCCTCGGCGGCGCTGGTCGCGAACGGCTTCTCGACCAGCACGTGCTTGCCGGCCGCCAGGGCGGCCAACGCGAGCGGAGCGTGAAACGCGTTGGGCGTGGCAATGAAAACCGCGTCGACCTCGGGGTCGGCGAGCAGCGCTTCGCTCGCGGGGTAGGTGCGCAGACCGCCGAGCTCGGCGGACAGCTCGCTGAGGCGTCCGGGGTGAAAATCGCTTGCAGCGACGATGCGGGCCGCGCCGTGCCGTTTGATCTCCTGGCAAGCGATGCGGCTGATTTGGCCGGCGCCCAAGACCCCGAAGCGAAGCTCGCGCGACATCGTCGCCATTCTTAGCAGGAGGGGGATATGCTGCAGCTTCGAAAGTATTTTTCGCCGGAGCCGTTACGCTGCTGGATGTCGACTCGAAACGCACAGCGCTTTTTTCAGAAGCGCCCACGCGGCGTGAAAGCTGGCAGTCATAGTCAAGGTCATTGCTCAACCGAGCGGAGCGCCCGTAGCGCTGGCCCTGCATGAAGGTGCATGTAGGATGAACGAATCGAAGAAGAGCCCGAAGGTTAGCGGTGTAGCTGCCGGCGGTCTGCTGGCTGCCAAAGACGAACGAGATCGACGACGGCTAGCTCGTCGCGTGTTCTTGAGCGCGCTGGGAACGGGGCTCTCGCTTCCGCTGGCTTACAGCAGCGCGCGGCTGGCGGTGGCGCAGACCACGCCTCGGCCGCGGCGCTTGTTCCTCTACTACCTGCCGCACGGCGTGCCGGCCGAGCACTTCGACCCGACCGAGAGCGGCGGCAGCTTCGATTTCGACTTGGCGGGGCAGGGCGTGCTCGGCCCGCTTTTGCCGTACGCCAAGCAAACCACGGTGCTGCGCGGCATCAGCATGAACGGCGCCAGCAACCACGCCGCCATCCGCACGATTTTGACTGGCAACGCCGACGGCGCTGGCTCCGACTCGATCGACGGGCTAATCGCGGCGCAGCTGATGACAACGCCGTACGTGCTGGGCGCGGTGCCGTACGCCAAAGGCTCGGGCTTCACGTCAGATTCCTTTTTGGTGAAGCACGGCTCCTGGGTGCTTCCAGAAGAGGACCCGTCGCGCGCGGCCGACGCGTTATTTCAATCGCTCGGCACCGCGAGTGGTGCACCAAACCCCGCGGTGCAGTTTCGCGCTGCCGCGCTCAGCCTGACCGAGAAAGAGCTGACGCGGCTGCAGGCAGCCACCAAAGACCTGACCGACGAGCAAACCAAGCTCGGCATTCACCTCGACGCCATTCGTCAGCTGAAAGAGTCGGGCACGACGAACGCCGCCATGCCGGTGAGTTGCAATACGCGCCCGGACTTGCCGACCCTGGCAGCGCTCAGCGGCGCGGACGTGCTCGACCCTGCCCAGCTCGGTAAAGTCCTCGACGCGCAGCTCGAGGTGGCAGCCCACGCGCTGCTGTGCGGCACCGCCAGCGTGATCACGCTGCAGAACATGTACGTGAACGCGGACCTGAACATGGGTTTTGCCGGCGGCCCCGGCGTGCCGAAGGGGCACCACGAGCCCGTGTCGCATTCGTGGGACGGCCCGGGGCGAACCGAGTTTGCGCTGGTGCAACGCTGGTTTTATGGGCGCTTGGCCGAAAAGCTGCTGGCCACGCTGAACCAAACCGACCCGCAAGATCCGGAGCACACCGTGCTCGACAATTCGCTGGTGGCCGTGCTCAGCGAAGTGTCGGACGGCGCCAACCACAACTCGGACTCCGAGCCCGTTTGGATTGGCGGGGTGGAGACACCGACCAGCCTGCCCCTGGTGCTGATTGGCGGCGCGGGCGGCTACCTCAAGCCGGCCGGCGGCATCTTGAAGGTGTCGGCGCTGCACACCGACCTGCTCGCAACGTTCGCCGAAGCCATGGGCGCGTCCGTCACCAGCATGGGCTCGGTGTCGTCGATGAAGCCACTGACGGAGCTGAAGGCGTGAGCGGCGTGCGCAGCTGGTCGGCGCTCGCGAGCCTCTTGCTCAGCTTAGGCTGCAACGCCAGCATCGCGCACGACGGCGCGCAAGGCACCGGCGGCGGCGGCGCCACGGCTAGCGGCGGCGGCACGGCTAGCGGCGGGGGCCCGAGCACGATGACGCAAGGTCGCGACGCCATCGCCCAGCGCTGTCAGGTCACGCAGCTCGCTCCGCCGCAGCTGCGCCGCCTGACGGCTGTCGAGCTGGAGCGCACGTTGCGCGACATTTTTCCGTCGCTTGCCACGGCTTGGGCGGGGGTGCGGCTGGGCGCCGATCCGGTTTCGCCGCTCGGCTTCTCCAACGACGCTCGCACGCTGGTCGTCGCCAGCCAAACCGCGCAAGAGCTGCTCGGTACCGCGGACGACGTAGCCCAAAGTGTGACCGCCCCGGCTGCGCTCGCGGCGCTGCTGCCTTGCGCCGCCGCCGCTGCACCGGGCCGAGCCTGCGCGGACCAATTGGTTCAAACCGTGGGTTCGCGGCTGTTTCGACGCGCGCTTTCCAGCGACGAGGCCGCCGACTACGGCGCGCTCTTCGACGCCGTGGCGGCCACCTCCGACTTCGCGACCGGTGCGCACTGGGTTTTGGTCGCCCTGATTCAATCGCCCAGCACCGTCTATCGCTCGGAGCTCGGCGTGGCGGCGGGTACGAGCCGCAAGTTGACGCCGGACGAGCTGGCGAGCGAGCTGTCGTACACGTACGGGGGCACGGCACCGTCGGCGGACCTGCTGGCAGCTGCGGAGCGGGGAGACTTCGCGGCGCCCGAAGCGCGCATCGCCAAAGCCAAGGAGCTTTTCGCGACGCCGGCTGGGCGCGAGCAGCTGCAGCAATTCTTGGCCGAGTGGTCTGGTTACGGGCGAGTGGCGTCGAAGACCAAGACGACGGTCATGAATTTCGAAAGCCTGCGCACGTCGATGCAGCAAGAAACCAAGCTGTTTTTCGATGAAGCGGTGGTCAACCGCAAAGGCGGCGTGCGCGAGCTCTTGACCGCAAACTACACGTTCGTCGATAGCTCGCTGGCCCAGCTGTACGGCTTTGGCGCCGCGACCGGCACGGACTTCGCCCAGGTCGAGCGCCCGGCAGGGCAGGGGCTTGGACTTCTGGCACAGGGCTCGATGCTCGCCGGCAGCGCGCACGCCGACGCCAGCTCACCTACGCTACGCGGGCTCGTCGTGTACGAGCGGCTGCTCTGCCATCAAAAGCCGCCGGTGCCGCCCAACGTCGGGGTGATCGCCGCCGTCGTGCCAGGGGCCAAGACGACCACGCGCCAGCGCTACGAGGTCGCGCATCGCACGAACGCCAGCTGCGCGGGCTGCCACCAATTCTTCGATCCGCTGGGCTTTGGTTTCGAGCATTTCGACGAAGCCGGCCGCTACCGCGCCGACGAGGGCGGGCTCAGCATCGACGCGACCGGGCAGGCCTTGGCCTATCCGGACACCAGCGTGGTTTTTTCGTTCGACGGCGAGGACGAGCTGGCGCAAAAGCTCGCCGACAGCCCGGTGGTCTCCGACTGCGTGAGCGGTTTGGCGGCGGCGTACGCGTTCGCGGGCGCGGGTGGCCGCACCTGTTTGGCCGAAGACGCGCGGGCAGCGTTTGCGCGCGGTGAGCTGGGAGTGCTCGACTACTTGGCGGCCCTGGCGGGCTCTCCGAGCTTCGTCGAGCGGGCGCCGTAAAGAGCCGCCAGTCGCCAGCCGTCAGTTTTCAGTTGGGCTGAGGGCGCGGCTGGGCGTGGTAGAGGGCGGGGGCGGCATGGTGGCTGTTTCTGTTTTGATTCCGGCGTTCAACGCTGAAGAGACGCTGGCCGCGGCGCTGCGAAGCGTCGAGCGGCAGACGGAGCGAGACTGGGAATGCGTGCTCGTCGACGACGGCTCGACGGACGGCACCCTGAGCGTCGCCCGCACGTTTGCCATGCGAGACGCGCGCTTTCGGGCGGTCAGCAGGCCTCGCGCGGGGATCGTAGCGGCCTTGAATGAGGGACTTAGCGAGTGCCGGGGCGAGCTGGTGGCGCGGATGGACGCCGATGACTTGATGGCGCGGCGGCGACTCGAGCGGCAATGCGCCGCGCTGGCCGCCAATCGGCAATGGGCGGGAGCCGGTTGCCAAGTGCGGCTGTTTCCTCGCAGAAATATGACCGACGGCTTGCGCGCCTACGAGGCTTGGTTGGCGTCGATTCGGACCGCGGCCGACGTCGCGCGCGAAGCGTTCGTCGAATGTCCGCTCGCTCATCCGACGTTGATGCTGCGGCGTGAGGTGCTGCTCGGAGCCCTTTACCGCGACGTCGCTTGGCCAGAGGACTACGATCTGATCTTGCGTCTACTCGAAGGCGGCCACGAGCTGGGCATGGTGCCTGAGCGGCTGCTCCACTGGCGTGACGGCAACGGCCGGCTTTCTCGCAGCTCGCCCCGCTACGCGCTCGGCGCCTTCGTCGCCTGCAAGGCCGAATACCTGGCGCGCGGCTTCTTGCGCAATACGGAAAGTTACGTGCTGTGGGGCTTCGGCGACACCGGCAAGGCCCTCGCCGGCGCCCTCGCCCAACACGGCAAACAGCCCTCCGCCATCGTGGAGCTGCATCCAGGCCGCCTGGGCCAGCTCATCCGCGGCGTGCGCGTCATTCCGCCCGAAACCCTGCCGTCTCTAGCGCGCCAGCCCCTGCTCGTCTCCGTTTCAGGACTCACCCCGCGGAGTGAGATACGAACGGCCCTGGTCGCTATGGGCTTCAAAGAAACCCGCGACTTCATCTGTTGCGCGTAGCTCCCAACCGACAGCTGCCAACTGACAACTCAATAGCGATACTGATACAGCAAATCCACCCCGGTACCGATCGTCCCCAGCTGCGCTCGCACCGACACGGTCTTGGTCATGCGGTAGTCGACTGCGGCCCCGACCATCGTGGCCTCCTCGGGATTGGCTGAGCTGGCAGCCTGGTAGTTGCCTTCGACGATGACGCGATCGGACGCGCGGTACGCGGCGGTATAGGTTGCGCCTTTGGTGTCGTCCTCGCTGTCCGTGCCGCGCAGTTGCACGCGCGCCAGCGGCGTGCCGGCCAGCAGTGTGTCGATCACGCTCAGGCCAAGGCCCGTCGTGCCGGCGGTGCTACCGCCCAACAGGCTGAGCGCATCCTGTTGCGGCCGGTCGAACAGCACCTTGGGGTTGGAGAGTGTTCCAGTCACGTACATGTAGAGCGTTTGGTCATCGGGCGCGCGCCAGCTAGCGCGCACGTCGAGGCGTGGGTCGGTGGGATCCGGGGTATCGAAGACCAACGCGCCGCCCTCGATTTGGAAGAGTTTGTCGGCCAATTGCACGACGCCGCGACGATCGAGCATGATGGCGCCTGTCACGCCCAGGCCGCTGGCCAGCACGACGTTGGGGTCGCCGGTGATGGGAATGTCGAGCTGAGCGCCACGCTCTACTTTAGCGTTCCGCCCGAGGTGGATGGCAAACTGCCAAGGCAGGCCGCCGTCGCCGCGGTCGGCTTTGGGCTGCGCGATCGGCTGCAGGATAGTCACGTCCTTGTTTTCGTCGAGCTCGGTGAGTTGACGCGTCGATTCGTCGGGCAAGCGGATGTCGAGCTTGTTGAAGGGTACATCCACCAGAATGCGATCGGCGTCGCGCTTGAGGGTCAAGTTTTGGATCTCGACGTCTGCGTTGGCGCGCGTGATGCCGTCGACGACCAGCGGCAGGCGGGTGACGTAAACGTTGGCCGAGCCCGCCACGATGTCGAAGCCCGCCAAGCGCAGGTTCATGTTTGCGCTCAGGTTCTGGATCTTCGCGCCAGCGCTGGCGCGCAGATCTGGGATCGCGACCACCGTGGTTTTGCCGTCACGCCGCGCGTCGGCCGTGAAATCCACGTCGCGTATCCGAAAGCCGAGGCCGTTGAGCACGAGAGAGCCGTCGGTCAGCTTGACCTTGCCGCTGACCTGCTCGACGCGCCTGGCGTCTTCGCCTTTGTTCAAAGCCTCGAGGCGCGCGCTCACTTCGCCGTCGAGATTGCCGTGCAGCTCGCTCACGAAATCGCTCAAAAATGGCTCCAAAATCGAGGCTTCGAGCTTGGTCGCGTGGAGCACCAGATCGACGGGCTGCGCGTCGTCGATCGCCGGCAGCTCGTTCGACCACGACAGTCCGCTGTCGAGCGCGCCGCTGACGGCCGTCTTGTCGCGCTCGACTCGAAACTCGGCGTGGGCGCGCGTCGCGGCGCTGCGCAGACTCAAGCTGCCGCTCCCAATCTCCAGTCGATCGACCTTCAGCTCGGAAAGCTTCAGTGCGGCGGAGGCGTTCGGCGCTTGCCCACTGCGATCGAGCAGCAGGCTGCCGCTGGCCGTGCCGGTCACGTGGGCTTCGGCTAGCTGGGGAACGGTGTCGAGCGGTAGCTCTTCGAGGTTGGCCTGGGCGGTGTAGCTGGCGTTCGGAACGCCGCGTCCGGGCACGTACGGCGCCAGGCCGTTGAGGCGTACGTTGGCGATGCGCTTGCCGCTGCAGGGCTCGTGCGCCAGGCCCATTCCCGGTGGCAGAAAGAGCTCGCCGCCGACATTGAACGCGCCGTTCTGCCTCGAGTATTCGGCGGTCGCACACACGTCGATGGCCTCGCCGTGACCTGCAGCCGACCAGCGCAAGTCCCCGGCGCGCACGGCCAGGGAGGCGACCGGTTCCGCGAACGAGCCGCGCACGGTGCCCTCCAGGCGCACGCTGCCCTGCAGGCCGGGTCGACGTAGCGGAGCCGGTAAACTGTCGAGATCCAGCCGATTTACGACCATTTTGGCCAGCAGCGGGCGGGTCTCTAGCTGGCTCAACAGCGGCTCTTTGCCCGAAAGGGCAGCCTTGACGTCGAGCGTGATGTCCGCGCTCGCAGAGACCAGCCGCTCACTGCCCTGGTTTGCGGTCACGGCCAGCGAGCTATTGCCGCTCGCGCCGTCATGGGTTGCCGACGCCATCAACTCGATGCCTGACAGTTGCAACGCCGGCTGCCCTGGGCGGGCGACGCGCACGCTCAGCCCCTGCGTCTCGCCGGAGACTTCGACAGTAGGCACGGCGTTCGGCTCGTCGCGCATCACCTTCAGCGTGAGCGAGGCCTGCCCGCCGATGCCGACGTCTTGGTCGGGCAACAGCTGGCCCAGGTATTCGAGCGTCACTCCGCTGAGCGAGAGCGTGGCGTTGCCGGTGGCGTGCTCGAACGAAGCTCGCTCCGTAGGTGATCCGCCGAGCTCGGTGTCGCAGTCCGCGGAGAAGGCGCCGAGTGACTCCACGCTGCCCGTAGCGTTGGCGCGCAGCCTGCGGCCGTCGAGCTTGGCGCTCAACTGTCCGGAGATGCCGTTCAAATCGGCGATCGCGGCTTTGCTCACCGAAAGCTCGAGCGTGCCGCGCTGGGTCTTGCCGCTCGAAAGCGCGTCGATGCTGAGACTGGCTCGGCCTTCGAGCATGCCGCGCGGTAGCCCTAGAACCCGGGAAAACGCCGATAAATCGAGGTTTTGGCCTTGCGCGCTCATGCTCAACGCTTGCGGCGTGAGCTCGGCGTTGCCGCTGAGCTCACCGGTGGCGCCGTGCAGCTTCAGATCGCGTACCAGTATCCGATCTTTGTCCAGATCGATCTGCGCGACGTCGCCGCGAATCTCGACGTTTTCGCGCGACACGCCGAGCGACAGCTCGCGCAGCGACACCGATCTGCCGACAGCGACGTTGGCACGCGCGTCGAAGCTTGGTCCGTTCGTGTCGGTCAGCGTGGCCGTCACGGTCGGCACACGCAGCGGCCCGCGCGCCGTCGCGTTGACGTCTTCGAAGGTGAAGCGACCCGCGCTCAGCTTCTTACCGGTCAGGCGCGCGTCGAGCGCCAGTTGGTCGAGCTTGTCGAGCGAGCCCTTCGCGCTGGCGGTCAAGTGGCCTCCCTGTAGCGCTGCGCCGTGATACTCCAGGCTGCGCACGTCGAGGGTCAAGCTCGTCTCGAGGTGGCCGTGGTCGAGCACGGCGTGCGCGCGCAGGTCGGCGTTCCCGCTGCCCTCGAAGTACGGTTTGATCCGCTCGACCTCTGCCAAGTTGATGCGCTTGGCTTCGGCGTCGATGCCGATTTTGCCGTCTGGATACACCGAAACATCCACATCCATCGGCAAGCCGCGGTCGTGCAGCTTGGCTTGGCCGCTGAAGATTCCGGCTTTGGCGTTACCCGAGAAGTCGAAGCCTGGTACCGAGAAGGCGCCGATGCTGGTGGGCGAAAGCGCGCCCGCGACGTCCACTGCTGCGCGGCCGTCTTCGGTGTGAACGCCCAGGCTAGTGTCGAGATCGATGCTCGTGGCTGGCGCGCTGGCCCAAAGCGCGCGGAGATCGAGCTTTCGACCTTCGACGTCGAGCTGGAGCCGAACGGGCTTTGCCAGGTTCAGGTCGCCCGTGCCGCTGAGCGTCGAACGGTCTCCGATCTTGGTCTGGACATCGACGTCCAAATCGGGCGGGTGGCCCTTGATGTGCAGCTGCGCTTCTGCCGGCACCAGCAAGGGCCACTGGGCGAGCAGCGCGCGCGCCGCGCCCGGCTCGGCGCGTGGCAAGTCGACCTTCAAGTCGAGCGCTTCTTTTTCCCAGCGCACCACGCTGCCGAACTGCACGTCACCCATGTAGCCGTCGAACGACCCCCACACGGCGCCCGGTGCCCGTATGTGCAGCGTGGCAACGCCCTTGGCGTCCGCTCCGCCGAGCCCGCGCGCCTGCAGTGCGAAGCGGTTCACATCGATGGCGGCGCCTTTAGGAGTAGCCAAGACCGAGCCATGCGCGCCGCTGATGTCTGTTTCGAGCGTCGGGCTACCGGCCAGGCTGCCGCGCGCGAAACCCTGCCCGATCTCGACCGCCGGCAGCCACACACGGATGTATGACTCGGAGGAGCTGGGCGCGGAGCTGCTCGGCGTCGGGCGGGGCGTGAGGGCGTGCGCGAGGGTCGGTATCCCATCATCGGCCGGGGTCACTTCGGCCTCGGCGCGCTCGACGCGCACGTGATCGACCACGATGGTCAGCTTCGCGTCGCCGCGGGCGATGCGCTTCAAGATGTCGAGCACGTCTGCCTGGGCGGTGAGCCGCGTCACCTTGAGCACGACACGCCCGCTCCGGTCGCGCACTACGATGTCGTCGGCCACGACTTCGTCTGGGCTCAGCTTGGTGATGGTGCCGATGCTCAGCTGGCCCTGGAAGAAGTCGGCGAGGGTCTTGTTCAGGAAAGCCGCGGCCGCGCGCCTGCCCGCCGGCAAGTTGATGTGGCCGAGCAGGCCAATGCTGAAGCCGACGCCGAACAGCGCGGTCACTCCGACCACTGACAGAATGCTGAGCAGCCCTGACAGCAGACGTCGCGGCGCACGCTTGGCAGGCACGGCGTTCAGAACGCCTCTCCGATGGCCACGTTGATCGCCGCGGGAATACCGAACACCACCGGTCGTTCTTGCCCGTGAGATAGGGGCAAGTGCTGCTCGCCGATGGCTTGCAGGCCGGGCACGCGAACGCCGATATCGAGCCGAATTGGCCCCACCGGCGATTCGTAGCGCAGGCCGGGGCCGACGGAAAGATGTGGGTACTTGAATTGCAACGCCCCGATGTCGCGCGTCACGTCCGCTCCGTCTGCAAAAGCCACGACCGTGATGGGGTACAGCCCCGCGTAGCGGAGCTCGAGCGATGCCTCCCACTGGGTGAAGCCACCGAGTGGTCTGATGCAGCGTGAATCGCCTGGGTTCACCACGCAATTGACACCCGTCGACAAGAAGCCGATGGGTCCGTGCGGGCCGATCGCGGCGAATGCATAGCCGCGGTTGGAATTCGCGCCGCCTGAATAAAAGGCGCGCATCAAGAGCTTCTGTTGATCGGCGTTGATGTTTTGGTCCTGGCCGCCGCCGGCCGCGACGGCAGCCTGTTGATCGGTGCGAAGCGTGCTGCCGTAGTCCGGGGCCAGCAGGAAACCGACCTTGAAGCGCCAAGCGACGGTCAAGTCGCCCGCCTTCTGGTCGCTGCTTCTGCGCGACGCGAAGATCGGCGCGATGCCGCGCAGCTCCGGCTCGAGCTTCACGTCCGAAACCGAGCCGCCAAACAGCCGGGTTCCGCCGATCTTCATGCCCGCCACTTGCAGGGAATTCAGAAACGAAATCGTGAACTCACGCTTCGAGCGGTCTTTGAAGATGTCGCCCGGCTGAGTCGAGAACTTGGCCTGAATCGCCGGAAAAGAGACCCACACCGTCTGGAGGCCGCCCGGGATCGTGTTCTGGTAACTGAACGGGACGTTGGCTTGAATGTTGTACGAAGGCTTGAGCGTGATGCGTGGGCCTTGGCTCGGGCTGCCTTGGCGCCCGCGAGCGAAATAATTGCGCTCGAGCGAGGCCTGCGCGCTCGGCTGATGGTAGCCGATGACGACCTCGGCGCGGGTGTCAGTGTCACCGGCGAGCGAGTAGAGCACTGGCTTGCGGGTGTAGCGGGCCGATAAGCTGCCCTTGGTGCGGCCGTTGAAGACGGACGGCTGGTCGAGCGTCACTTGCGAGTCGATCACCGCAAACAGGTTCACGGGCTTGCTGAAGGTGTTCAAGTTCTCGAGGCGCCAGGGGAACACGTCGACGCCGAATTTTCCCTCGATGGCCAGCCGCCGGGCGCCGCCCAGGAAATTCTTGTGCTCCCAGCCGGTGCTCAGATGCATCTGAAATTTCAGGGCGTCGACGACCGTGCCGCCGCCGAGCGTGAGCTGGCGTAGCTGGTCCTCCTGCACCACGACCGAGATCGGAATGTCCGCCACGTCGGGGTTGGACAAGTCCGGCGTCACCTGCACGCGCGTGAACAGCTGCATGCCTACGAGCGCTTGCCGCGCGTCGTCCAGATCGCCGTCCGAATAGCGCCGGCCCTGTCGCAGGCTCAGCGCGGCGCGCACCTTGTCTTCCGGGATTTGCTTCAGGCCCACGATGCGGATTGGCCCGACGCGTGCGCGCAGGCCTGGTTTGAGCTCGGTGACGATGTCCGCCGCATGGGCATTCAGGTCGACGCTGGCCGTGACGCGCACCTTCGCGTAGGCGTAGCCGGCGCCGCGCAGCACGTTCTCCAAGTCGGTCTTGCGCCGATTGAGCAGCGCTTCCTCGAAGGGCGCTCCCGCCGTGATCGGCTCGACCTTGACGTATTCGCTGAGCACTTCTTGCGGCAAGCTCAGCAGCGCCGCCGAGTCTTCTTGGACCTTGCGTACGGTCACGCGCGGCCCCGGCGTGACGTGGATCTCGATCTCGACCTTTTGCGCGCCCACGCTCTCGACGCGCGCCGCCACGACCTTCACGTCGTAGTAGCCCTGCGCCCGATAGAAACGCTCGACGCGCTCGAGATCGCGCGCCACCACGCTGGCGTCGTACACGTCGCGTTCGCGCTCGACCCACAGCAGCTTGCGCGGGGCGGCCGTCGCCAACCCCGACAAAGCTTCATCGCGATCGACGGCGCTCGGGCTCGTCTCGAGCAGCTGCACGTCGCTTACCGTGCGCTCGTGCAGCTCGGAACCGCAGCCGAGCGCGAGCCCGCTGAACGCTAGCGCCAGGAACAGCCGCTGAAAACAAGAGCGGCCGAGGTGCAACGCTTGCTGCAACATCGGCCGGTAGACCCATACCCGCTTTGGCGCCGAGACGCCTGAGCTTTCTACGAGGTCACTTCTTCTCTTTGCGCTTCTTGCCCGGCAAGGTCGCCAGCTCCGGCGCCGGCTCCTGAATCGTCATCTCTTGAAAGTCCATCACGCCCATGAAGGGGTCGGCTTCTGCGCCCGACGAAGCCTTGCTGAACGAAACGCCGTAGACACCGGTCACGGTGACCTTGGCGCCGACGGCTGGCAGCGGGTTCGGGACCTTCACGCCCCAGTTGGCGTCGCTGTACTCGGCGTTGTCCTTGCCCTTGTCGAATTCGTCGATGGCGTCGAAGATCTGCGCAAAGTTCGAGGCCCAGCCCATCACCTTGATGCAGTCGGCTTCGGGCGCGTCTTTGGTGTCGCCAACCCAGAACGCAGGCACCGGCGCCTTGCAATCTTCCGGATCGGCCTTGCCGGCTTTGTGAACCGCACACGGCGGCGCCGCGGCGATGTTGCTCTTCACGATATAGCCGCCGATGCTGAGGCGTTTGCCGGCGACCTCTTTGCGGTGCACGTGGCTGCGCAGCGAGTAGCTGGCGCCCCAAACTGTCCAGACGTCACCGTTCTTGATCGGACGCTTGGGCAGGTTGGCCGCCGGCGGTAGCGACGCCTTGGCGCCGCTGGCAGCGCCGCGGGGCTTGTACGGCACCTCCTCTTGTCCACAGCCAGTAGCTCCTAAGCACAGGACCGAAATAAGCGTTGAAATGGCGGCGGAACGGGCGCGTTGCGACATTACGTAGGGCCTCCTCGAAACTTTCGGGACCTTAGCTTGCGTTACGCCGCCACTGCAAGACTGGGAATCGGGTTTTTGAGCCCGACTGGACTTCCGGCCGGCTGAAGCGCTGGGTTCCGCCCCCAATCGAGGCCGCCCGGAGGCGCCAAAGGCCGCGCCGCCTGGACTCCGCGCGACTCGCCGACCGCTAGCTGCTAACCCCAAACTGCCAACTCATGCCGCGGACGCTGTTCATTGGTGATGTCCACAGTTGTGCCGACGAGCTCTCGGAGCTGCTCGAGCGCGCCGCGCTCGTCAGCGGTGACCGGGTGGTGCTCACGGGCGATTTGCTTAGCCGAGGCCCCAAGCCGCTGGAAGTCCTCGAGCTGTACCGGGCGCTCGGCGCGCGCGCGACCGTCGGCAATCACGAGCACCGCTTGCTCGACGCGCACCGCGCTCGCCAAGCGGGCGAGAAGGGTCCACGGCTCAGCCAGTCGCATCAGGCGATCGTAAGCGAGCTTACGCCCGAAGATTGGGCGCTGCTCGAGGCGCTGCCGCTGTTCATCGACGTGCCGGAGCACGGCGTCGTCGTGGTGCACGCTGGCATCGATCCACGGCTGCCGTTGTCAGAGCAGGATCCTTGGGTCGTCACGCACGTGCGCTCCATCGACGCCAAAGGCCACGTCTCCGAAAAGTGGGGGACATCGTGGGCCACGGGCTACGCAGGCCCCGCGCACATCGTGTTCGGTCACAACGCACAGCGCGCGCCGCAGCTGCATCCGTTCGCCACGGGGCTCGACACGGGTTGTGTCTACGGCGGCAGGTTGACGGGCATGATCTTGCCCGAAGGCGCGTCGCCGCCCAGCGTGGCGGAGCGCGGGGACTGCTTGGTTTCCGTCCCTGCGCGTGCCGCATACGCTGACTACGGCAGCGGCCTTCCGGGCTAGACGCAGGTCACATCGATCGATGGCACAACTCGCGCGCGCCCCACTCACTCCGCTGGTTGCCGGTGAACAACCGCTGCCCAGAGAGCTCGGCAACTACTTGGTCAAGGTGCTGCGCTTGCGCGCCGGCGACGCGTTCGTGCTCTTCGATCCCGAGGCAGCCGTGGAAGCCGACGCCGAGCTTTTGCGCGACGTGCCGCCGGTCGCGCGCGTGTCGGACACTCGACCTGCGCCGCGCTCCAGCCGACGCGACGTCGCGCTCGTGCAAGGGCTCGCCAAGGGTGACAAGCCCGAGCACGTGCTGCGCGCGGCCGTAGCGCTCGGCGCAACGGCGGTCACGTTCGTGCGCACGGAGCGTAGCGTTGCGGGAGCAGAGCTCAGGCCTGCGCGCCTGCGCGCGGTGATGCTCGACGCCGCCCGCCAATGCGGGCGCGGTGACTTGCCCACGCTGAGCGGGCTGGTCGACCTCGGGGCGGCGCTGAACGCCAGCGACGGCATCGGCCTGCTGCTCGATCCCGATGCGGCTGAGTCGCTGATCGACTTCTTGCGCACGGTCGCGCCCCAGCACGCGCTCGCGCTCGCGGTCGGACCCGAGGGCGGCTTCAGTCACAGCGAGGTGCAGCAGCTGCTCGCCGCCGGCTTTCAACCGGTCCGGCTCGCTCCTTACGTCTTGCGCACGGAGCTGGCGGCTGTTGCGGCGCTGTCGGTCGTCGCCGCCCATGA
>Ga0307516_10004330_pt1 | contig 17575 bp, 16 predicted proteins | sample 19_EM_MG_FD_203310 | JGI IMG/M metagenome (GOLD analysis project Ga0307516, IMG submission 203310) | Populus trichocarpa ectomycorrhiza microbial communities from riparian zone in the Pacific Northwest, United States - 19_EM | ecosystem: Host-associated > Plants > Roots > Unclassified | place... | reverse complement strand
AGGCCGCGTGCTGTTGCGTGGCTCGGCACCGAGCGAAGCATCGCGCGAGCGGGCAACCGCCCTCGCGTCGCGTGTCGACGGCGTGCTTGGTGTCGACAACCAGCTGACCGTCTCGCGAGGCTGACCTGCGCGGCATTGAGGTGGCGGGCCGCACAACTTGCAAGGTTGTGCGGTAAAGCGGCCGCAGTTCCTCGGGGCCGCGGCCGCTTTCATTTACAAACATCTTTAGGGTTTTTCGGGAACGCCGTTCGCCAAGGGAAAGGGGTGACAACTCCTACCGAGGTACCCATGCAACGCGTCATCGATGCGATCGTTCCCAGAGTGGTGCTTTACGTCGAGGACCATCCAACCAATGTGAGCCTGATGAAGGCGGTCTTCAGGCGCAGACCGCATCTCGAGCTCGTGGTGGCAACGGACGGCCGGGAGGCGCGCGAACTCGCGACCCACCTGCGGCCCGCTTTGCTGCTGCTCGATCTGCGCTTGCCCGACACCTATGGCGTCACGCTCCTGAGCGAGCTGCGCCGCATCGGCGGCTGGGCTGATATTCCGGCCGTGGCTGTCACCGCGGAGTCGGAGTTCCAGCTCGCTGGCAGCGGCTTCCGCGAGGTGTGGCCCAAGCCGCTGGACCTGGCTTTCCTCCTGGACCGGCTCGACCACCTCACGTCTGCACCGATCATTCGAACGCCCGCGCGCGAAGAGGCGATGGCGCATGCCATGCCCGCCTCTCTGCCTGATCTGCAAGCTGCGACCCGATGAGCTTGATTGCACACACGCCGCCCCCAGAGCCTGGCGTGGTGCCGCCGGTGCCTCCGCCTCTTCCGCCACCTACGCCGGACGAGCTGCCGCCTGAGGTCATCGAGCCTCCAGCGCCTGGGGAACACGAGCCGGTGAGAGAGCCGAATCGTCCGCGTCAGGACACCCCTCTCCAGTAAGCGCAGCTCGCGCCTGCAACTCTTACAGGTAAGCGAATCCGAGGTCGGTATTTCTGTCCGGCAAACGGTGTGCCGCCGCGTTTCTTGCACTGCAGCAATTTCATAACTGCAAATTTTTACGAGCGTGGCACCTCGTTTGCCCTTGCGTCCATGGAGCAGGGTTTGCGCGGCATGACTGCCTGCCAAAACGTCTCTGTCTTGAAGAAGAAAGGCCCGGGAAATTGAACACATCACTGACATCGAGTCCGCTGCGTCGTGCGTGGCCAGCCACGCGCAGCGGTTGGGCGCTCGCCGTCTTGGCGGTCGCCACACTCGCTGGCTGCGGCAAGGGCAACGGTGGGCCGACGCAGGTCGCCGCGAAGGTCAACCGGGAAGAAATTTCGCTCCACCAGGTCAACTATTTGCTGCAACGTCAGAGCGGCGTCGCCGCCGACCAGGTCGAGGCGGCGAGCCGGCAGACGCTGGAGGCACTGGTGGACCAGGAGCTGGTGCTGCAGGCTGCCGCCGAGCAGCACATCGACCGCGACCCCACGGTGCTGCAGGCGCTGGATGCAGCGCGGCGCGAGATCATCGTGCGGGCCTATGCAGACCGGCTTTCGCAAGGCGTGCAGAAGCCGAGCCTGGCCGAAGTCTCCCAGTACTACGACAGCCGCCCGGCCTTGTTCTCAAAGCGGCGGCTGTACACGCTGGTCGACACTGCCTTCATCGGCACGCCGGCGCAGCAGAAGGCCATCCGCGCCCAGTTGGGCGGCACCCGCAACGCAGCCGACGTGGCCGCATTGCTGCGCCAGGCCGGCCTGCGCTTCGGCGCACGTCGGTCGACGGTGGGGGCCGAGGCCTTGCCCTTGTCCGCCGTCGATGCGATGGCGGCACTGCGCGAAGGGCAATCGCACCTCGTGAGCGGCCCGCGCGACGCGCATGTGCTGACCATCGTGTCGACCGAATCCGCGCCGCTGTCTGAAGACAGCGCCCGTGCATCGATCGAAAACTTCCTCATGGCCGAGCGCAAGCGCCTGGCCGTGCAGCAGCAGATCAAGGCGCTGCGCAGCACCGCCCGCATCGAGTACGGCGGCAGGTTCGCGCAGCCGCTGGACGTCAAGAGCCAGGCCGCGCCCGCCGTCGACGCCGAGACGGCACTGAGCTCGGTGTCGCTGCAAGGCGCCGAGCCGTCCACCAAGTCAACCCTCACCAAGTAGCCGTCGTAGTCCAAGTAGCCATCAAGTAGCCAACAAGAGAAGACCAACATGCGCCACGCTTTAACTCTGTATTTCGTCTCGGCCCTCGTGCTGCTCGGCCTTGCGGCCTGCGCCAGTGGCCCCACCGCCGCTCCGCAGGCCACGCGGGCAGCGGCCGCCGCGGCGCCTGCGCAGGCTCCTGCGCCAGCGCCCAGGCCCGCCGCCGAAGCCTCAGCCGTACCTACGGGGCCCGACACCTCGCGCGACTACGTCGTCGGCCCGGGCGACGTGCTGCGCATCACCGTGTACCAGAGTCCGGACTTGTCGCTCGACGCGCGCGTGGCCGAGAGCGGGCTCATCACGTATCCGCTGCTTGGCCAGGTGAGCGTGGGCGGCCAGTCGGTCTCACAGGTAGAGGCGACCATTGGTAATGGCCTGAAGAAAGGCAACTTCATTCGCGCGCCGCAGGTGTCGGTGCTGGTGATGCAAGTGCGCGGCAACCAGGCCTCGGTGCTGGGCATGGCCAACCGGCCGGGCCGCTACCCGATCGAAGTGAAGGGCATGCGCCTGAGCGAACTGCTCGCGCTGGCCGGCGGCGTGGCACCGGGCGGCAGTGACGTCGTCACCTTGAGCGGCATTCGGGACGGCAAACCTTTCCGGTTGAAGGCCGATATCACCAGGCTCTTTGCCGGCGGTGAAGGGGACGACCCGATCGTGCTCAACGGCGACACGCTCTATGTGGAGCGCCTGCCGATCGTCTACATCTATGGCGAGGTCCAGAAGCCCGGCCCTGTGCCGCTTCAACCCGACATGACGCTGATGCAGGCCGTGGCCAGCGGCGGCGGCCTCACCCAGCGCGGAACCATTCGTGGCTTGCAACTGCACCGCCGCAACGCCGCCGGAAAGCTCGAGGTCTACAACCCGCGCATGGACGACATGCTGCGGGCTGGCGACGTGATCTACGTCAAAGAGAGCCTTTTCTGAAAGCGGCGCCATGAAAAGAACCCCATCCACTTTTGTTGAGCGGGCCGAGCGCCGGGCCGCTCCCAAGCCGGCCCAGATCCCCTCGGGGGATCGGCTGACGTACTCGTCGGGCGAGGGGCAGGTATGACCTTTTCTCAGCTCATTGCGATCCTGAAAGCGCGCTGGAAGGCGGCGTCGATGGTCTTCGTGCTCATCGTCGGTGGCGTGGTCGCCGTGAGCCTGCTGCTGCCGAAGAAGTACACCGCCACGGCGGCCGTGCTGATCGACATGAAGTCGACCGACCCGATCGCGAGCCTCGGCTCAGTCAACGGCATGCCGATGGGTTACGTGGCCACGCAGGCCGACATCATCCAGAGCCCGCGCGTGGCGATCCGGGTGGTGCGTGACCTCAAGCTCACCGACAACCCGCAACTGCGTGCGCAGTGGATGGAAGCAACCGACGGCCAAGGCTCGTTCGAAGTGTGGGTGGCCGAAGCGCTGGGCTCCAAGCTCGACGTGAAGCCCTCGCGCGAGAGCAGCGTCATCAGCGTTGCCTTCACGTCACCCGACCCGAAGTTCAGCGCGTCGCTGGCCAATGCCTTCGTGCAGGCCTACCTGGACACCACGCTGGACCTGCGCGTGGACCCGGCCAAGCAATACAGCACCTTCTTCGACAGCCGCTCCAAGGAGCTGCGTGAGGCGGTAGAGAAGGCGCAGGCCAAGCTCTCTGCCTACCAGAAGGAGCACGGCATCACCGCGAACGACGAGCGCTACGACGTCGAGAACGCACGCCTTGCCGAGCTGTCTTCGCAGCTGGTGGCGGTGCAGGCTTTGAGTGCCGAATCCGCAAGCCGCCAGGAGCAGGCCCGCAAGTCGGCCAACCAGTTGAGTGACGTGATCAACAACCCGCTGGTGTCGGGCCTGCGTGGCGACCTGTCCCGGCAAGAAGCCAAGCTGCAGGAGATGAGCAAGCGCTACGGCGACGCCTACCCGCAGGTGGCTGAGCTGCGCGCCAACATCGACGAGTTGCGCGCACGGCTCGAGACTGAAAGCCGCCGCGTGAGTGGCAGCGTCACCGTCAACAACAGCATCAACCAGTCGCGCGAGGCCGAACTGCGCTCGGCCCTGGCCGCGCAGCGTGTGCGCGTGATGCAGATCAAGCAGCAGCGCGACGAAGCCACGGTGCTGCAGCGCGATGTCGAAGGCGCCCAGCGGGCTTATGACGCGGTCTCTTCCCGCCTCACGCAGAGCAGCCTCGAAAGCCAGACCAAGCAGACCAACACGGCGTTGCTCAACGCCGCCAGCGTGCCGACGCGCCACTCGTCTCCCAACATTGCGCTGAACAGCCTGCTGGCCGTGTTCGTCGGTGCGATGTTCGCTGTCGCCTTCGCCTTGCTGCGCGAGCTGCAGGACCGCCGGCTGCGCAGCGTGCAAGACGGTGTGCAGATGCTCGGCCTCCCGGTCATCGGTCATCTCCCCGGGCCTCTGCGGCGGCCTTTGCTCGGAAAGCGTCGCTTCGTGCTGCCGGCCCAGGTGGTCGCGCGCCTGCCGCGTTCACGTGCAACGTCCACAGGCCTGGAGGTCCCCCGATGAGAACTGCCACCAACTCCCACGAGGAGCCCGATTTCGACTGGGGCCCCGCTTCGCAGGCAGCCGCCTCCTGGTCCGACGACGAGATCACCGACGTCCACGACAAACCGATCGGCAGCATCCTCACCGAGACCAACCGGCTCGGTGCCGGCCAAGTGCAGAAGGTGCTCGACTACCAGCGCAAGAAGGGCGTGCGCTTCGGCGAAGCCGCGGTGGCCCTGCGGCTGGTGAACGAAGACGACGTGCTGTTCGCGCTGTCTCAGCAATTCCACTATCCGTATGCGCCGCATGGCCGGCGTGACCTGAGCGGTGAGCTTGTCGCCGCGGTGCAGCCCTTTGGCGAGCAGGCCGAGGCCTTCCGCGCGCTGCGCAGCCAGCTCACGATGCGGCAGGTGGTGGGTGGCGGCTCGGGCCGCGCGCTCGCGGTCGTGAGCCCGGAGTGCGGCGAAGGCAAGACCTTCTTTGCCGCCAACCTCGCGATCACGCTGGCGCAGCTGGGTGGCAGCACCTTGCTCATCGACGCCGACCTGCGCACCCCGCGCTTGCACGAAGTGTTCTCCATCACCGACCGGGCCGGGCTGTCGGGCGTTCTCAACGGGCGTCAGCAGGCCAACGTGATCCACCAGGTCCCAGACCTGAAGAGCCTGTACGTGCTGCCGGTGGGCGTCACGCCGCCCAACCCGCTCGAGTTGCTGGAGCGGCCGGCGTTCGGCCGCTTGCTGCTGGAGCTCATCGCCAAGTTCGACAACGTGATCGTCGACACGCCGGCCGCGCAGCGCGGCTCCGACGCCGGCGTGATCGCCTCGCGCTGCGGTGCGGCGCTCGTCGTGGCGCGCCGCCACCAGAGCCGCATCGGCGCGCTGCAGAAGCTGGTGACGTCGCTGGCCGAAAGCCGTGCGCAGCTCGCGGGACTGGTGATAAACGAGTACTGAGAAGGCACCGACGCCAGTGCCCCGATCCATGCTGCCCATCACGCACACCGCCGAGCTTCGGCGCCCCTGGACCTGGCCGTCGCGCTGGACGGTGGGGGCGTTGATCGCCGTCGGCTTGGCGGTGATGTACGTACCGACGTACTGGACGCTGTTCCAGACTGCGTGGGCGTCCGACGAGCAAGGCCATGGCCCGCTCATCGTGGGGCTGTGCATCTGGCTCACGGTTCAGCGTTGGCCGAGCTTCGTGGCCTTGCCCGACCGCTCTGCCGGTGGCTGGGGCAGCTTGGCGTTGGCGGTGTCGCTTGCCGCCTATGTGATCGGGCGCTCGCAAGGCATACAGGGGCTTGAAGCGGGTTCGCAGATCGGTGTGCTGGCGGGCCTGCTGCTGTGGTTCAAGGGCCGGGCAGGGCTGCGGCTGATGGCCGTGCCGTTGGGCTTTCTGGTGTTTTCGGTGCCGCTGCCCGGCATCCTGGTGCTCACGCTCACCATGCCGCTGAAGTCGGCGGTGTCGGCCTGTGCCGAATGGCTGCTGCACCTGGCCGGCTACCCGGTCGGCCGCACGGGTGTCGTGCTGGTCATAGGGCAGTACCAGCTGTTGGTGGCCGACGCCTGCGCGGGCCTCAATTCCATGTTCACCCTCGAAGCGCTCGGCTTCCTGTGGATGAGCCTGCGCCCGCGCAGCACGGTGGCGCGCGATGCATTGCTTGCGCTGGTGATCCTGCCGATCTCGTTCGCCGCCAACGTGGTGCGCGTGATGGTGCTGGTGCTCATCACCTACTACTTCGGTGACGCGGCGGGGCAGGGCTTTGCCCACAGCTTCTCCGGCATCGTGCTCTTCGTCGTCGCCGTGCTGCTGATGATGGTGGCCGAGAGCGTGATCCGCCGGCCGCTTGGACGACGACGCGAGGTGCGCGCATGACGCGGCAGGCCGCTCCGACCTACATCGCCCGGGCCGCCTGGTTGCTGGCGGCGATGTTGCTGGCCGCTTGCCTCGCGCAGGTGCTCAAGCCTTCGCAGCAACTCGCCTCGCACCTCACCGCGATTCACCTGATCGAGCAGGTGCCGTCGTCGTTCGCCGGCTGGCGGCTCGATGAATCGACCGTGCCCGTGCTGCCGGACCCGACCCTGCAGGCGCGGCTCGATTCGGTGTACGACCAAACCTTGGCCCGCTCCTACGTGAACGCCAGCGGTGAGCGGGTGATGCTGACCATTGCCTACGGGCGCGACCAGAGCTCCGAAGCCACTGCCGTTCACCGCCCCGAGTTCTGCTACGGCGCGCAAGGGTTCCGCGTGCGCGGCAACGGTGTCGAACGCGTGGCCGTGGACGGCGGCTCCGTCGCCGTGCAGCGCCTGGTGGGAACGCTCGGCCAACGCATCGAGCCGATCAGCTACTGGGTGACGCTGGCCGACCACGCCACCTTGCCCGGCATGGGCCGCAAGTGGACGCAGCTGCGCCTGGGCCTCTCGGGCTACGTGGCCGACGGCATGCTGGTGCGCGTCTCCACGCTGGGCATGCCGGCCTCGCCGTACTCGGCGCAAGACCGCTTTCTGCAAGACCTCGCACGGGCACTGCCTGGCGATGTGAGAACGCGCTACTTCGGCGTCTGATTCCCATGGCCGCTTCCACGCTGCTAGACCTCCCCACCGCGCGGCCAGCTGTTGCCGTGCCGAGTCTGCCGGTGGGCCGGGTGACCCCTGCCGCGGTGCCGGCCGAGTCGACGATCTACGCGACCTTCCTGCTGCTGGCGGTGGTGTGCCACCACTGGGTGCTGTGCTTTCTGCAGACGCGGGGGCTCACGGTGTCGGTCGCCCTGGTGGCGGTGGCCGAGCTGGTGATCTATGTGGCATGCCTGCCTTACCTGCTGAAGCGCCTGTCGCTGCGCTCGCTCGTCGTGGTGTTCGTGGTGCTCGGCGTGTCGGGGCTGCTGGCGCTGCTGCGCGGCGGCTACTTCGACCCCAAGGCAGCGCGCGACCTGCTGATTCCGATGCTGTTCGTGTGGGCCGGTCGCAGCTTTGCGCAAGGAACGCGCTCGCTCGACGGGCCGCTGCTGGTCGCAAGCGCGGTGGTGCTCGTCATCGGCCTGGCGGAGGCGGCCGCTCCCGATCTCTACAACCGCGTCTTCAACACCTTCAACTACTACGTCAGCCTCGGCGGCATCCAGGCTGGCTCGGCGCAGGTGACGGGGCAGAACGTCACGCTGAACGGCATGCGCCCGGAGGGCATCGGCCGCACGCTGCTGCCGCAGCTGCTGGGCGCGCAGCGCGTGTCGTCGGTGTTCCTGGAGCCGGTGTCGCTGGGTAACTACGCCGTTATCTTGTTGGGTTATGCGCTGGCCAAGCCTTTCCGCGAATGGCGGCGTTCGCTCTGCTTCATGCTCATCGCCTTCGTGCTGATCGTGCTCGCCGACTCGCGCTTCGGCCTCTACATGACCGGTCTGCTGGTGCTGCTGCGCCTGACGGTGCATGGCCGAGCGCACAACGCCGCCATCGTGCTGCCGCTCATCGGCGCGGGCACCTTGCTGCTGTTCGCGAACTTCGCCACCTACGCCGGCGACAACCTGATCGGCCGCATGACGACCAGCGGCCAGTACCTCGCCACCTTCGACGAGATGAACCTGCTCGGCTTGCGCGATTACGCCACCAACTTCGGCGACATGGGCTACGCCTACGCCATCAGTCGCTTCAGCCTGATCGGCGCCGGGCTGCTGTGGGCCTGCGTCTACCTGCTGCCGCTGCACGACGAACCCGCCCGGCGGTTTCGCACCTACCTGTCCGCCTACATCACGCTGATCCTGTGCGTGAGCGGCACCTCGTTGTTCGCGTTGAAGACCGCTGGCGTCATGTGGTTCGCGTTCGGCGCGATGTCCCTGCGCAGGCCGCCCCCACCCAAAGAAGGAGAAACCCAGTGAGCGAATTAAGCGTCGTGCATGTTGTGCGCCAGTATTTGCCTTCGCGTGGTGGCATGGAAGACGTGGTGTTCAACATCGCGCGCATGCAGCAGGAGTTGCACGGCCATCGCGCGAGCGTGGTCACGCTCGACCGCGTGTTCCGCCAGACCGAAGACGTGTTGCCGGCCGACGAGGTGCTCGACGGCATCCCGGTGCACCGGCTGCCGTACAGCGGCTCGGAGCGCTACCCGCTGTTCCCTTCCGTGCTCAAGAACATCAGCGACGCCGACGTGGTGCATGTGCACGGCATCGATTTCGCGTTCGACTTTCTCTCGCTCACGCGCTGGTGGCACCGCAAGCCGATGGTGGCCTGCACGCACGGCGGCTTCTTCCACAGTGGGTTTGCGCAGCGCGCGAAGAAGATGTTCTTCCACAGCGTGACGCGCTGCACCGCGCGCGGCTACGAGCGCATCCTCGCCAGCAGTGCGAACGATGGCGAGCTGTTCCGCCAGGTCGTGCCAGAAGACCGCGTGCGGGTGATCGAGAACGGTGTCGACATCGACAAGTTCGCCGGCGCGTCCTCGCCCATGCTGCAGCCGACGCTGATCTACGTGGGCCGCTGGTCGGTCAACAAGGGCTTGCCGCGCACGCTCGACCTGCTGGCCGCGCTGCGCCGCATCGACCCACGATGGACCATGATCATGGCCGGCCGCGAGTACGACCTCGACCACCCGGCGCTCGTCAAGCTGGCTGAAGAAAAGGGCGTGACGGACGCGCTCACGCTGATGCCCAATCCCGACAACGACGCCATCCGCACGGCGATGGGGCGGGCGAGCTATTCGGTCTGCCTGTCGCGCCACGAAGGCTTCGGCCTGGCGGCCATCGAGGCGATGAGCGCCGGCCTGGTGCCGGTGCTGAGCGCAATCCCACCGTTCGAGCGGCTGGCTGCAGAAACACGCGTGCCGCTGATCGTGCCGGAAGACGTGGACGACGCCGCTGCGCGCATCGTCGAGCGCCACCAGCAACTGGCGATGCACCACGCCGCCGCACGGGCGCAAGCGCAGCTCGCGGTGCGGCCCTACAGCTGGCGCAACGTCGTCGGCGCGTATGTCGAAGAGTACGAACGTGCCATCGACGGCGCGCGGTACGACCGAAAGGTGGCGGCATGAACGCGCGCCTCCTCGGCAAGTTCGCCGTCTGGTTGCGATGGGCCTGTGTCTGCGCGGGCTTGTCGGGCCTGGTGGCGGGCGCTCAGGCGGCGCAGGGCACCTGCCTGGGCGACAAGCCGCTGCGTGGTGTGAACATCGCGGGTGGCGAGTTCAACAGCCAGCGGCTCCCCGGCAAGCTCTTCAAGGACTACACCTACCCGACCGCGGCCGACCTGAAGTACTTTGCCGACAACGGCGCCAACACCATCCGCATGCCGTTCAAGTGGGAACGTGTACAGCGCATCCTGGGCCGCCCCCTCGACACGAACGAGGTGGCGATGATCGGCAAGGTGATCGACGGCGCGCGCGAGTTGGGCCTGTGCGTGATCCTCGATGCGCACAACTTCGGCGGCTACGCCACGCAGCCACTCGGCACGCCGATGATGCCGCTGTCGGCCTTGAGCGATTTCTGGCTGCGCATGCGCGAGGCCTTTCCCGATGCCGACAACGTGGCCTTCGGGCTGATGAACGAACCCTCGAGCGCCGCGCGTGCGGACTGGGCGAAGGCCGCGCAAGACGCCGTGACCGAATTGCGCAAGGCCGGCTCGAAGCACCTGCTGCTCGTCTCGGGCGCGGGCTGGAGCGGCGCCCATGATTGGATGGAGCGCCGCGACGGTCTGTCGAACGCAGACGCATTCGCGAAGCTCAATGATCCGCTGAAACGCAGCGTGATCGAAGTGCACCAGTACGCCGACAAGGACGCCTCCGGCACGCACAACGACTGCATGGACCCTGCGCGCATGCAGGCCACCATGAAGCGCGTCACCGACTGGGCGAAGGCAAGCAACCAGCGCCTGTTCCTCGGTGAATTCGGCGTGCCGCCGACACCCGAGTGCCTCGAGACCCTCAAGGCCCAGCTCGACGCCACCCGCAACCCACAATGGACCGGGTGGACCTACTGGTCCGCCGGCGCATGGTGGGGGCCGGCGTATGCCTTCGGCGTGCACCCGATCAATGGCGTCGACCGGCCGCAACTGGCTGTGTTGAAGGCCGCGTGGGGGGCGCCGCCGTGACGTCGTCACCGCCGGCTTCGACCGCTTCCTCGCACGGCCAGATCAAGGCCTTGAATGCCTTGCGCGGCCTGGCGGCGCTGCTGGTGGTGTTCTCGCATCTGCCGGACTTCGCCGGCATGCACTTCGGGCCTGCGCGAGAAGGTCACCTGGGCGTGATGGTGTTCTTCACGCTGAGCGGCTTCTTGATGGGATTGCTCTATCTCGGCCAGCCCGTCACACGGCGCACGGTGTCGGCCTATGCGGTGGCGCGCGTCTCGCGCATTGCGCCGCCGTACCTCATCGTCGTGCTGCTGGCGTTTGCGGTCTACACGCTGGCCGACCCCGCGTTTCCGTATGCCATCGGCCCGCAGAACCTGCTGCGCCACCTGTTGTTCTCGGGCAATGTGAGCGTGCTCTGGAGCATCCCGCCCGAGGTGCAGTTCTATGCGCTCTTCATCGGGCTGTGGTGGGCCGTGCAGCGTGCGGCGACAGGCCGTGGCGCCGGTGCGCTCATCGCGGTGCTCGCGATCACCGTGGCCGCCATCTGCCTGCGCGGCATGGTGCCCGGCACCTTTGTCGCCTCGAAGCTGCACTACTTCTTGATGGGCAGTTTGCTCGGCTGGCTGCACCCGCGTCTGCGTGCGGTGGCGATCAGCACGCTGTCGCTGACGCTGCTGCAGGCGGGCCTGCTGATGTGCTTTGCGCTCTTCATGGTCGGGACCATCGGCCTGGGCGAAAACTACTGGCTCGATCTCGCGCCGGTGCTGGTGTGCGGCCTGGCGGTCTTCGCCTTCTCGCACGACCGCACCGCGGTCGACACGGTGCTCGCTGCCCGCCCGCTGCAGTGGCTGGGCGACTGGAGCTTCTCGCTCTACCTGCTGCACGTGCCTGCGCTCTACCTGCTGAACAAGGCCGGGCTCATGGAAAGCATGCCGGCCCGCTGGACGAGCGTGGCGCTCGCGATCGCGGCCTGCGCCGGGTTCAGCCTGCTCGTTGAACACCCCGCCTGCGCGGCCACCAAGCGCCGCCTCAATGCGCTCGTGCGGCGCACTGACACACCTCAGTCATCACCCCTTCTTGCTACCGACCGGAGACCTTGACCCCTATGAACAGCCCACTTCGCGAGAAGCTATTGCCGCTGTTGGTGAACGATGCCCACACGTGGGACGGGCTGCGCAATGCGCTGCGCTGCATGATCGCGCGCCACCCCGGCCGGCTGAAGTACGTCGCCAACGAGGGCAACGCCGGCGACGCGTTGATCGCTGCCGGCACCTGGCAGTTCTTCGACGACATGGGGGTGAACCCACCCTACGCCCAGGTGCGCCAGATCAAGGCCGGCGACGCGCCCATCTACAGCGGCGGCGGCAACCTGGTGAACGAGTACATGACCTGCGCGCGCTTCCTCGAGCGCTGCCTCGCGGTGGGCGTGGCGGAGGCCCTGGTGATGCCGCACACCATTCGTGGCCACGAGCCGCTGCTCAAGCGGCTCGACGAGCGCTTCACGCTGGTCTGCCGCGACACCGCCTCGCTGCTTCGCGTGCAGGCCACCGGCTCGCGCGCCAAGCTACTGTTCGCGCCCGACATGGCGCTCTACATCAACGTGCCGCGCCTGTTTGCCACCTGCAATTCGTACCGCGGCGCGAGCTTCTGGCTGCGCACCATGCAGACGAGCCGGCTGCTTCCTTACCTGCGCTGGCGCCACAAGCTGAGCCGCCGCCTGCCACAGGCCAGCGGCAACGTGAGCATCCTGCGCGTGGACGTGGAGGCCACCTCGTCGGCGCCCGGCGACCCGCGCTGGGACGTGTCGAACATGTACGGCTCCGGCTTCAACTCGCGCGAAGAGTCGGAACTGGTGGCTCGAGACTTCCTCGCCTTCTTCGAGAAGGTGAGCAGCGTGCGCACCAACCGCCTGCATGCGGGTGTGGCCGGCGCGCTGATGGGGTGCGAGGTGACCTACCTCGACAACTCGTACGGAAAGATCAGCGCCGTCTACGACGCCTGGCTGAGCCACCTGCCGTTCATCAGCTTCGAGGAAGCGGGGGCACCGGCATGAAGTTCTCGCTGATCATGGGCACCCTCGGCCGCAAGGACGAGGTCGGCGCGTTTCTCGAATCGCTGCAGCGCCAGGATCACCGCAACTTCGAACTGCTCATCGTCGACCAGAACCCCGACGAGCGGCTCGCCGACCTGGTGGCGGAGTACCGCAAGCACTTCAGCATCCGGCGCTACCGCTCGGCGCCGGGCCTGTCGCGCGCGCGCAATGTCGGGCTGCGCTACGCCACCGGTGACGTGATCGCCTTCCCGGACGACGACTGCTGGTACCCCGACGGCCTGCTGTCATACGTGGCGAATCGGCTGCTGGCGCAGCCCTCGCTCGACGGGCTCACCGGCCGCTTCGTCGACGGGGTCGGCCGCGCCGAGGGCCGCTGGCTGGCGCGGTCGCAAGAGCTCAACCGCTTCAACGTGTGGCGCGGCGCCATCTCGTTCAGCATCTTCCTGCGCCGCCCGCTGGTCGAGCGCATCGGCGGCTTCGACGAAGCGCTGGGCGTGGGGGCAGGCACGCCCTGGGGCGCGGGTGAAGAGACCGACTTCCTGCTACGCGGCATGAAGGAGGGCGGCCGCATTGAGTTCGACCACGACCTGGTGCTGCACCACCCGGTCAAGACGGCCGATTTCGGGCCTGCCGCCATCGAGCGGCAGAGCCGCTACGAGGCCGGTTTCGGCCGTGTGATCCGGCGCGGGGGCTTCCCGCTCTGGTACTTCCCGTGGGTCTGCAGCCGAACCGTCTTGGGCTCGCTGCTTGCCCTGTGTCAGGGCCGGGTGGCCCAGGCTCGTTTCAAGTGGCACAGCGTTCTGGCACGTGTTCGCGGCTGGCGCCAGGGCGCAGCCATCTCGTCGACGGCTCCCGTTCGGCATTCGTCCACCAACGCATGAGGTCCAACACCATGGCGACGACTCGCCCGCAAACCCTTCAGATCGGCCCCTTCCGCGTCAAGTCGTTCGACGCCCAGGCACTGATGAGTCAGATTTACCGGCGCCTGGCGCTCGGGCGCCACACCGAGCTCTTTTTTGCCAACACCAATTTCGTGGTGACCTGCGAAGGCTTCGCATCGCGTTTCGACGACCCTGGCATCACGCTAGTCAACGACGGCGTCGGCATGGACCTTGCGGCCCGCATGGTCCATGGTCAGCGCTTCCAGGAGAACCTGAATGGCACGGATTTCATCCCCCGCCTGCTGCGTGGCAGCCCGCTGCCCTTGAGGGTGTTCCTCTTCGGCGCGCGGCCCGAGGTCGTGCAGGATGCGTCCGAGGCCATCGAGCACCGCCTCGGTCAGGAAGTGGTCGGCGCCTGCTCGGGCTATGGGGTCGACGACAACGAGGTCTGTGCGCAGATCCGCGCGGCCCAGCCCGACGTGGTGCTGGTGGCGCTGGGCAACCCGCTGCAGGAGCGCTGGATCCTCGACCACGCGGCGAAGATGCCGCCGGCGCTCTACGTTGGCGTCGGTGCGCTGTTCGACTTTCTGGCCCAGCGGGCGGTGCGTGCGCCGATGTGGGTGCGCCGGCTGCGGCTGGAGTGGCTGTTCCGCCTGAGCCGGGAGCCGGGCCGCCTGTGGAAGCGCTACACCGTCGACGCCTTCAGGTTCTTCCGCATCTGCCGCAGCGCCAAAGCATGAACTGGACTTCTCCTGCAAACCCGCACGTGCCGGGTCGAAGATGCCATTTGACGAGGTCGCCGACTGAGGGTTCGTCGTGACCCGTGGCGGCTGGGCAGCCAAGTCGCTCTGGTCGGTGTGCGACAACGTCGTACAGCAGCTGTTGTCCTTCCTGATCTTCGCGGTGCTGGCGCGCTGGCTCACGCCGCACGAGTTCGGCCTGCTGGCGATCGCCCACCTGGTGGTGCAGTTCGTGCGCATGTCGCTGCTCGATGCGGTGGCCATGCCCGTGGTGCGTGCGCCGGAGGCCGATGACGCGCTCTTCAACTGGTTGTTCACGGTGTGCACGGTCGTGGCAGGCGTGATGGCCTGCCTGATGGCGCTGCTGTCGTGGCCGTTGGCGCGCTTCTTCGGCGCCCTGGATCTGGTGCCGGTGCTGCTCGGCATGAGCATCGCGATACTGCTTTTCGGGCTGGTCCGGGCGCATGACGCTCGCCTGCTGCGGGAGGGCAATTTCAGGCTGTTGGCGATCCGCTCGCTGTGTTCGGTGACGGCCGGCGGCGCGGTGGCGTTGATCCTCGCCTCGCGCGGATTCGGCGCCATGGCCCTGGTGGCCCAGCAGCTGGTGATGGCCATCGTCGGGCTGACGATCGCCGTGGTGGCCGAGTGGCGCATCTGGCGGCCGCGCTGGCGCTGGTCGGCCGCGCTCATGCGTAGCAACGCGGCGGAGGTACGGCGTGTCGGCCTGAGTTCGCTGGTCAGCTACGCCAACAGCAATGGCGACGCTGCGCTCGTGAGTGTTCTGCTCGGGCCTCAGGCCACGGGCCTGTACAACCTCGCGAAGCGGGTGTTGTCGGCGGCCTATCTGGTGGTGGCCGCGTCGCTCAGCCGGGTGGGGGTCAGCATGTTCGTGCAGCGCCAGCGCGACCCGGTGGCCCTGGCGCTCAGCTACACCCGCGTTCTCGGGTGGACGCTGCTGCTATTGGCGCCCATCTACACCATTGCCACGCTGGTGGCCGAACCCATGGTGGTGGTGGTCTTCGGCGAAAAATGGCGCCAGAGCGCCAGCCTATTCGGCTGGCTGTCGGTGGCGTACGTGAGTCAGTCCGCCTTCTGGCTGGGGCAGAGCCTGTCATTCACCACCGGGCGCAGCGACCGGGCCATCCGGCTGTCCAGCTTGCAGTTGGGACTGTCGGTCACGCTGGCGCTGCTGCTGTCGCCTTTTGGCATGGGCGGCGTGGCCGCCGGCTTCGCTGCCGGCGCCATGGCGGGGTGCGTGGTGATGCAGGTGGCGGTCAAGCGGCAGCTCTCGCTGTCCTGGGTGGCGCTGGGTCGCACGGCCCTGCCGGCGGTGGTCGGGACGCTGGCAACAGCGGTGGCCATGTTGGCTTTGCCCTACATTGGGCTCGACGCCCAACGCTGGTTGGGGCTTCTAATGGCACTTGGCTTGGGGATTGCCTGCTATGCGGCAATCGCTACCCTCGTACATTGGCTCATGAGGCGGCAATGGCGCCTCAGGGCGTGAGTCTCCTTCACGGTGAAAATCAGGCCTCCGCTGGTTTCTCGAAGCTTCCAAGAAAACGAAAGGAAAACATGGCAAAAGCAATGATCCTCGCCGCAGGGCAGGGAACGCGGGTACGCCCGCTGACCAAAAACATGCCCAAGCCGATGGTGCCCATCCTAGGCAAGCCGGTGCTGGAGTACCTGATCGAACACCTTGCTCGCTACGGCATCAAGGAGATCATGATCAACGTCGCTTTCAACCACTGGAAGATTGAAAACCACTTCGGTGATGGCAGCCGCTGGGGCGTGGAGATCGGCTACTCCTACGAAGGCGTGCGCGAGCACGGCGACGTGGTGCCGAAACCCGTCGGCTCGGCCGGCGGCATGAAGAAGATCCAGGACTTCTCCGGCTTCTTCGACGAAACCACGCTCGTGATGTGCGGCGACGCACTGATCGACCTCGACCTCGGCGCAGCCTTGTTCGAGCACAAGAGCAAGGGCGCGATGGCCAGCGTGGTCGCGCTCAACGTGAAGCGCGAAGAGGTGCAGAGCTACGGCATCGTCAGCACCGACGAAAGCGGCCGCGTGGTCGAGTTCCAGGAAAAGCCGACGCCCGAAGCCGCCAAGAGCACGCTCGCGTCGACCGGCATCTACATCTTCGAGCCGTCGGTGCTCGACCTCGTGCCGAGCGGCAAGACCTTCGATATCGGCAGCGACCTGTTCCCGCTGCTGGCTGAGAAGGGCCTGCCGTTCTACGCGCAAAGCCGCTTCTTCAACTGGATCGACATCGGCCGCGTGAGCGACTACTGGAGCGTGCTGCAGCGCGTGCTGATGGGCGAAGTGGCGCAGATGGAAATGCCGGGCCGCGAGGTCAGGCCGGGCGTGTGGGTCGGGCTCAACACCAACATCGCGTGGGACGAGGTCGACATCACCGGACCGGTGTACATCGGCTCCGGCGTTCGCATCGAACCCGGCGTCACGCTGGTGGGGCCGAGCTGGATCGGCACCGGCAGCCACCTGCGCAAGGGCGCCAACGTGAAGCGCAGCGTGCTGTTCGAGTACACCCGCATCGGCGTCGACCAGGTGTTCGAAGAGATGATCATCGCGCCTCAGTACTGCGTGAACCGCAGCGGCGCCACCAGCTACGTGGGCGACGAAGACCGCGGACACCGCTGGGGTGACGCGCGCGCCTGATCGAAGGCACACCTGCCAAGAAAAACGGGCCGCGAATGCGGCCCGTTTGCTTTACAACCTTGAACCCTCAGAGACGCCGACGGCGGCTCACGAACACGATGGCGCCGAGACCCGCCAGCATCATGGCGTAGGTGGCCGGCTCGGGAACGGCCGCAACCTGGATGTTCTGCAGTGACATACCGAAGTTGGTGCTGGGCACGCCGCGCAGGGCAAAGATCAGAGAAGCGTCGCCGCCGATCTGCGAGACGAACGAGTAGGTGTTCCAGCCCGCTGTGGCGGTGGAATCGTGGAGCACGCCGCGCGTGTCTGCGCCCTTCAGGTTGTCGAAGAGGAACCCGAATGTCAGGTTTTTGTCGCCATTACCGGAAAATTTTTCAGCCTGATATTCAAAGCTGACGTTGTAGGCGCCGGGTGTGAGGTTGTCGAACACCTCAGCGCAGAAGCGTTGGCCGATGGCACTGGTGAGCGGGTCATCGCAGCTCGCCAGCGCGGCATGGGAGGCCGTGCTTCCCAAAGCCATGGCGGCAAAGGCCAGACTTGCAAGG
>Ga0307516_10004329_pt1 | contig 17585 bp, 13 predicted proteins | sample 19_EM_MG_FD_203310 | JGI IMG/M metagenome (GOLD analysis project Ga0307516, IMG submission 203310) | Populus trichocarpa ectomycorrhiza microbial communities from riparian zone in the Pacific Northwest, United States - 19_EM | ecosystem: Host-associated > Plants > Roots > Unclassified | place... | reverse complement strand
AGGATCACGTTCATCGGTGTGCGGATCTCGTGGCTCATGTTGGCGAGGAACTCGCTCTTGGCCTGGTTCGCGACCTCGGCCCGTTGCATCGCTTCGCCCAGCTCCGCGGTGCGCTCGCGCACCGCCTCTTCCAGAGAGTCGCGATGGCTGCGCAAGTCCTCCAGGGCGTGTTTGCGTGAGGTGATGTCGGTGATCAGCCCGTCGAATCCGGCCGGTGCGCTTCCATCCGCGAGCGCGTCGCCTTGCTGCCACGCGTTGAGCTCGACCCAGATCGGGCTGCCGTCGGCACGCGTCAGCTGCAGTTCCATGCCGGCGATCTCACCGTCCCGTTCGAGCGCGGCGAACTGCGCAGCCGTCTGCGCCGGCGTGAACAGCGGCCGGCGGGCGAGCGGCGAATCGTTGCGGCCATCGCCTTTGGCTGCCGCGATCAGATCGGCTGGCGTGGCATAGCCCATCAGCCGAGCCAATGCCGCGTTGGCGTTCCCCAGTTCCCCCGAACGATCCAGGTGAAAGATGCCCTCCAGCGAATTTTCGAAGATGCCCCGGTACGTCGCCTCGCTTTCGCGCAGTCGCCTGGCGGAGTCGCGCAGCCTGTCTGCCATCGCGTTCACTCGCGCGGCCAGCCGGCCCAATTCGTCGCTGGATTCGATCGCGCAGCGGGCGTCCAGGTCGCCGACGGCGATTCGATCGACCGTTGCCTCCAGGCGATGGATCGGCGCGCTGACCATCCGCCTGAGCAGCACGAAGGTCGCCGCATACAGCACGGCGACGATCGCGGCCACCAGCGCAAGGATGGCGCGGCGAGCCGTGGCGATGGCCTTCTCGACGACCGCGCGCGTCAGCACGACACGCACTTCGCCGATCTTCTGCGGCTTGAGTCCACCAGGCGGCGCGTACACGATCGGCTGCACGCGCACGATCGGGTCGACCAGGTCTCGCCCCTGAATCTTGGTCACCGCGGACACCGTGCCATAGCCGGCCGCCGTGATGCTGAATTGCGCCACCTCGGGATTGGGCGCCAGCGCAGCGAGCTGGCTGTCGATCGCAGCGCGGTCGACGTTCCAGAGCGGATAGGCGGCCGTGCGACTGAACAGCTCGGCAATGCGCGTGGCGCGGCCCTCCAGTTCCAGGAATCGGCGCTCGCGCTCGCGTTCGATCAGCACATACGCCGAAGCGGCCGCCACCAGCGCAACCAGGACCGCCAATGCCAGCACCAGCTTGGTATGCAAGGTGGTCGCCCGCGGAACCAGGCGAAACGGCAAGGGCATGTCAGGTTCTCCACCACGCTTCGCGCGACCCGCCGCATGAAACGCCAATGCGAATGGCACCTGCTTTGGCTGTCCCGCCCCGGCAGCCCGGACAAGCGGCGGAAGGCAACGGGATGTGGCTGCAGGTCAGCCCAGCGTGGATCGTAGTGTCCAAAGTGTCTTGCATCAACGTCGAAGCAGCATTGAGCGCCGCACGCGGGGCGGGTCTTCAGAAACCTCGCCGGCCGATGCGGGAAATAGCGCCGTTCATCGATAGCGCTTCACGATCGCCTGGTAGGAACCATCCGCCCTCATCTGGCTGATGGCGTTGGCGATCCGGTTGGCGATCTCTTTCGGAAAATCACGAGACGCAGCGACGTAGGAAATCTTGACCGGTCCCAGGTCGGGACCGTACTTCAGTTCGGCAGGATCGAAGCCGGCTTCCCGATAGACGCCGCGCGCCATCAGGTCCGTGGTGATCCACGCGCCGATGCGTCCCAGCTTCAATTTTCTGGCGTTCGTCAGGTCGTCGTTGCTTTCCTCCACGTACGGCAAGCCCGCTTGTTTGGCTTCATCCGTGAAACTGGTGCCGCGGACATATCCCACGACCAGCATCCGCGCCTCCTCGATGGAAGACGGTGGGTTGGCGAGGGTCACCAACACCGTATGAAATTCCAGCACGGGCGCAACCCATTGATATTGCGCTTCCCTGCTCGGCGTGCGGGTGAACGGAATGATCAGGACGTCGTTCCTGGCCTGGACCTCCAGTTGCGCCCGCTCCCAGGGAAGAAAACTGAACTCGAGCGCAACCCCCGCCCTCCTGCCGGCCTCGCGGACCACTTCCAGTACCACGCCGCCGGGTTGCCCGCCCGCTTTGGTGGTGAGCGGCGGAAACTCTGCGGCCACCACCTTGATGGATTGCTGGGCTCCCCCTGGCGACGAAAAAAGCAAGGCCAGCAGCGCGAGCATGCAGACGATCGGGATGGTCGGTCGACGCATTCGGGGCTCCTTTCGGGCAGTGGCGCTCTCAGGCATCGGGCAAGCTTCAAGATATACCCCATGCAGCCCGGTCGCAACCGGCCGGGCGCACCGGGAGCGAGTCCAGGCTGTCCTACAGCCAGCCGGTCTTCTTGAACTGTCGGTACAGCAGGACGCACACGATCGTGATCGTCGCCAAGGCCAGCGGATAGCCGTAGTGCCATTCGAGCTCCGGCATGAACTTGAAGTTCATTCCCCAGATGCCGGCGAACGCACTGATCACGGCGAAGATACCGGCCCAGGCGGCGAGGCGCTTGTTGACCACCGATTCCTCGATCGCCACCATCGCCAGGTTCACCTGGATCGCGGTGCCGATGGTGTCGCGCAGGTTGTCGAGTGAGCCGTTCATGCGCAGCAGGTGGTCGAACACGTCGCGAAAGTACTCGCGGTTGTTCTCGCAGACGGCCGGCACGCGGCCGCTGAACAGCTTGTGCACGGCGTCGATCAGGGGCGCCACCGCGTGGCGCACGATGCCGATGTCGCGCTTGAGCTCGTACAGCCGCTGGATGTTCGACTGCGACGTGCCGGGCTCGAAGATCTGGTCTTCCACGGCCTCGAGTTCGGTCTCGAGCCGGTCGATGATCGGGAAATAGCGGTCCACCACCGCGTCGAGCAGCGCGTAGAAGACGAACGCCGGCCCGTGGCGCAGCAGTTGCGGCTCGCGCTCGGCGCGCTCGCGCACCTGCAGGAGATTCTGCCGGCTGCGGTTGCGCACCGACAGCACGAAGTTGTTGCCGACGAAGATGTCCACCTCGCCGGTGACGATCTCGTCCGTGGGCGTCATCTCCACGGTGTGGACCACGGCGAACAGGGTGTCGCCGTATTCCTCGACCTTGGGACGCTGGTGGCCATGGCGGGCGTCCTCGATCGCGAGCTCGTGCAGGCCGAACTCCACCTGCATGGTCGTCAGCTCGTCGTCGGTGGCGTCCTTGAGGGCGACCCAGACGAAGCAGTCCGGGCGCTGCAGGTACTCGCTGATTTCCACGGTCGGAATCTCGGCGAGCTTGCTGCCGTGCTCATAGGCGACGCAGTTGATCAGCATGGATGGGTTCGCTGCATTTGACCCCGGACTGTAACGGGGAAGGGCCGCGGCGTCCCCCGGGCGTCGAAACGACGCATTTGCGCTCCGAGGTGGCGGTGTCACAGGCCATTGGGTCAAAATGCCCGCTCGATCAACAGAGAACCCGTGAGCGAGTCCGTCCACGGGTTCCGACCATTCATGAGCAGCAAGGAACACGGCGCGGGTCTCGGGGCGATGACGCTGGGCGCATTGGGCGTCGTCTACGGCGACATCGGCACCAGCCCGCTGTACACCCTGCACGAGATCTTCATGCCCGTCTCGGGGGTCGGCGTGCCGCTCGATGCGCACCATCTGATCGGCGCGGTGTCGACGATCTTCTGGGGCCTGATGCTGGTCGTCACGCTCAAGTACGTGATCCTGATCCTGCGCGCCGACAACAACGGCGAGGGCGGCGCGATGGCGCTGACCGCGCTCGCGGCCAAGGCCGCCGGCGGCACGCCGCAGCGGCGCACGCTGATCCTGCTGGTGGGCATGTTCGGCGCCACGCTGTTCTTCGGCGACTCCGTCATCACGCCCGCCGTCACGGTCATGGGTGCCGTCGAAGGCCTCGAGGTCGTCACGCCGGCGCTCAAGGCCTACATCGTGCCGATCTCGGTGGTCATCCTGGTGCTGCTGTTCTCGGCGCAGCGCTTCGGCACCGGCGCGTTCGGCAAGCTGTTCGGCCCGATCATCGTCGTGTGGTTCAGCGGGCTGGCCATCAGCGGCGCGCTGCACATCGTGCAGGCGCCGGAGATCCTGAACGCGCTCAACCCGGTCAACGCCGTCCAGTTCCTGTTCGACCGCGGCTGGCATGTGCTCGCCGCGCTCGGGGCGATCGTGCTCGCGCTGACCGGCGCCGAGGCGCTGTACGCCGACATGGGCCATTTCGGCAAGACGCCGATCCGCCTGGCGTGGAGCACGATGGTGCTGCCGGCACTGGCGCTGAACTACATGGGCCAGGGCGCCTTGCTGATCCGCGATCCGTCGGCCATTGCCAATCCGTTCTTCAAGATGTTCCCGCAGATGTGGGTGATCCCGGTGGTGGTGTTGGCCACGATGGCCGCCGTCATCGCGTCGCAGGCGGTGATCTCGGGCGCGTTCTCGATGACCAAGCAGGCGATCCAGCTCGGCTTCCTGCCGCGCATGGAGGTCGTCTACACCTCGGTGCGCGAGGCGGGCCAGATCTACCTGCCGCGCGTCAACTGGGCGCTGATGGTGGCGGTGGTCTGTGCCGTGATCGGATTCGGCAGCGTGTCCAACATCACCGCGGCGTACGGCATCGCCGTGACCGTGACCATGCTGATCGACACGGTGCTGACCTACTTCGTCGTGCGCTACGGCTGGGGCTTCCCGCTGTGGATCGCGCTCGGTGCCACCGGGTTCTTCATGCTGCTCGACGGCCTGCTGGTGGCGGCGTGCTCGCTCAAGTTCATGCACGGCGGCTGGTTCCCGCTGCTGCTCGCGCTGGCGATGTTCGCCGTGATGTCCACGTGGAAGCGCGGCCGCGAGCTGCTGCTGGAAAGCATCCGCCGCGACGACCCTGACCTGTTGCCCTTCATCACCGCGCTGGCCGCCGACGACATCGTTCGCACGCCGCGCACCGCAGTCTTCACCGTGGCCAACGTCGGCACCGTGCCGCAGGCGCTGCTGCACAACCTGAAGCACAACCAGGTGCTGCACGAGACCAACGTCATCCTCACGGTGAAGTTCCACGAGGTGCCGTGGATCCCGTTCGCCGATCGCGTGCAGGTGGAGCCGCTGGCGCGCGGGTTCTGGCGCGTCACGGTGAACTACGGCTTCAAGAACACGCCCGACATTCCGCAGGCGCTGACGCTGTGCCGCCCGCACGGCCTGGAGGTGGAGGAATTCACCACCAGCTACTTCCTCAGCCGCGAGGTGGTGGTGCCTACGCGCGGCGACGGGATGGCGCATTGGCGCGAACGCCTGTTCGCCGCCATGACGCGCAACGCCGGCAGCGTGGTGGAGTTCTTCCGCCTGCCCAACAACGCGGTCATCGAACTGGGCACGCGCGTCCAGATCTGACGCTCCTGGCGCTCGGTGCGCCGGGCTGCTTGCGCCACTGGCCGCGATCGCGTCGTGGATGGCGTCTCAGGCCGGAGCGTCGTGTGGCGTGCTTGGCCGCTGGACGAATCGACAGGCTGTCGAAATCCTGTCAGGCGCCCGCGGATCGCGGCGACCATCGCTGACAGCGGTGACAACGCCAAGAAAGTCGCGATCGAACGCATAACGTCGGCGCAGGCCTCTCAGAAGCTTGTGTCAGGGCCGATATGAACCGGAGATGCGCGACGCATTCCGGCAACAACGGAACGTGAGCGTGCATTTCCTTCAATGCACGTCACGGAGACCCGCATGCGCCTGACCACCGGCTCGATCATCCCCTTCTCGCTGGGCGTCGCGACGCTCGCGCTGCTGTCCGCCTGCGGCGGCGGCTCCGATGCCGGCACTCCTCCGGTGACGCCGCCGCCGGTCACGCCGACGCACCTGACGGGCACCGCCGCGGTCGGCGCGCCGATGACGCAGGGCAAGCTGCGCGTGCTCGACGCCACCGGCGCCGTGGTGGCGCACGACGTCACGATCAACGCCGACGGCACCTACGACGCCGGCCTGCTGACCGGCACCGGCCCGTGGCGCGTCGAGGCCTGCGGCTACACCGGCGCGAACTACGGCTGCATCTACTCGGTGGCCCAGGCCGTCGGCACCGCCAACGTCACGCCGCTGACGACCGCGATGATCACGCTGGCCACCGGCCAGACGCCCGAAACCCTGATGGCCGACGGCGGCAGCGCCCCGTCCGCCGCCGCACTCACCGCGGCCCAGACGCAACTGCAGACGGGCCTGGCCAGCACGCTGAGCGACGCCGGCGTGGCCGCGAACTTCGACTTCACGACGGGCTCGCTGGCCGCCGGTACGCGCAGCGGCTACGACCGCATCCTCGACGCGGTCAACGTCACCACCGGCACCGACGACGGTGCGTTCGTGCAGGTCACGCCGCGCCTGGGCGACGGCAACCTGTACCTGACGACCGGCACCACCACGGGCACCATCACCACCGCCGCAGGCGCCGCGCAACTGCCGCTGGGAAGCCTCGAGACCCTGTTCACGAAGATGACGGCCGCGATGGCCAGTGAATCTTCCTGCGCCGACGCCAACATCGGCATCGCCACGGTCATCGCAAGCGATGCACGGATGCAGGGCCTGTCGGGCGGCGCGAACGTGTCGGCCGGGCTGTGCCAATTCTTCGGCCATGGTGACGGCGGCTCTGGCGCGATGTGGGGCGCGCGTTTCCTCAGCCCGACGCTGGGCAAGTGCGACCTGAGCGGCAGCGCGCCGCTGTGCGCCGTCAGCTTCGCGCTGCAGTACACCGATGGCGGCGTCGAGAACGTCGGCGACGGCATGGGCGTGGTGTACCGCGACAACCACTGGCAGTTCTACGGCAGCCTGCTGCCGGTCGAGATCTACGCCAACGCGGCCGTCCAGCGCGGCTTGCGCGTCGACGACCCGACCGCGCCCGTGCAGTACTCGCGTGCGCTCCAGTTCGACATCGCCCGCACCGACGGCATCGCCTGCGCCCGCATCGACATGCAGGACGATGCGCAGACGACCATCGCCATCTACAAGGTGTACTCCCAGGACTCCGAACGGATGTCGCTGTGGACCACTGACGGCTTCGGCAACTCCGCCAGCACGGACCCCAACGCAGGCACGCTGCGCGGCGGCGACGACACCTGGATGCAGTTGCCGCAGGGCACCGAGGGCGACGAGGTGATCCGCCGCTTCTACCGTGCCGGCCGCACCGTCAACGTGTCCTTGTTCTCGGATGCCGCCTGCTCGGCGCCGGTCGCGGTGGATGGCAAGACCGTGCTGGCCGTCAACGTGGCGGGCATGGCGCCGGTGGCCTCTGCCCTGCCGACCCTGCCCTGGGGCACCCTGACCGACGACACCATCGCCTCGCTCGAGACGCTGGCGCTCGACGGCGGGCATGCGGGCAACTTCAGCGGTGCCTGGACGTTCGCCGACGGCATCACGGGCTTCGAACAGACCACGTTCTGCACCTCCGGCTCCTGCGGAGATGGCGAGGCCGCGCGCCTCGGGGATACGCGCATCCGTCCGGGCGCCCGCAGCGCAGTGACCCCGCTGCTCGCGCCGGCCACGCACATCCTGGCGGGCGACTTCAAGATGTACATCCTCGGCGGCCGTGACGCCACCGGCATGAACATCGAGAGCTCGTTCTTCAGCTGCACGTCGCAGGCCGCGGGCCAGATGTGCGGCCAGGGCCAGGCGCCGATCGGCGGCGGCGCGCCGACGCAAGGCGGTGACAGCGGCAACACCGGCGGCAACACGGGCGGCACCACCGCCGGCCCGACCTCCGCGCACAAGCGCTCGCATTGATCGACGCCTGAGCCAGCGCTCGGCAAGGCCTCCGGCTGCGGCCGGAGGCCTTGTCGTTTTCAGGGCCGCCCCTGGATCACGCGCAGCGGGGTCTTCTCGGGGGCCGTCGCCTGGTCGGCAACGCGCGTGCGGTTGCGGCCGGCGTGCTTGGCCGTGTAGAGCGCCTGGTCGGCCCGCGCGATCAGGTCGTCGACGCACTCGCCGCCGGGCGCCACGGCCGCCACGCCGATGCTGACGGTCACGTTGTGCAGGCCGCATGGCAACGCGGGCCCGCCGGGCAGCGGTTCGCCGACCGCCTGGCGCAGGCGTTCCGCGATGGCCGCCGCGGTCACCAGGTCGGTCTCCGGCAGGATCGCGACGAATTCGTCACCGCCATAGCGGCCGAACAGGTCGGTGCAGCGGAGCACCGATTGTCCATGCTGGGCCACGTGTCGCAGCACGGCGTCGCCGGCGGCGTGCCCGTGGCCGTCGTTGATCGTCTTGAAGCAATCGATGTCGACGATGAAGGCCGCGGTGTGGGTGCATTGGCGCCGCGCGATCTGCAGGTCGCGCTGCGCCTGGGTATAGAGGGCGCCGCGCGAGAGCGCGCCGGTGAGATGGTCGGTGCGCGCGAGTTGCAACACCCACTCGTGCATGCGATCCGTGATCAGCAGCACGAAGCCGATGTTGCAGAACACGTCCATGATCACCAGCGCGCCCATGTAGGCGGCGACGGCGGGATTGCGCAGGTCGAGAACCGGCGCGCCCTCGGGCAGGTTCGCGATCGTCCACACGCGCCACAGGTTGGCGAGCGCCCAGCCGGCCAGGCCCACCATCGTGATGGCGCGGCTGATGCTGAGCGGCGCGCTGACTGCCAACGAATACGTGCCCCAGATCGCCAGGGCCGCCATGCCGGCGACCATCACGATCGCGCGTGCCCGGGGCTCGGGCCAGATGTACGTCGTCGCGATCGCCAGCATGAGCAACGCGCAGGCCGTGGTCAGCCAGGCGCGCGGCACCGGCCGGCGGTCGAATTGGCGCAGCGCGGCGACGCTGGTGGTGCGGCCGACGAGCATCGCCCAATTGCCGACCAGGGCCGGCACCCACAGCGGCACGTGACCCTGCAGCATGTGCGCGGCCGCGGCGAAGCCGAGAAAGAGATTGGAGGCGGCCCAGAGGCGCAGTCCCGGCATGGGCTGCCGAATGCGGCGCTCGAGCGCCAGCACCACGATGCTGAACACCACGCACAGGGCGGCAACCACCGCGAGCAGCGATCGGCCGTCGATGGTCATCGCGGCGTGTCCGGTGGCGAGTCTTGGCGCCTGGTCATCAGGAGGCCCTCCTGGTAAAAATTCTAGGCCTGCTGCGCTCCTGTCGACCAGCTATTTGTGGGGATACGTTGTGCTCGACCGTGGGCCGTCGATAATCGCATCGCGCGACGATTGTCGATAGCTCAAGCCTTGCAAGCCACCGCGTTGCGCAGCACCGGCGCCAGCGCCGCGACCAGGGGCGCGATCTGCGCCACCGGCGTGGCGGCGAACGACAGCACCAGGCCGCGCCAGTGCACACGCATCGCGTAGACCGACAGCGGGATCGCCGTGACGCCGTGTGCGATCGCGTCCCGGGCGACGGCGCGGTCGTCGACATCGTCCGGCAGCGACAGCGTCAGGTGCACGCCGCGCGCGCCGGACACCACGGCCAGCCGTCGCGTCGCGAATTCGCCCGGCAGCGCCTGGGTGAGCGCGCGCAGCATCGCGTCCCGGCGCAGCGCGTACTCGCGCCGCAACGTGCGCACGTGCGCCGCATAGTGGCCTTCCCGCATGAAGTCGGCCAGCACCTGCTGCACGATCTGGTCGCCGTCGCGGTAGAAGTCGGCCGAGGCGTCGGCGAACACGCGCTGCAGGCCCTGCGGCACCACGAGGAAGGCCACGCGGATGCCTGGATAGACCGTCTTGCTGAACGTACCGAGGTAGATCACGCGGCCGGCGTTGTCCTGGCCCTGCAGCGACGGGAACGGCGCGCCCTCGTAGCGGTACTCGCTGTCGTAGTCGTCCTCCAGCAGCAGGGTGTCGTGGCGCGCCGCGAACTGCAGCCATTCGAGGCGGCGCGCGAGCGGCATCACGCCGCCGGTGGGGAACTGGTTGGACGGCGTCAGGTAGGCCAGGCGCGGGGCGCGCTGCCCCTTGCGCAACACCGGCACCGGCAGCCCCTGCGCGTCGACGGGCACCGGCTGCAGGCGCAGGCCGTGGTCGGACAGCACCTGCGTGGCGGCCCAGTAGCCGGGATCCTCCAGCATCACGGCGTCGCCCGGGTCGCACATGAGGCGGGCGACCAGGTCGATCGACTCGCCGGTGCCGTCGGTGATGATCACCTGGTCGGGCGCGCAGCGCACGCCGCGCGTCGCCCGCACGTGTTCCGCGATGGCCTGGCGCAGCTCGGGCGCGCCGCCGGGCTCGCCCTGTTCCAGCTGGATCGGGTCCGCGCGCCGCAGCTGGCGCTGCTGCAACCGGTTCCACAGCCGGTGCGGAAACAGCGCGAAGTCGAACTGGCCGGGGCAGAAGGGCTGGCGCGTCCAGAACTCGTGCAGCGGGTGGCCGTGGTAGCGGCGGCCACGGCGCGAGAAGGCGAGCGGGGTGACCGCGCGCGGCCTCTCCATCGGTTGCACCGGTTGCGCGGCCCGGGCCGCGACCGGCAGCGCATCCGGGGCGATGCGGCAGACGTAGGTGCCCGAGCCCTGGCCGGCGACCACGAAGCCCTCGGCGCGCAATTGCTCGTACACCGGCACCACGGTGTTGCGCGCGATGCGCAACGCCTGCGCGAGCACGCGCGTCGACGGCAGCCGGTGCGCCGGCGGCACCACGCGGTCGAGGATCGCCCGGCGCATCAGCTGGGTCAGGCGCGCGCCGATGGGCGTGTCGGCATCCCCGTCGGCGGGATGCGCCCAGGCGTGTTGAAGCCAGTCGACCAGGGTGTCGGCGGGGGCGGTGGAGGCGATGGCGGCAGGCATGGCAGGCCGCCATCGTACGCCGTCGGCGACCAAGTGGCCCAGTGAACCTGGCGCCAAGTGGACCTTCCCGTTGGGCCACTCGCTGCGTAAGCTGTCGCCCATGAACGCCTCGACCGACTTCGCCTCCACTTCGGCCCTCGCCGCGCCCGACCGCGCCGCGGTGCAGGCCGCGCTCGCGCAGCTATCGGCCGTGCTCGGCGGCGTGCCCATCACCGCCGTCGAATGCGCCGTCGGCGACTTCACCTCCGTGGCGCGCGGCAAGTCCGTCGGGCACCAGGACTTCGTGGGCATGGCCGGCTGCCGCTTCCCGTCCGTCGTCTTCGGGCTGACGCTCACGGCGGGCGAGCCCGAGTCCGTGTTCGGCCGGCTGCTGCCGGCGTCCTACCTCGACATCAACCTGGTGCCCGATCTCGCGACGCTGTGCGCGCAGCCCGGCCGCCAGGGTACCGCCGCCGTGATCTGCGAGCCGGTGGGCCCCTTGCGCGCCGAGCGCTACGGCCGCGAGATCTGCGCCAGCGAGCTGTCGCCGCGCGCCGCGCTGCGCCGCGTGCTGGCGCGCCTGGACCGGGCCGGTCTCGTCGCCACCGTGGCGCCCGAGCTGGAGATGTTCCTCGTCGATCGTCGCGAACAGGACGGCCAGGTGAGCCTGCACGCCCCCGCGTCCCGCGCCGGCGCCCCCGCGCGCGAGCGCGCCTGCGAGGCCTATTCGCTGGAGCGTGCCGGCCACTTCGCCGATTACTTCGACGCGTTGTTCGCGGCTTGCCACCTGCAGGGCATCCCGGTCTGCGGCCACGCGCACGAGGCCGCGTACTCGCAGTACGAGGTCAACTTCATGCCGGGCGAGCCGCTGGCGCAGGCCGACGCGGTGTTCCGCTTCAAGCGCCTCGCGCGCCAGGTCGCGGCGCAGTTCGGCTTCCTCGCCACCTTCGCGCCCAAGCCCTTCCTCGACGAGCCCGGCACCGGCATGCACTGGCACTTCAGCCTGCAGCACAAGGGCGGCGCGCTGGCGGGCGAGCCGGCCGCCCACACGAATGCGTTCGCGCATCCGGACGGCCGCGACCGCGAAGCGTTCGGGGCCTTCATCGGCGGCCTGCAGCGCCACGCCGACGCCGCGATGGCGTTCTTCGCGCCGCACGACATGGCGTTCGACCGCATCCGCCTGTCCAACGCGTCGCCATCGTCGGCCAGCTGGGGCCACGACGACCGTGCGGTGGCCTTCCGCATCCCGCAGGCCAGCGCGCAGAACCGCCGCGTCGAGAACCGCCTGCCGGGCGGCGACGCCAACCCGTACCTGATCGTCGCCGCGACACTGGGCCTGGGCCTGGCCGGCATCGAGCAGGGGCTCGCGCCGGCCGTCGAGTCGGCCGGCGTCGCGCTGCCGCGCACGCTGCCCGAGGCCTGCGACGCACTGGAGGCCAGCGCGTTGATGCGCGACCTGTTCGGCGATCCGCTGGTGGACCTGTTCGCCGCGCTGAAGCGCCACGAGAGTGCCGAGCGCCATGCCGCCGCCGATCCGCGCCACCACTGGGATCTCGTCCACCTGGTCGAGCTCGCCTGATCCCTGCAGTTTCCCGACACCCCTGCTTTTCCGAGAGAGTCCCATGTTTCGTTCCGCTCCTGACTACGTCGACTCCTACTACGCGGCCTCGTCGCGCCACCTGCAATCGGAACGCCCGGCGCTGCAGGAGAGCCTGGACGTGGACGTCTGCGTCGTCGGCGCCGGCTTCTTCGGCCTGTACACCGCGATGGAGCTGGCCAAGGCCGGCAAGAAGGTGGTGATCGTCGAGGCGAGCCGCGTGGGCTGGGGCGCGTCGGGCCGCAACGGCGGCCAGATGATCATCGGCTTCCCGTGCGGCATGCAGCGCCTGAAGGGCGCGATGGGACAGGAACGCGCCAAGCGCATGTTCGACGCGTCGCGCGAGGCGGTGGCCGACATCCGCGGCATCATGGCCGAACACCAGATCGACTGCGACCTCGTGCAGGGCCACCTCGAGGTGGCCGTGCTCAAGCGCCGCATCGGCGACCTGACCGACTGGATCGAGGAGTGCGTCAACGAGTGGGGCTACGACAAGCTGCGGCTGATCGAGAAGAAGGATCTTGGCGGCTACGTCAACTCGCCGCGCTTCCAGGCCGGCATCGTCGATCCCGAAGGCTGCCACATCCACCCGCTGAAGTACGTGCTGGGGCTCGCCCGCGCGGTGGAGAGCCACGGCGTGCGGATCTTCGAGCAGAGCAAGGTGGACGGCTACGTCGAGAAGTCCGGGCACGTCGAGGTCAATGTCGGCGCGCACGTCGTCCGCTGCCACCAGGTGGTGCTGGCGTCCAACGCCTACGTCGACAAGCTCGATCCGAAGCTCGCGGCGCGCACGCTGCCGGTGGGGACCTTCATCGGCACCACCGCGCCGCTGGGCGAGGCGCTCGCGCGCAGCCTGATCCCGCACAACCACGCCGTCTACGACAACCAGTTCATCCTCGAGTACTTCCGCATGACCGCGGATCACCGCCTGCTGTTCGGCGGCAAGTGCACCTATCTTGGCGGCACGCCGGTGAACCTCGCGCAAGCCATGAAGCGCAACATCACGCGCGTGTTCCCGCAGCTCGCCGACGTGCAGATGGACTACGCCTGGGGCGGCCACATCGACATCACGATGCGGCGCATGCCCGACTGGGGCCAGCGCGACGGCCGCGTGTTCTGGGCCCAGGGCTTCTGCGGCCACGGCCTGGTGCCCACGCGCGTCGCGGCCAAGGTCATCTCCGACAAGATGCTCGCGAAGTCGGACGAGCTCGACTGGTTCGCTCCCATCATCAACCCGCCGTTCCCGGGCGGCGAGGCCGTGGGTGGGCTGATGCAGGCGGTGGGGATGACGTACTACCGGGTGCGCGACTTCGTCTGAGCCGGCGCCAGGTCAGACCGTCGTCGTTCCCGCGGACGGCGGCAGCGCCGAACCGCACCATGGGCAGTGCGCGATCGTCAACGGCGGCGTGCCGATCTTCGAGGTGGCGAGGCCGTAGGTGTGCGCGTTTTCCGAATACGCGATCGTGCGTCCGAGCTGCGCGCGCATCGCCTCGCAGCAATGGACGATCTTGGCCTCGTCCGGGTCCGCCGGATGGCGGAAGAACACCGACCGCGTCGCCTTGAACTGGCGCTTGCGCCCGCGATCCTTGCACAGCTCGTCGATCTCGCGCAGGAAGGCCTGGTTCGCGGCGGCCGCCGCCGCTGTGTCGGCCTTCGATGCGAACTGCACCAGGAACGTGGGTTCGCCGTACGAGTAGCTCATCTCGAAGCGCGGTCGCGGCGACGTCGCAGCGTAGCAGCGTTCGAACACCGCCTCGCAGGCCGCCTTCAGGCGCAGGTGGCGACGGCGCGCCAGCACGGCGTAGACGGTGAGCAGCAGGCAGACGAGAAGGACGACGGTGGTCAAGGGACGGGTGGCCGGCGGCTTGCGGCCCGGAAGCGGAGAGCGGCGAAGCTTAACCCGACCCCACGCCTCTTGCGCTTTCAGCGATCGCCCTAAACTGCATTCGATCCTGTTCCTCCGCCGAGAACCCTGCCATGAAGATCGACTTCGTCTCCGACGTTTCCTGCCCCTGGTGCGCCATCGGCCTCGCCTCGCTCGAGACCGCGCTGGAGCGCCTGGGCCCCGAGGTGCCCGTGACGCTGCACTTCCAGCCGTTCGAGCTCAATCCGCAGATGGCCCCCGAGGGCGAGGACACCAACGAGCACATCGCCAGGAAGTACGGCATGCCCGAGGATCAGGTGCAGAAGAACCGCGAGGCGATCCGCCAGCGCGGTGCGGCCGTGGGCTTCACGTTCAACATGGACAAGCGCTCGCGCATCTACAACACGTTCGACGCGCACCGCCTGCTGCACTGGGCCGAGGTGCTCGACGAGGAGCAAGGGACCACCGGCGAGAACGCGCTGGCGCTGAAGCACGCGTTCCTGAAGGCCTACTTCACCGACGGCCAGGATCCGAGCTCGCACGACACGCTGGTGCGCTACGTGGCCGACGCCGGCCTCGACGGCGAGCAGGCGCGCGAGGTGCTGGCCAGTGGTCGCTACGCCGACGACGTGCGCGAACGCGAGCAGTACTATCAGCAGCGCGGCATCCACTCGGTGCCGGCCATCATCATCGACGACAAGCACCTCATCTCGGGCGGCCAGCCGCCCGAGGTGTTCGAGCAGGCACTGCGCCAGATCGCCGCCCACCCCGCCGCCTGAACGAGACCGCCATGACGATCACCATCCTGCACAACCCGGCCTGCGGCACGTCGCGCAACACGCTTGCGCTGATCCGCAACAGCGGGGAGGAGCCGGTGATCGTCGAGTACCTCAAGACGCCGCCCACGCATGCCGGACTCGCCGCGCTGGTCGCGGCGATCGGGCTGCCGGTGCGCGACGTGCTGCGCCGCAAGGAGGCGCTCTACGCGAAGCTGGAACTCGACGAACCCGAGTGGAGCGACGACCAGCTGATCGACATCGTGATCGAGCACCCGATCCTGCTCGAGCGCCCGATCGTCGTCACGCCGCTCGGCACGCGCCTGTGCCGGCCGTCGGAGGCCGTGCTCGACATCCTGCCGTCGCCGCAGGTCGGCGCGTTCGCGAAGGAAGACGGGCAGGCCGTGATTGACGCGCAAGGGCGTCGGATCGCGGCCGCCTGACGCTCAGGCGAGCGCCTTCCTGGCCCATCCGGCCACGGCCGGCATCAGCGGACGCTGGTTCACCCCGGGCACGTCCTGCAGGATCCAGTGCGACAGCGCCACCGCGGCGATCTCGTTGGGGTGGAAGTCCTCGTCCGGGAACGGGAAGTGGGTGTCGTAGCCGGGAATCTTGTCCAGGTCGCGCCGCTTGGGGAGCCCGTCCTGTTCCACGACTTGCCAACCCGCCCCGGTGCGCACGACCTCGACGCCCACTGCCTGGAAATCCTGCGGCATGCGCGGCAACTCGAGGTCCGGCACCGTCAGGTGCGGCATCACCCAGCCGCTGCCGCCGATCTTGTCCAGCGGGAATGCCCACACCACGTCGGGGCCGTCGGGGTTCGCGAACTCGTGCGTCTCGAGCCAGGGCGTGGTGGGCGCCGGCGCCATGCGCGTGAAGCCGAACACGTCGGTGATCAGCGGCTCGAACAGCGCGGGATGCGCGCGCTCGAGAACATGCGTCTGTTCGTGCACCAGGACGTTGGTCAGGAACCGGGATGCCGGCGACGGATTCGCGCCGACCAGGTCGCGCGCCTGCTGCACGTAGCCCTCGAGCGCCGATTCGGGCATGACGATGTGCGGGCCGCGGGTGTGCGGCATGCCGCCTTCGGCGTCGTCGGCCAGCTTGATGAACGACCACGGCGTGCGCGCGTACAGCGGCGCACGTGCCGCGAGCAGCGGCTGCAGGTGCTCGATCAGGCCGCGGATCGCGGCGGCTTCCGCGGCGGTGAACGAACGCACCGCGGCGGCCTCGTAGTCGCGCACGGCGACGCGCGCTTCGGCGAGCGACATCCCCTTCATCGGCGAATTCGTGCGCGAACGACTCTCCAGCAGGCGCATGTTCGCGTAGTAGTTGTCGCCCGGCGTGCGCGTAAGCGCGGCGGCGCCATCCGCACGCGACAGGAACGTGACCGGGACCGCGGCCCCGCTCGCCTGCGCCCCCGCGCGTGCGACGCCCAGCATCGCCAGCGACGCGCCAGCCGCGATCCGCAATCCGCCGCGCAGCATCTGGCGGCGCGTGGCCCGGGTGGTCCTCGAATCGATCATGGTCATTTGTAGCTTTGGAGGTGGATGGAAGTTTCGGTGGCCCCGATGCCCTTGATCAGCCGCACGCGTTCGAGCACGGCGGCCAGGTCGGCGAGGTTGGCGGAGCGTACCTCGGCCAGGAGGTCCCACCGGCCGTTGGTGTCGTGCAGCTCGCCGACGCCCGGCTCGCCGAGCAGGATGCTGATCACCTCGCGCGTCTGGTTGCCTTCGACGGCGATGCTCATCCACGCGATGATCTCGTTGTGCTCGATGTCGGGGCGCAGCCGCACGGTGTAGCCGACGATCGTGCCGGTGTCCTCGAGCTTGGTGATGCGGTTGTTGACGGTGCCGCGCGAGACGCCCAGGCGGTGGGCCAGCGTCGCCACGGAGGCGCGGGCGTCGGTGCGCAGGAGGGCGATGAGTTGTTGGTCGAGGGTGTCCATCGGTATAAAGATCCCGTCAACGAGAATTGTCGAAATGGCAGTTTCGTCTGCCGATATGTCAAATTATTGATCGAATCGAAGCACTAGTGCCCATTTCGCTTGCCATGTCGTCACGGAACAATCTCCCTATCGATAACGGAGACATTCATGACGACCTTGCTCACCACCCGCGACATCGGCGCCATCGTCGCCGCGAAGGGCCTGGCCGCCTGCCTCGGCACCCTGGTCTCCTACCTGGAACAGGACTTCGCCCGCTGGAGTGAATTCGACAAGTCGGCGCGCGTCGCCAACCACTCCAAGGACGGCGTGATCGAGCTGATGCCCATCTCCGACGCCAGCCTCTACAGCTTCAAGTACGTCAACGGCCACCCGAAGAACACGCGCGCCGGCCTGCCCACCGTGATGGCCTTCGGCCTGCTGGCCGATGTCGACACCGGCCGTCCCGAGCTGCTCAGCGAACTCACGCTCACCACCGCGATGCGCACCGCCGCGACGTCGGTGATGGTGGCCAAGCGCGTCGCGCGCGCCGACAGCCGCGTGATGGCCGTGATCGGCAACGGCGCGCAGAGCGAATTCCAGTCGCTCGCGTTCCACCTGCTGCTGGGCATCGAGGAAGTGCGCCTGTTCGACGTCGACGCCCGCGCCACCGCCAAGCTGGTCGCCAACCTGAAGGCTGTCGC
>Ga0307516_10004327_pt1 | contig 17592 bp, 19 predicted proteins | sample 19_EM_MG_FD_203310 | JGI IMG/M metagenome (GOLD analysis project Ga0307516, IMG submission 203310) | Populus trichocarpa ectomycorrhiza microbial communities from riparian zone in the Pacific Northwest, United States - 19_EM | ecosystem: Host-associated > Plants > Roots > Unclassified | place... | reverse complement strand
GGAGCACCGCATCAGCCGACGGTTCGCAAACTCTGGAGGCGGGAGAATGTGCTTACCGCTTTATCATCCACGTATCCAGGCTTGTACTCGTACCCGTACACGGCGTAGCAGCCAGTATTGGACTCATAACAATCGGGGTCTACAACGGACATCGTCAATTGGCACCTCACCAGGAGGGCAAGGTCAATACACGGGCGACTCACTGGTGTCGGAAACCGAAGAAATGGCTTGCTGGTAAGCACTAAACGGATGAACCAAGTCGGTTAGCCCCGCCGCTGGTATTCGGGATTCGAAAAGAAAAAACGGACCCCCCAGCATACGAGTTCAGCTTCGTGATGGTCGGGTCGGGGATGATTAAATTATCCGTTGTGTTGAACCACTGATAATCCGCATTGAACGGCCCCCACTGGCCGGACTGTGAAACTGCGCCGTTACGGCCCTCGGTGGTAGCCTCGAAAATATCGATTTCGGGGGCGGCCCTGCCGACGAACGTGCCGTCGTTGTGCTTAGGTCCAGGGTGGTCCTCACCAGCACAGGTGCAACGAGAGAGTTTCTGACCCGGGAGGTAACAGAAGGCATAGTCGTGGTACTGGTCGCCTACGAATTTGGAGACGTCTGGTACGCCTTTCCATGTTTGGTTGGGAACGGTGCCGACATCACACGTGTCGTAGGTGTACGGCCACTATGGGAAATTATGGGTCAGGGCTGTGTGGGGGGATCCGCAGGCGAAGTTGGATACGGACCATTCCCTCCAAGCTAGCACCATACCCAGCTCTGCCAAGGTTACCCATCCCCCAAATGGCGGGCCACAGACCAGCAACGCCGGCTAAACCAGGCAAGGTGACCGCAGCTTCGATATACCCTCCCGTAAAACAGAACTGATTCCAACTGCTCATCATGCCGCCCTCATATTTCAAGTCGTGGGTGTTCTTTTTGGAGAGGGTGATCCTGAGGGCGCCATCCTTGGTGGTGATAGCGGCGGGGTCATACCACTCGAGATTGCCGGTTTGCCAGTAATGAAGATCGGTAGCCTCCCAGTATGGATCATCGCCAGGGTAGAAACTCCGACCGTCCTTGTTGAATTCGTCAGAAAAGACGAGCTTAAGTTCTGTCCCGTCATGGAAGGAGGTTTTCGTCATTGCCCAGTCTGGAGTCTCTGGGTCGATGAGAGCTCGGAAGCCTGGAAGTTCAGGGACCTGGGACAATAGTCAGAAGGGCTTAAGAGAATGTCTGAGCGACATACCACGCCAGATGCATTGGCCCCGCCATAGTTGAAGCCATCGTTGCGAGAGAGTTTCGGGGATGTGACATAGGAAATGATAGGGTATCCAGCGCTGTTGAAAAAAATGCGCGCATCAGTGATTGGCTAGCGCAAAAAAACTGGGGAGAAACAGACAAGAGAGTGATGAGGCCAACGAGGAGGAGAATGACACAGCCAAGATTGACGAGTCCACGTAGTGTGAACACCGCCCCGGAATCGTTGAGCACATCCCGCCGTGGATCAGGTCGGTGGAGGTCATCGTCTGCCTCTGGTCTGTCTATGTTCCAACTCGCAGGGTCCGCTGACAGCGAGAACTATGGAGGAAAATTGGGCGTTGTCAGGGCGCGGCTCGATGGTGGTAGTCGGTGGGTGCGTCGTACCTTGTCGACCAGCGATTTAGTTGACCCATCGTACCGTGAATCGTCCTGGGAGGCAGGTGAGCGTCATCCTGAGGAGGTGAAGCAAGTGGGCGGGGAAGGTGTAACCGGGGGTGGGTCGAGCGGTGGTGGCGGACGGTCTTACCTGTGTTCTGAGGCTCGCATTTGAGGCGGGGCGTTTGAGGAAGGCAGGCTGATACGAGCCCATGGCCGAGAATTGAGTCTTGGGTGGGGGGAAATGAGTGTGGGGGCGGCCTGGGCGTGGAAGCTTGGCCGGACAGTGACAAGGGAGGCGAAGAGACACCGGCTATGGATTCTTGTTCATTCACACAATTGTAGCCGAGGTCAAACTTGGCACACAAAAATAGGTTGGAAACGATGGTCAATGGGATAAGTAGTACGTGGGGGAGGGGATGCTACAGGGGAGCTGGTGGTACAGTGCAGAGCCGATAACAATATTCGACATAAACCGGACGAGAGACGATTACCGCAAAAAACGAGACTACGAGGAAGAGCCAAGGAGAGTTCCTGGGGGTGGGGTAAGGTACGGAATCCAAAAGGTATTGTATGTACACAAGGCGAAGAAAATAAGCTTAATGAGCGAAATAGTAGACCCAGTCCTGAGTAGTGTAACCTAGGAGGAACGCAGAGAGAGGTAGAGCAAAAAGGAAAAGAAAGCAGGTCAACAGCAACAGTCGACCATCTCCCAGTCCTCGCCGGGGAGGCCGATGGCGACCCACGAACTGGAGGGACAGTCGGTCATGGGGACGTCGCCGTCAGCGTCTCGCTGATGCTGTTGGGAGGCGACGAGGACCTCGAGATCCCTGGTTGCGTTCAGGATTGAGACCGCGAGGGGAGACCCAATCCGGAAGCCGGCGTCACGTTGTTGACGGCGCTGTTGCTCGAGGGCGAACTCGAGTTCCTGCTGGATTTGGAACGAGGAGCGCATGTGAGCGGTGATCGCGAGCCTATACAGATCAGGCTGGGGCTTCGAACGTGGAAAGGATGGCCGGTAGGTCTCGTAGCTCGCGCGGTGGGGTCCAGACAGGGGTGATGGTGTCTTTGGACTGTGTGGGTGGTAGGGTGTTGGGGTCTCTGGTTTGGAGACCTTTGGGGTGGATTTGTTGGTGGCCGAGGACGAGGATGAACGGTTTAGGCGTTTGAAAGGCCTCTCCCTGTTGTCGATGAAGCCCTGGACGGAGACGTAGGGGTCGGTCCTGGTGCGCGAACCGGCGAGGTCGGCGAGGGAGAGGAACGAGCCTGAGCGACGGAGAGGGGAGGGGGTCGATCGATCGTCTGAGAAGGAGGAGGCCATCGTATCTGGGACGGAGGAGGACCTGGGATGGGGAAACGCGGTGGAGGAGAGGATGGCCGGATTTTATAAACCGCGCGGAGAAGGAGAGCGAGTAATTGGCTGTGCCGAACATCCATTTCATATTCTGCCGTTATCGCCCTCCCCGCAAAAAACTATTATTCGCTTTCTCTTTTTCTCTTTCTTGCTTTCTCTTTCGCTTTGTCGCTCCCCTCTCTTTTATTTCCAAAAATTCCCCCGAACCTGCTCACTCCGCCCGGTGAAACCGAAACCGCAGTTCGCCGAACCGTTCTCGCCGTGACACGACGCGTGACGCTAGTGCTGGGTCACCTGATCCGGGCGCCTCCCGTCCAAGCCAACGGTCTCCAAACCAAACTCCGGTCAGAAATCCAAAGATTTATTCCATTACGTCCCCTGCCTCTTCCATGGTTGGCGCAAACTACACTGGCGGCCGACGGAACGCGGCCAAGGCGAGGTCAAAGGACACCACCGGCCGTCTCCAGCGAGGTCACTTCAGCAAACAGCGGCTAGGCATCCTCACCGATGCCCTTCGGTCGAGGAGACCGGATCACCATCCCCTCGCTCGTTCTCGACCATCTGCTGTTGCTGATAACCCTAATCTTACCTCTAATCCCCGGTCTGGATCCTTGATTTCTCCGTCTGGATACCCTACCTCCGCGCCGGCAGCAACCATTTATGATATCTCCCTTGGGCATGCTAAGCGAGACCTCGCTCAGAGACAACTCCGCCTCCACCAACCCGCCCAACATGATTTCCACCTCCACCTGAACAGCGATGGTCTGTTTTCACCACTCTTGTAGCCCGGGCTGTGCGTCCTAAATGACCTGCCCGCAGTCTCTCCCGTGGAGTCATCCACCTCCCCCGCTCTAACAGGAATAGGAGAACCCAAGCCAGCATTTAGTCCGCGAGTCTTACTCCTAGCGACCACTCCCGTTGCGGTCCCATCATGTGCTACATCCCCATCACGCTCCCATACACTGCCACAACCAAGCCCCCGCCTAGAACCGGCATTTGGCCGAGGATCTTTGCCCGAGAAGCAACCAACTCCCGTGACCGGCCTACCGTCGAAACGGCGGTCAAAAATCTTGGATCTAATTGACACCTCAGATCGTGAGCATATTCCTTTTTGCGCCCTCCTCGGAATCCCGCGAAGCCTTTGTCCGAAATCATTCAACGTGCCTCGTTGTTCGTTGTCCTACACCATTCACCCTACAAACCTCCATGAGCGTTCATACTCGTATTCCACATTTCCCAATCTATCCCCTTCCCTGATCGCCGCTCGTGTGATGATACTGCTTCTATGAAACAGACCGACGATACGGGTATCGTCTCTTTCCCAGAGTGCAATCTAAGCCTTGTGCCTCCATCATGCCATTCTTCATGTCTCCCTTGATCCCTCCTAAATCGCCCACTCATCCCCCAATGATACGCTCTTCCCACGTTTCACCTGGCTTTGCTGACCACTGTTCCACACAGCGGCATCCGTTCGAGCCCAGATCGACAGAATACTTGCTTTTCCGAGCTTGCTCGGCGTCTCCCGTTGCGCCGATACTCGAAGACCCTCCCTCTCAGCAGATATCGATAACGATAACACCACACAGGCTCACAGTGACAGAGAAGGATGTCATGCCGTTACCGATCTGCAAACTCGACACTCCCTCGCGGATTCCCTGCACGAATCCAGCCTCTTCCCCCCTGCCAGCCCCACGAAAACTCGGAACCAAATACCAGTTAGGCAACGCACTTGTCATAATCTTCCCTCTCCTACAACGATCAGCTGGGCTGACCCTGATCGCGATCGCAGTCAGAATCACCAACCCACACCTCTCGCACATCCGTCCCGCTCGAACAGCGCGGTACTCAATTCACCGGACTCAGGGCTCAATAGGGACAGCGATCAAGGGAACCGCTCGGTGAGTTGTTTAGTCGCCGATCCCTATGCTCGTTGCCCTGCGTTTGATTCCGTAAATATGGGGTTTAGAGCGAGCGTGGAGTGCATTTGTCTTGATCAATATGCTTCCCTTCCCTGACCACCCGGGTTGTTTACCCCCTTCGTTTATCAGATGGCTTCAGTTTTGACCCTTCCAGGATGCGTCTGTTGACCCTTATCCGGTATCATTTCTTCTTATAGATCGCGGCGTCGGACTCGGTCGTGGGTAGCGCAGCGGAGATCGGAGCGTGTGTGCACCCTCGAGGTCGGCAACGCGACTTTGGGTGCACGCCAGACTGGATCTGGGAAAGGGTTCCGAACCCGGGTTCCGAAGGGAACACGAGGCCGGAATGGGGGACCAGGATGGATCTGAACGAGGACGACACGAACGTGAACGGTGGCGTCCAGTCTAACGTTAACCTCGGATTCGGCTCGAGGGCCGTAGGCCCTCTCTCCGTCCCTCGAGTCAAAAGTTCGATCTCCGATTGGGACGAGTTTGAGTTAGCGAGTCCAGTTCCGGGCAAGGGATCCAGGACTGAAGTGGAAACCCCGCCGTCCAAGTTGGCGCTGGAGTTATCCCCTCAGCCTTCGCTCTCCAGGGGGGTGGGTGGGGGTGACACACGTTCGGCCTTTCAAGCCCACGTTCGCGTTCCTGACTTGCCATGGCCTGCCGAGTTCAGGTTCTCCCCTTCCGATGTCAAACCTCTCGCCAACGAGGGTGAGCAAGAAATACGGCGTGAACTCCCTCAGGCGGCGGGTCCCGGTGATTTGAATGACCTTTCTCCTGAATCACCCTCGTCAGATTCTGGAAGTTGCTCCACGACGGCCGGGCTTCTGTCATCTCGGACGGAGGTCGTCCCAGGTTCTGGATCTGCCGCAATTCGTGATGGTTACGGTAGCACCGCTCGCGCTTTACGACGGAGATTGGGATCGGACGGGCAAAATGAGATTGGTGCTGGGAAGACGAAGATGGGCGGGGGAGGGTCTGGGAATGAGTTGGGTGGAGTGGGGTTAATGGATGGCGACCGCCAGACCCGACGTCTATCAATGATTTCGATTGATGATTTGGACAATGGTGGAGAATTTAACTGGACTGGGTTGGGCGGTGTGTTTGGGCAAGTGGAACGGTGCGCTCGGGTTGGTGACTCTCAAGATTGGGACGCTCTCAGTTCTCACTGCTCCTCCGCCGACGCCGATGTTGGCTCTGGTTCTCAATGTCCTCCTTTTGGTACTCCCCCAACCGTTCTTCCTCGTTCTCGCCATCCCGTCCTCTTATCTGATCGTGGATCTGTTCTCGAGTCTCGTCGCTGGAACCATGTGGGAGGCGAACCTATGGGCGACGTACTATCCCATTCTCGCCTTGTTGCTCACCAAACTTCAATCTCTGGGTCCCTCGAGGCGTTTCCTCCTTTGGTTTTTTCGACGCCACCTAAAACAGTCCCACGTACCTATGACTTGCGCGTCCTCGGAAACAACGCCGAACTGAATGCTTACCAAAACACCCGGTGGTCAACCCAGACACATGAACACGTACATCCACACGCACGAGATTTCGACACGCTTCGGTTCTCGTCATCGTCTCCCTCGAGGTCGATATCTGTGTCGGCATCGCCATCTATATTGGTTCCATACCATCTTCTTTTGGATGAAGATAAGTTGGATGAAGATCGAGATAGTGGAGCTGGGGGTTCCGAACCTGGACTCATCGGACGCCTGCCCCTCAATGCGGACCTGCGTGGTGATATGAAGGCTAATATGACGCCAATTTCAAACACGAGGATGGGATTGAATGGGAATGCTGAGGGGGCGCTGCTCGACCGCGACACTCTGGCTCCACTGCTTTCGAAGTTCATTAATAATCGAGACGATGGTGACGGCAGTGTTTCGAGACATGTGGATAGGATTGAACATGGGGATATGGGCGGGCTATGGCGCAAGAAGTCTATCTCGTTTGATCTGGATGAGCGCGTTTCTCCTGTTTCTGTCCCTCTATCTGGGGTCTCTGGGATTTCTATGGCTGGTTCTCTGCCCATCCCGACTCCGGCTACTGGGCCCCACCGCAACGGCGAGGATATCTGGTCAGCTACTCACCCGGACTCGGGCATGATCACTGTCCGGTCACGATCAACTGATCGGGAAGAGCCTGAAGAATGTGGACTGTTGAAATCTCTGCTCGAGTCGTCAGACCCTTGGGGTTTGATGAGGAAGACCATGTTGAACCTTCCTTCACCAACACTTTCGGAGATCGAGAGGAGGGGGAAGCAGAAGGAGGGCCTGGTGAGGGCGAGCGGGGGTTTTGGGAGGAGGGGTGTCGGGTACGTTACCCCGCCGTCGATGGATACGCTTCTTGGGGTGGTTGGTCCTGCTGCTGATGTGGAGATGGAGGAGGTTGATGAGGGTGGGGGTGGTAACGAGGATTCACAGGAAATTTTGGATTTTCGTTCTTCTCAACCTCGTACGGATCATTTATCTTCCTTTCGTCGGGTACGAAGACTAGGCGTTGACTTACCTATCAAATCCGCTTTTCGTTCGTTACCAGACACCCAATGCGGATCATCGGTTTCCGGGCTCCCTTCCTCAGATTTCGCCCCTACTTCGACAACGATGGATATCTTCAGTGACCACCTCGGTTTCCCCAGCCCCAGTCCTCAGCTCCGATCTTATCACAACGCAAATCACGACGACGACCGGCACGGTTCAGGCCCTGATTCCGAGTTCCACGTTAAAACCTCACCTCCCCGTTCGGGCTCGCAACCCCGTCGAGATGAGATGGGACAACCGACACGCAAACGATCTCGCCGATCAGAGGATTCAGAGGGATCAGAGGATTTTACGTTTGCCGATCACGACCTGGTCCAGGTCGGCGAACGAGAGTTGTTGGTGACGCTGTCGCCATCAAAGTCTGAGTCTGATTTTGGCGTGCTTGTGCCTTACCGTGAGCGGTCACCATTTTTCTCTCTTCCGTTTTGGTCCCCATTTGGATACCTCCCGCCCCCGCTTTTCGTAACACCATTTCGAAATCCAGCCCTTCATTGGCTGCGGCCCTACCGTTCCATAAAACCTGTCGTGGACCCGGGAGTCTGTTTACCCCGTCCGTCGACTTCCGCTGAACGGTGGCTAACATACATTCCAAACCTTTTGCCATATTGCCTTTCTGTGTGTGGCTGTTTCTCACGTTGTTCCACCCCTCCGTTTTGTGATGCAGGATTATCGCAGTCCCTGCCCGAGAACTCCGGGATCGATGACGTGGGAGTGGACGAGAGTACCCTGTGCCACAGTCGGAATGATGGACGGACAAGTGTTCCCACGATTCTTGTCCCTGGAAGGGGTGGCCTTGACCCTAGCCCTGGCCTGGGAGATGCCAAGACGAGGGACACTTCAGTGACAGGCGGACCAAATGCGGGGACGACGACTAACACCGGGCGTGGAAATTCACCCGCCGCTGTAGGGTTCTGCCATGCCCGGAAATCTCGGGCGATTGGGTCATTGCCACGGGGGAGGTCTGGCGACGTGAAAAGGCTGGTAGTAGGATCTCCCGCCACGGAACAGCGCGGTAACGCTGGGAATCACCAAGTCGAAACTGAAGAAGAAACCCGAAAAGATGGGAAGTGGAGTGAGAGTGGGTACCGCACTGCTACCAATACCAACCTCAATATCAACCCCAGCGAGAGCGACGGTGGCGGCTTGAATTCAAACCCGCAGCGCAGAGTATTTGTTCGGAATGATCGATTTCAAGAGGGTATGTATTTTGATCAAATTCAACTCTAGGGTTGTTTAGGGTTGATTGGCGCTGTGTCCACCATATCTCATGAAGTTCTACAGATCGGGATTGCGAAACAGAGGGCTGCGGTCCCGTGCCCGGTCGTGATGTTCGAGAAGGGAATGGGGTTGATTTGGGATCTTCCCCTCGCCGCGGGGACGATTGGGGGTGTGGGGTGGACGATGTAGAATCCCCACGAATCGGCGAAGGTGTGGAGACGGGGCTCCTTGGCGCGCTCGTTCTCCCTGCACCCACGGACGCGTACCTCGATTTCGCGTTTGGTCTGGACGGTTCAACCCACAACGATTTCGAAAGGGCAAGCGGACCTCTGGTCGTCACTGGACTCTACTGTCCCTCCGTTTCGGAAACCCTTCGTAACCTTGAATCTGCGATGGGACCGCCCGTAGGCGCAGGCACGAACGTGGACGTGGACCTCGCTCCCATGGACGTCGACGCAATGCTCTCGGCGTCAGTCCCACAGCGTCTCTTGTCGGGAGGCGGGGAAACTCAGTGTCGGGGTTCACTGAGTAGTAGCTCGCTGAGTCTACTTCCATTCCATCTCTCGACTTCGAGCCCCCAGGGCCTGGGGCATTCACCTTCATCATCGCCCGTGGTAACTGTCGGTCGTAACCTCGCTTTGACGTGCTCGGACTCGAGTTTATCGCCGAAGACACCTGTTGAAGTTAGACCTCAGACACATCGGATCTCTGTGACTGTCGCTGGCTCAGGGTTTGCACCAGGATCTGTCGAACCTGCATCTGCTGCATCTGCGTTATTCAATCTCGGCTCGACGGAGAAGGTGTTTGCTGGGCCGAGCCTCTTTCTGGACGATGATGGCATGGAATAACGGCTGTCCCTGGGGAAATGTATAGAAGTCGAAGGCTGGAGAAATGCTTCATATCTTGTACGCTCGTTGTGGTCTGACGTAACGCCAGGAATCCCGAGCAACGATCAATTTGCACATCTATGGTACATAGCTAGTGATGGGTTTCTCGATCCTTGAGCGCCTGCGAAGGGTGACGTGAAATACCAAAGCAGGCGGTATGCAGACCTTCCGGAGAGGGTGATGCAAGTGCCTCATAATCAGGTTGTATTCTTAATGCCCACGATCTCGGTCACCTAATCACCGAGCACTTTCTCGCAAGAACCTCGAGAACGCCTCTCGACATTGATAGTGTGTAACTTCACCCCTAAAAAGGCACAACAGGTCATTGAGTTTCAGTGCAATGCACGCTGAGAATGGTGTGCGGGTCTGAGAAAGAGGGGGGAAGACGGGAACCGACCTAGGAGCGTGAACTGCAATGACGGTATTGTGTCCGATTCGTTTGTGACATTGTGGGCAACTGTGATAAGGGGAATGAACATCAGTAAATCGGGAAGTCAAGAGGAGAACAAATGGGGCCTCAAGGCGCCTTAGGACCGAGGGGGATAAACGGGAGCGTTGTGGGGTATGGAAAACTGAAGGAGAGGGGAGCCGATAACGCACATCCTGCTATCCACGATCTTGACTGTCCTCTCCTCAAGAACCATCAACCGGGTAGCAACACCATCCCTCCTCGCCTTAGCAATCTCTCTGATGACCCTCGTTCCGAACCTCGGCACCCTCAAACTCTCAATCAAAAACTCTTTCACATCCCTCGCTTGCACCAACGGCGGAAGCAACTTCAGTGTTTCAGTCGCATCCAGTCGCCTCGAATGCCTACTGATCAGTTGGAGTGCCGGTTGAAGGAGGGTCGCAGGCGGAGGGAAGGTAGAGCTCGCCGGTGATTTGGCGGTAGATGATACCTCCGGTTGGAGATATATCCGGAGGAGAGTGAGGAAGATCGAGGAAGTCTTGGGTGACGATGGGTCAAAGATCCGATTACAATACCTACAAGCAAGCGGGTTGAGTGGACACCCGGAGGGTATAGGAGCTATACGTACTCTTCCGCCTTGAGATAGTCGTGTAACCTATAGACGTATATCTCCAGCGCATTCTCGTGGCGACCCATACGTCCCAACAGTATTGCCTTGGCCTCGAAGAACCCTGGGAACCGAGAATAGTCAGCCTATGCTGGAGCATTGGCAGGTAACTTGGTCACCTTCAGATGGTAGAAGCCCAAACAGTCGATCCGTTTGATAAGTCTCCGTCGTATCGATGAAAGTCAACAACTTGGTGTACGCTCCTGATAGCGAGGCTGGAACAGGCATCAGTCAAAGCCAGGTTACGACGCGGGCCGGGGTACCTTCAGGAAGCAGGCTCCTACCAGGAGTTGCCATCTTAAGGTACAACTCTGCAAGTCGGTTATGGAAAACGACAGAATTTTCCCCCTTCTCTTCGATAAGGTACTCAATGAACCGGGCGCAAATCCTTGAGTCGATGGTTTCGAGAAAGTCCGCAACCTTAGGTCGAGGGAGTTCGACATCCTCAGATTGGAATATCTGCCCGGGGGCAAAGGCGAGGTTTGAGTTATCTCTGGGGCAGTTCAACGCATCGAGCGCACCTCAAGGGCAATGTTTTGATCTTGCTGGAAAACCCATCTAGCAGATTTGAAGATCTGGTCGATATATTCCTCTCCCAACTTTTGGAGATACGTTACAGTTGGCTGGAGCTTTTCGCGCACACCACCTTCGTTCTGGCTGAGGCTGGCCGAGGATGGACACTGGTTTAGAACCTCCAACGTATGGTAGGTGCCAGAAAACGCACTGTTGCAACAAATCCAAAGCTTGAGCGTGCATCTTCTTCCCATTGTACAGGAATATCAACTCCGAGAATTTCTACGAAGAGAAAGGTAAAAAGGGTGCCAGGACCACGATCCCGTCGTGCCGGAGGGGAATTACCACGAACCTCTCGTTCCCTCAAAAGGGCTTCGACCTCTGACACCTCACACCAGTTCTCAATCCGGCACAGTGATCCCAATAAACCAGGCATCGTCAACAAATACGATTTAAACAACGCTGTGTACACCACTTGCGCGAACCGGATCAGCTGGTCTGGGGTCAGAGTAGTGAGTGGCATGCTTGGTATCTCCCTTAAGTCTTCTACAGTTGCCTCGGACAGCGGTGAGACTTTGTGAGACTGCGAAGGGGTGATACCGAATGTCTTCAGAACACCATCCAGTTTCGGCCGCCGATCCGTCAGATACTGACGAAGCGCATCGATGGACTGCTTAAACTCGGCTGTGTAGAGTATCAGAGTGGCGGATGGAAGTCGGACCCTCTCCACACCTACCAGGTGAAAGCTGGGCCGGTGCGTTCGTGGTCGGTGGGGGGGTTGTGGCGCTCGTGACCGGTGGGGCACCTGAACTATTGGCGGTGCTCGAAACCCCTAACGTTTCGAAAATGTCCGCCGTCATTCTCCTTCTGAGGCTACGTCGACTGGCGATAGAAGCTGTGTCATCGTCTTTCACGGATGGCCGTATCAGGTTGGGAAGGTAACCTCTGAACGAAGCAGCGGCACCGGGTGCTGGGGTGGTTGGCGCCGAAGTTGGTTGATCCCCACCTTCAGCCTTCTGCGGTTCCTCCATCGTCGTTGCCCCTTCCGATGGTTCTGGTTCATGGGTGACAGGGATCTCTTCCTTTGGGCCACCAAACAGTACAATCCAATCCTTCTCGGGGGTAGAGAGCCGGCCGGCAATGGACTCGGGGTACAACGAAACGACCTTTGATGGATTGGCATCGAGTTCGATGAAGATGTCGATGGCCTCGTCATACTTCCTGTTCTTGAACAACGAGACCGCATACAACGATCGGATGATGGCGCGGCGCTGAGCCTGCGGGAATCAGTACGGAACTCACCAAGGCGGGGAACTTTCCCACCTTGTCCGGAACAACAGTGACGTCGAGGGTATCGAGTAACGACAAGCCATCGAGGTAACTCCCGGCAACGACGAGTTCGTCGATCTGTTCGCCCCACGACTTCATGAATACCCTCCAGATTGCGCTTCCTTGAGCGGTGGCCGCTGTACGGTCGACAGGGGTCCTAATCATGTATAGTGGTGACTTCGACGAAGGAGAGCATGTCAAGAGGCGAATGGAATAATTCGAAGCGGCGGGAGTAGTTCCAGGCGGGAGCGGGGGGAATGGCACAGTCTGTACATTGGCGAGCGAGATAGAAGATCGGACTTGCACAACAGAGGAAGGGACAAAGGAAGGTGTAACCCCGTCAGTTTGTTCAGAAGGAACCGTCCCGGGGGGAAGAACGGCGAAAACGTATGGGTCGATGAATGCTGGGAGGGCGGTTGTTAGGTACTTGGAAGCTTATGACAACGAGCCCCCACCTGTCTCTTCCGGAGGGGCGGGCCAATCAATTCTTTCGGGCCGAGAAGGGGACCCATCGGTATTCAAGAAATGTCCAACATCTTCGGGCACATTAGCGATACAATCATTTCAGTTTCGACCAGACCCACTGTCTTTGGCAATGAGCACCTCAGATTCCTTGGTCGTGAGGAGAAATGGTTTGGCTTTAGCACCCAGGCCCAGCGTCATGTAACCGGTAAGGCCACTGAACGCGCCCATCCCCGTCGTTGTCGTTGTCGCTGGTAACGTGATGTCCACTGGGGTCATGGTCTTGAGGGAAAATACCGCGTGTTCTGTGAGAGAGTACGCAAATGCAATGGTGTCGTCATTCATAAAGGACATCGTTCTGGGTGAGTGTGGTAAAGGAGTTTCCTGCAAAGTTTCAGTTCGGAGGGGAGCACGAGCATTGAGGATCATACCTGAACCTCCTGCGGTTCACCATCCTTCCACGAACAGATTACGAGCTTCCTTCTGCACGCAACGACAAGATAGGATACGACCGTTGGGACCGGTATCGTCGGCGATTTTCCAGTTGGAGAGATGTGCTGAACGGACGTGTGCATGGTGAAGGAGAAGGCGGGCTTCGCCTTGGAGAGTGGTGATTGGGGCTGGAGTTCGGGAGTAGGATAAAGAGCAACGGACGCGTCTATAGTCGGTTCAACCCCTGTGGATTCCGAGAAACGGGACGGACGAACCGGAGAGCACGACGAGGGAGTTGACATCCCTTAGGAATCCAAGTTGTTCAATTGGTTTCTTTGAAACCGTAATCGTCTTGGTCAACTTGGCGTTACCGGTGTCATCTAAGAGTACTCCTCTCGGTCCAGGTGTTCAACGATGGAGGTTTGGATGGCAAACCTTGTTCATCCCCCAGTGTGTACATCTGCACCGTTCCAGTCGACGTGCCGATGTAGAGTTTATCGCCTGCGCGTCTCCCTGTTAGAGCAATCATGTGTGCCAAAGGAAAAGCGGTACCATGTGTTGCCAGAGCTTCTGGCCGCTCCTTGAAGCCATCGAGGAGGACCTGTGGAGGGAGGAATGGCCCAGCCATAGTGGCTGAAGTCACGAGGTCGAAATGGGTGCGGTAGTTCGGCTAACTGTGGCTTTCCTCTCTCCCTGACGGTGACGGCTAACCGATTCGCTGGCGCATCCAGCGAACCTAGCGGTTCCCTCGAGATGAGCTCAGACGCGCCTAAGAGCAACCTGCCAACTCTCGACATCCAAATTACCGACGAGGAGGATGATATCGGTCTCACTCCGCTTACCCGCCCTGACACCCCGCTGATCGTCAACACCAAACCGCGATTGCGGCCCCATGAGATCCTCGTACCCCCGTCTACTGGCAAGGATGACTTCCAGGCCCAGTGGTGGCTATCACCATCTTCCCCCGACCTGCTGGACAGAAATATCTTCTCGCCCAGAACTCTTACCCGCTCCAAGACCGTCCCTGAGCCTCTGGTCACAGTTGACACGATCAAGTTCGAAGAGACAATGATTGAAGACCTCGTTTTTGAGTCGGAAAGACTCGGCCGTCTCCGGCGGTGGATTTTGACAATTGTAGTCGGTGTGTTTGCCCCGGAATCTCAAAACGCAGGTCATGGATTTTGTTGTAGTGGATTTTGATCTAGAACTTGGCCCCACCGTGGCGTCCGTCTTTCCCTCGTTGGCCCTGTCTCACGTTGAGAGAGAGAACATGTATGTGCGAAACCTTGGATTTTCTACCGTCAATCTTTAATCAGTTGTAAAGCGCGTTTTCGTCATTCCCCGACTCCGCCCAGTTCGACCAGGGGTCACAGGCACATTCCTTTCGTATTCGGGAGACTGACCACGCCAAAGATGATACCCTTCGCGACGACCGTGCTAGGCCCTTGTCGAATGACGGGTTCATTTATGGCTATTCCCACTTTACCCAGAAGAGAGACCGGTCTTCAAAGCGTGGCTACAAACAAGTTAGCCCCCTTTCACCACTTCGATGGCGTTCTAACAAAGTACATCGCAGAGATCCCTTGTGATATTGTCCCAGTTCCCATACCCCACCTTATTCACCCAATTAATTTCCACGCTCGGCCCTGCCTTTTTAACACACGGTGGCCCCATGCTCGAGGCAGCATGCCATAATATTGCAAACTGGTATACATTACGCTTCTCTTCGCGGGAGTAACGAATAACGTTAACTAAGCAAAGGCCAGACCATGAGTTGGGGGTATGTGTAGAGCTCGGCTTCATGGGGAATGTCCTCCAAGTGGAATTACCCGTCGGATTGGATGAGCAACAGATGCAAGCAATCCCATCCACTCCTGGCTTACGGAAGCGCCAACCAGTAAGTCCTGAGTCGGCGATTGAACGGATGGCGCTCACCAGATTCCGTGCAGGTACTGGCCGCCTCACCTACCGAGCAGCTACCACCACTGACGGTGTTCAGTGTGGCGATCCCCCATCTTTGGTCAATCTGGGAGTGCCTCATCCTCTCAGAGCCTATATTGGTTTTTGGAACCTCGCCGACCATGACCAGCCAAGCGATTTGGTGGTTACGAGATTTTTTGCGCCCAGTAAGAATGCAGATACCCTGGCTTGGTGCTAGCTAAGCGATGCTCAGATGCCATTGGCTGGAGACTTTCGACCGTATTTCACCATACACGACAAGGATCACGTGGCTCTTGTCAACCAGAAAGCTCCTCAAGCCGGCTTACTACTGGGTGTAACAAATCCGTTCTACGACGGGACCTGCAAACACTGGCCGCACCGGCTCAGTTTGGGAGATCCATCGCAGTTGGTTTTTCAGCGCAAAAGTAACACCCGCTCCGAGACTTACAATAGGCTATAGGATGAGACATCCCTCATTAGGGAACCAAACACCTCTCCCTGGTCCTACCCCCGGCTGGAAGACCAAAACGCATAAGCGTTATATATCAAAGGATCAAGGTTTACTGAAGATCCTTGAGCAGGTGGTACTCAAATCGGATTCTGAAGCGCGTGCGTCACAGAGTTCGCCGTAAAACCCGCCTTGGATTGAGACGAGACCCCATTTAGAAAAGGAACCAGCCCTCGCCCTCCGGCGTCACTTTGCTTCCCGCACGACAGAATTCCTCGTCCCACTAAACCGATACCTCAATACCCTCATCCCCGCCCCTGCGTCTTCAATGTTCCCCACTCCGAAGATGAAGAGATTCAACAAGAATGATTTCTTCGTGACTCTGAAGAGCCACGGTTCACCCTTACCCTTTAAATCGAACAGCAAGCAAAGAGAATTTTATGAGAGATGGTTGAAGAGTCCGGGTTTTGGAGTGTGGTTGGCGAAACAGGAGGAGTTGGTTGAGGCTGCTTTGAGGCAGAGGTAGCGGATACCATGGTACATTCCTTGTATAATACACACAGTCCTATCGGGAAATTCTAGAGCCAGATTTTACCTGATCGTGCGCAACTAACTCACTTCAGTGGACTTGCAGTACGCTTCATAAGCTTCCAAGCGACTTGGAGAGGGTCCACTGGGGCGCTTTATCATGTGTGCTTCCGTAAAAATGCTTGATTGGTAGAAGTGCACTGAGGTACTCTCCCGCATCAGGGAATTCTCTGATCGCTTTCAAAGTGGCCCGAAGCATGAAAAGCAACTAAAAGTGGCAGGGGAAACCATCAGAAAGAGTTTGGTTCTCAAAAGTGACCAGACTTTTTCCTCATGCAACACTTTGTATATTATATGGCTGAATAAATTAGTGCTTGCTCTGAGCATGAGTATTGTCTGTTCTACCTGACCCCAGTGTGTACAGGCAAGCCAGTGAGACAAATAGTATTTACCTGTGGTTGGATCTGTTGTATACAATAGCTGAACAGTTTTGTGGTCATATGTGACAAGTGATTGTCCATTTGGGGAGAGAAGTAGTCCATAAGACAGCTGAACCCCTGATGTAAGCCTTTTACAGAGTTGATAGCCAGTGGGAGACTCCTTCCAGAGGTAGATCCCCCTACCATCAGTTGGACATACAATGGAGTGGCCATCTGGGGAGAAGGTCATCTCCCTACACCCTTCAACATGGGCAGAGTCCAGGAGGAGTTTAGTATGGCATGGATCCCACACAAGGAGAGTTTCTTTGATTCTAAAGGCAAGCAAGGAGTGGATGGGGAGGAAGATAAATCCTCCCAGGGATCAAAATTGTCTGGGGTAGGTAGAGACTGCACCTCTGTAGGTGAGTGTTTGGAGGTAAATTTGTTTTCCCATATAGTGATGGACTGTACACCAAGAGTGGCAAATTGAATGTATTCACCACATATCCAAATTATGTATGCAACCAATACTTCACTTGGGTAATAATATATAAGGGTGCCAGAGATAATATCATAAGTGCCAATGACAAAAGTCTTGTCATCACCAACCTCAGAATTCTGGAATTGAACACCCAGCATCATTCCACACTCAGAATAAATGACTGAGTAAGGATACCCAGCAGACCCCTCCTCAATGGGGATTTTACAGATTGGAATACCTGTCTGAAGGTGCTGACAAATGAGTGGGGCTGGGTATTCAAGGGTTTTAAGCTGTTTGAGAGTCATTGCATCTAAAATCACTATCCCTGTTGTGTTGTGACACAAGTGCAATGAACCTGTTGCATGGTGACCATGTGGGATGCCAAATACTCCCAGAAACTTTTATGGTGGCAATAG
>Ga0307516_10004326_pt1 | contig 17593 bp, 17 predicted proteins | sample 19_EM_MG_FD_203310 | JGI IMG/M metagenome (GOLD analysis project Ga0307516, IMG submission 203310) | Populus trichocarpa ectomycorrhiza microbial communities from riparian zone in the Pacific Northwest, United States - 19_EM | ecosystem: Host-associated > Plants > Roots > Unclassified | place... | reverse complement strand
AACGGTCGGGAAGGCGGGGATCGGAGGGGAAACCCTGCTCCGCAAGCCGGGAGACCTGCCAGCGCGAGAGTTGAAACCGGCGGACGGGGTGTTCCGCGACGGGGAACGAACCTTGTCTCGCAGGGTTCGTTGACCTCATCGCCTCCCGCAACGATCCGTGCAAGGACCCGAGGAGAACGATGAGCGTCACGCTTCACGTCTGCATCACCTGTCGCGCCGGCCAAACGCTGGGCGAGGGCGAGACGCCGCCGGGCGCTCGCCTGCATGCCGCGATCCTCGAGGTTGGCGCGCCCGCCACCGTCAACGTCGTTCCGGTCGAGTGCCTGTCCGCCTGCAGCCAGGGCTGCTCGGTCGCGCTCAGTGCGCCGGGACGCTGGTCCTACGTCTATGGCCGTCTTTCGGAGCTCAACGCACAGGACATCGTGGCCGGGGCCGTGGCCTATGCGGCCACGCCCGACGGCATCGTGCCATGGCGCACGCGCCCCGAGATCTTCCGCAAGCAATCGCTCGCGCGCCTGCCGCCAATCGCCATGCTGCCGGAGGCCGCCGAATGACCTCGCTGGCAAAGATTCCCGTGACCGTCATCACCGGCTTTCTCGGCTCCGGCAAGACCACGCTGATCCGGCATCTCCTGAGCAACGCCAACGGCAAGAAGCTTGCCGTGCTGGTCAACGAGTTCGGCAGCGAGGGCGTCGACGGCGAGATCCTGAAGTCCTGCGCCGACGCCAACTGTCCGGAGGAGAATATCGTCGAGCTTGCCAATGGCTGCATCTGCTGCACGGTGGCCGACGACTTCATTCCGACCATCGAAAAATTGCTGTCGCGGCGGGTGAGGCCCGACCATATCCTGATCGAAACCTCGGGGCTCGCGCTGCCGAAGCCGCTGTTGAAGGCGTTCGACTGGCCGGAGATCCGCTCGCGCATCACCGTCGATGGCGTGATTGCGCTGGCCGATGCCGAGGCGGTGGCGGCGGGCCGCTTCGCGCCCGATCCGGCCGCGGTCGAAGCCCAGCGCGCGACGGACGGCAATATCGACCACGAGACGCCGCTGTCGGAAGTGTTCGAAGACCAGATCTGTTGCGCCGATATCGTGCTGCTGACCAAGGCCGATCTTGCGGGCGAAGACGGACTAACGGCGGCGAGGGCGGTCATCGCGGCCGAGATGCCGCGCGCCGTTCCGATGCTGCCGGTCACCGATGGCGCGATCGATCCGCGGCTGATCCTGGGTCTTGGAGCGTCCGCCGAGGACGATCTCGCCGCGCGGCCCTCGCATCATGACGGCGCGGAGGAGCATGAGCATGATGATTTCGCCTCCGTCGTCATCGAGCTTCCGGAAGTGAGCGATATCGACGCGCTGGTCGGCTCGATCAAGCGGCTCGCTCGCGAGCAGAACATCCTGCGCGCCAAAGGCTATCTCGCAGTGGCGGGCAAGCCGATGCGCCTGCTGGTGCAGTCGGTCGGGGAGCGGGTGCGGCACCAGTTCGATCAACCCTGGGGCGCGCGTCCGAGGCGATCGCGGCTGGTTCTGATTGGCGAACAGGCCGATATCGACGAGACGGCGATCAGGGCGGGGCTTGGTCTCTGAGCATTTGGGACTTGGCTGAGGATTTGAGGTCCGATGCACATCGTCTTTCGCGAGAGTCATGGGCTGGAGGAGACCGCGACACCCGTCGATCTCGGTCAGGATCCGGCCGACCTCGTGATGCTCTCGTTCTCCGACAGCGATCTCGCCGCGTTCGCGGCCGGCTGGCGTCGCGGCCGTGCCAGCCTGCCGTCGCTCCGGCTCGCCAACCTCGCCGCACTTCGTCATCCGCTCTCGGTCGACACCTATATCGAGCGGACGCTGGCGCAGGCGCGCGGCGTGCTGGTGCGCCTGATCGGCGGCGAATCCTACTGGTCCTATGGTCTCGCGGCACTGCATCAGCTGGCGCAACAGCGCGGCATCGCACTCGCCGTGCTGCCGGCCGACGGGCGTGACGATGCGCGCCTCGATGCGCTCTCGACCTTGCCGGTCTCGACGCTGCGGCGTCTGAAGATTCTCTGCGACAAGGGCGGCGCGACGGCGGCGCAGGCGGCGATCGCCCAGCTGGCGCTGGCCTCGGGTCTCTATGCCGGACCCGTTATCGGCGAGATCGAAGTCCCCGACATGGGCTTCTATGATCCGGCGCGGGGCGTGCTGACGACATTGCCGCCTGCGGATGGACGCCCCGCAGCGCTGGTCAGCTTCTACCGCTCCTATCTGACCGCGGCCGATACCGGCCCCGTCGACGCGCTGATCGCAGCGCTGCGCGCCAAGGGTTTTGACACCTATGGCGCGTTTGTACCTTCGCTCAAGGCGCCGGGCGTGGCCGACTGGCTGAAGGCGCATCTTACAGTCAGGCCTGCGGCCGCGATCGTCAACACCACCGCCTTCTCGGCGACGGGCGATGACGGCACCACGCCTTTCGACGCCACGTCCTGTCCGGTGTTCCAGGTGGCGTTGTCGACCGCAAGCCGCACTGATTGGGCGGGCTCGCTGCGCGGCCTGTCGCCATCAGACCTGGCCATGCATGTGGTGTTGCCGGAGGTCGATGGCCGACTGCTGGCCGGCGTCGTCAGCTTCAAGTCGGCCGGCGAGCGCGATTTCGATCTGCAGTTCGCGCATTGGTCGCATCGCGCGGATGAGGAGCGCGTCAACGCCGCGGTGGCGCGCATCGCGCGCTGGCACGCGCTCGCGACCAAGCCGACGCAGGACAAACGGCTTGCCATCGTACTGTCGAGCTATCCCGGCCGGCCGCACCAGATCGCGCATGCGGTCGGCCTCGATGCGCTTGCATCCGTCGAAGCCTTGCTGCCCGAACTTGATGCCGTCGGAATCGATGTCGGCGCGATCGATGCACTTGGTAGGTCCTTGCAGCGGGACGTGCTCACCTGGAGCGTGGCCGACTATCGCGCCGCGCTCGCAACGCTGCCGTGCGAACTGCAGGATGATCTCGCCAAGGCCTGGGGCGCGCCGGAGGACGATCCGTCCTGCAAGGCCGGCGAATTCCAGTTCGCCGCCGTTCGCTGCGGCAAGACCGTCATCGCCGTGCAGCCCGAGCGCGGTGAGATGACAAATCGTGCGGCCGAGTATCACGATCTCGCGCGCACGCCCCGCCACGCCTATGTCGCGTTCTATCTCTGGCTCAGGGCTGAGGGGATCGACGCGCTGATCCATATGGGCGCGCATGGCACGGTGGAATGGCTGCCCGGCAAGTCGGTCGCGCTCTCGGCGTGGTGCTGGCCGGAGGCGCTGATCGGCGAGTTGCCGGTGATCTATCCCTTCATCGTCAACGATCCCGGCGAGGCGGCACAGGCCAAGCGCCGCATCGGCGCGGTCACCATCGGCCATCTGCCGCCGCCGCTCGCGCCATCCGCGCTGCCGGAGGCGCTGCTGCGGCTCGAACGGCTGCTCGATGAATATTCGACCGCCGACGGTCTCGATCCGGCGCGCCGCCAGCGCCTGATCTCGTCCATTCGCGACGAGGCGCGCACGGCTGGCGTCGAGGACGATCTCGGCCTTGCGGCCTCGGCCTCTGCGCTCGATGCGATCCCGCGCATCGACCGCTTCGTCTGCGATCTCAAGGAAAGCCAGTATGGCGACGGCCTGCATGTGTTCGGTCGTGGCGACTGCGGCGCGGCGGAGTTCACTGCGCTGATCGATGCGCTGTCCGGCCGGCGCGTCGCGCCGGGGCCGGCAGGGTCGCCGCATCGCGGACGCAGCGACGTGCTGCCGACGGGACGCAACCTGTTTGCCGTCGATCCGCGCGCGGTGCCGACCAGGTCCGCGCATGCGCAAGGCGTCAGGCTCGCGGAGGAATTGCTGCGCCGGCATCTGCAAGATCATGGCGATTGGCCGAAGGGGCTGGTCGTCGATCTCTGGGGCTCGGCCACGATGCGCACCGCCGGCGAAGAGTTCGCGATGGCCTTGCATCTGGCGGGCATCGCGCCGCGCTGGGACCTGGCTTCCGGCCGGGTCTGCGGCTTCGAGATCATTCCGCTGGCGCAACTCGACCGGCCGCGCATCGATGTGACATTGCGCGTCTCCGGCCTGTTTCGTGACGTGTTCTCAGGGCTGGCGCAATTGTTCGCAGCGGCGTCCGAGGCGCTGGCGCAGCGCGATTTCGAGGGCGAGGACAATCCCTATTTGCAGCCGGCCGCGCGCGCCTTCGCTCCCGCTCCCGGGCAATATGGGGTCGGCATGACGCCGCTGCTCGACGTGTTCACGCAAGCAGCGCGCGATGCGGCCGGCGAGGCCTGGCTCGCGGCGTCATCCTGGGCGTTCGGCTCCGATGGCGACATGAAGCCCGATCGGGCCGGCATCGAGGCGCGGCTAGCTGCAGCCGACAGCTTCGTGCATGTTCAGGACCTGCCCGAGACCGATCTTCTGCTTGCCGCCGACTATGCCGCGCATGAGGCCGGCGTCGCGGCCGCCACCGCGCGGCTTGGGGCCACGCCATCGCTCTATCATATGGACGCGACGCGACCCGACGCGCCGCATGCGCGCACTCTGACGGAAGAGATTGCCCGCGTGGTGCGGGCACGCGCCGCCAATCCGGCCTGGATCGCGGGCATGATGCGGCACGGCTTTCGTGGCGCGGCCGAAATCGCCGCGACGCTCGAACATATGGCGGCCTTCGCGCATCTTGCGGCTGCGGTGCCGCCGCATCTGTTCGATCTCTATTACGATGCGACGCTCGGCCATGACGAGGTCCGCGCCTTCATGGCGCGCGACAATCCGGCGGCGCTGGCCGCGCTCGAATCCTGCCTTGCGCGGTTGCATGAGGCGTCACTGTGGACGACGCGGCGCAATTCCATCGCCGCCGCCTTGCGGGTGGCGTCATGAACCAGTTCGCGATCAAGGGCTGGTGCCCCGGAGCCTTGCGGCCGATGCGTTCGGGCGACGGACTCGTGGTCCGCATCCGCCCGCATGGCGGGCGGCTGTCGCAAACGCAAGCGTGCGGAATTGCCGATATAGCGGAGCGCTTCGGCAATGGCCTGATGGACGTCACGAACCGGGCGAACCTGCAGATCCGGGGCGTCAGCGATGCAGGCCACGCGCCTCTGATCGCCGAATTGGCACGGCTTGATCTCATCGATGCCGATCCTGACGCCGAGGCGCTGCGCAACATCGTGGTGACGCCGTTCTGGGTCAAAGGCGAGGACACTGCGTCCCTTGTCGCGGAGCTTGAGCTTGCCCTTGCCGCGCGACGTCTTTCGCTTCCGGTGAAATTCGGCTTCGCGGTCGATTGCGGCGCCGCTCGCGCGCTCGCGGACACGTCCGCTGATATCCGTATCGAGCGCGATGCGACCGGCGGATTGATTGTGCGCGCCGATGGAGCCGAGCACGGTCGTCCCGTGGCGCCGTCGGACACCGTCAAGCTCGCGCTGGATCTCGCTGTGTGGTTCATTACCTCCGGCGGTGCGACGAATGGGCGAGGGCGCATGGCCGCGCATATCGCGGCCGGCGCGACGCTCCCTGTTGGATCGACTGGCCTGGCCATCCCTGCGCGCATGATGCCGCCGCCCCGGCCGGGACTTCTCGATGGCGGCGCGCTGGTTGGTTTCGCCTTCGGGCAGTTGAAGGCCGCAACGCTGCGTGCCCTCGCGAAGGAAGCGGACGGCCTGCGGCTGACGCCGTGGCGTATGTTGTTCGTCGAAGGCCTGCGCGACATGCCGCAGGGTGACGGTCTCGCGACCGAGGCCGATGATCCGATCCTGCGCGTCATCGCCTGCTCTGGGGCGCCTTCCTGCGAGGAGGCGCATGCAGAGACACGCGCGCTCGCAGCCGCGCTCGCGGTGCACATTCCAGCAGACAGCAGGCTTCACGTTTCCGGCTGCGCCAAGGGCTGCGCGCATCCGGGTCCCGCGCCACTCACGCTGGTTGCTACCACGCATGGCTTTGATCTGGTCCGCGATGGGTCGGCGCGCGACGTGCCGGTCCTGCGCGGGCTCGACCGCGACCAGATCGTCACCGATCCATCCCTGCTCGGGAGGACCGGCTGATGCCGCATATCTATGAGACCGATGGGGCCGCGATCTATCGGCAATCCTTCGCCACCATTCGTGCCGAAGCGAACCTCGCGCGCTTTTCCACCGACGAGGAGCCGGTGGTGGTGCGCATGATCCATGCCGCGGGCATGATCGGGCTCGAACAACATATCCGCTTTACGCCCGGCATGGCGCGCCTTGCGCGCGCGGCCCTGCAGGATGGCGCGCCGATTTTGTGCGACGCGCGCATGGTCTCGGAAGGCATCACGCGGGCACGGCTGCCGGCAGGCAATGCCGTGATCTGCACGCTCAACGATCCGGCTGTCGCTGCGCTGGCGCAAACGATGGGCAATACGCGCTCGGCCGCCGCACTGGAGCTGTGGCGGCCGCATCTCGCCGGCGCCATTGTCGCCGTCGGCAATGCGCCGACCGCGCTGTTCCATCTCTTGAACATGCTGGAAGATGCGACTTGCCCGCGGCCCGCGGCGATCATCGGCTGTCCGGTCGGTTTCGTCGGTGCCGTCGAGTCCAAGGCCGCGTTGATGGCGGGTCCGCCGGCGCCGGCGCTGACCGTCGAGGGGCGTCTCGGCGGGTCCGCGATCACGGTCGCCGCCGTGAACGCGCTTGCGAGCCGGAGCGAATAATCATGGGGTGCATCATCTGCTGCGGGCTTGGGCCCGGCGATCCGGATCTGATCAGCGTTCGCGCCGATCGCGAGATCCGCGCCGCGCGGCATGTCGCCTATTTCCGCAAGAAAGGCCGGCCCGGCCAGGCGCGGTGCATCGTCGATGGCATGCTGGCGCAGGACGCGCGCGAGTATCCGATGGAATATCCGGTGACGACGGAACTTCCGTTCGACAGTCCTGAATACGCGGGGCTGCTGGCGGGCTTCTACGATGACTGGGCGCAACGCCTTGCGGAACTTGCGCGCGACGCCAGCGTCGTCGTGCTCTGCGAAGGCGATCCGTTCTTCTACGGCTCATTTATGCACCTCCATTCGCGGCTGCAGGGCCGCGCCACCGTCGAGGTGATCGCGGGCATTCCCGGCATGGCCGGCTGCTGGAACGCGGTCGGAATGCCGATCGCGCTCGGCGATGACGTGATGACCGTGTTGATGGGCACACTCCCGGAGGAGGAGCTCACCAGCCGCGCGCGCGGCAGCGATGCGCTCGTGATCATGAAGACGGGACGCAATCTGCAGAAGGTCCGCCGCGCGCTCCAGGCCGCCGGCCGTCTCGGTGACGCCTGGCTGATCGAGCGCGGCACCATGCCGGGCCAACGCGTGGCGCGGCTCATGGATGTCGATGCGGCCGAGTGTCCCTATTTCGCGATCGTCCTGGTCCATGGTCAGGGCCGACGGATGGAGCTTGCCGCCGAATGACGGGGATGCTGACCATTGCGGGACTTGGGCCGGGGGATGAGGCGCTCATCACGCCCGAGGTGTCCCTAGCCCTTGCCGAGGCCACGGATGTCTTTGGCTATGGTCCCTATGTCGCGCGCATCAAGACGCGCGAGGGACTGGTGCTGCACGCATCAGACAATCGCCAGGAGCTGCAGCGCGCCACGGAGGCGCTGCGGCTTGCGGCCGAAGGTCGCCGCGTCGTCGTGGTCTCATCCGGCGATCCCGGCGTGTTCGCGATGGCGTCAGCCGTGTTCGAAGCGCTGGAAGCCGCGCCGCAGTGGCATGATATCCCGATCCGCGTGTTGCCGGGCGTGACCGCGATGCTGGCGGCGGCGGCACGCGCGGGTGCGCCACTCGGCCATGATTTCTGCGCCATCAACCTCTCCGACAATCTGAAGCCGTGGCCGGTGATCGAGAGGCGATTGCGGCTCGCGGCCGAGGCCGACTTCGCGATCGCGCTGTACAATCCGCGCTCGGCGAGTCGGCCCGAGGGTTTTGAGCGCGCGCTCGACATCCTGAAAGACGCCGGCTGCGGCGATCGCATCACGATCTTCGCCCATGCCGTCACAACGTCTGAGGAGCGCATCGAGGCGTTGCCCCTGCGGGAGGCGCGGCCTGAGATGGCCGACATGCGTACGCTCGTCATTGTCGGCAATTCGTCGACGCGCAGCATCGGCCGCTGGATCTATGCCCCGAGGCGCGCGTCATGACCGAGAAAGGCCAGCACATCCTCGATGCGCTCAGTCCGCGGCCGCTCGGGCAGGTCGGGTCGTGCGATCATCACGACGGGCAGGCCGAGTTCGCGCGCGGCATCGATCTTGGCGCGCACGCCGCTTCCTCCCGAATTGCGCGCGACGATCCATTCGATGCCGCGCGAGCGCATCAGCGCGAGATCGCCTGCAAGCGTGAAGGGTCCCCGCGACACGATCACGCTGGCATTGGGCAGCGGCAGCGTTGTATCAGGCGCATCGACAAAGCGCAGCGTGTAGGTGTGTTGCGGCTTGCGGCTGAAAGCCGCGAGATGCTGCCGGCCAATGGCGAGGAAGACGCTGGTCCGTTGGTCGGGCAGGGTGGCCGCGGCGGCAGCCTCGTCGACCACCTCGACCCAGTTATCGCCGGATATTTTCGTCCATGGCGCGCGCTCCAGCGCGATCAGCGCCGTGCCGGTCGCAGCGCAGGCCGCGATCGCGTTGCGGCTCATCTCGGCCGCGAACGGATGGGTCGCATCGACGACATGCGTGATGTTCTGCTGCCGGATGTAGTCAGCCAGGCCGCTCGCGCCGCCGAAGCCGCCGCTGCGGGTCGGCAGCGACTGCGCCACGGGGGCCTCGGTGCGTCCGGCATAGGAGTAGATCGCGTCGAGCCCAAGCCGCGCGGCGGCGTCGGCGAGCCGGTTGGCGTCGCTGGTTCCGCCCAAAATGAGGGCGCGCGTCGTGGCTGATCCCCTGCTCAATCCTCAACTCAATCCATGGCTGACCATCATTGGTATCGGCGAGGATGGCCTTGCCGGGCTCTCGGAGGCAAGCCGAAAGGCGCTCGCCTCGGCCGAGACGGTGTTCGGTGGCGAGCGTCATCTGGCATTGGCCGGGATCGGTGATCGCGGCCAACCCTGGCCGGTGCCGTTCGATGCCAGCGGCGTGCTCGCTTTCCGTGGTCGACCGACGGTCGCGCTCGCCTCCGGCGATCCGTTCTGGCACGGCGTCGGCGGCAGTCTGGCGGACATACTCAGCGATGGCGAATGGACCGCGCATCCCGCGCCCTCGACCTTTGCACTGATCGCGTCGCGGCTCGGATGGCGGCTGGAGAACGTCATCTGCCTGGGTCTGCATGCGGCTCCGTTCGAAACGTTGGTGCCGCGACTGGCGCGCGGCGCCCGCATCATCTGCCTGGTGCGCGATGGCAAGGCGGCGGCCGATCTCGCCGCCTGGTTGACCGCGCGAGGGTGGGGCGCCTCGCGCATGTGGACGTGCGTGGCGCTCGGCGGTGTCCGCGAAAGCATCAACTGCTATCGCGCCGACAATTACACGGGAGTGCCGGCCGCGAAGCTGGTGACGGTGGCGTTGGAAGCGGAGGGCGAGGGGTTGCCGCGCAGCTCTGGACTTTCCGACGCTCTCTTTGCGCATGATGGCCAGATCACCAAGCGGCCGATTCGCGCGCTGGCGCTGTCGGCGCTGGCGCCGCGCGCCGGCGAGCGCCTGTGGGACATCGGTGCCGGCTCGGGCTCGGTCTCGGTCGAATGGGCGCTATGCGGAGGAACGGCTGACGCGATCGAGGTGCGAGAGGATCGCGCAGCGAACATCCGCAACAATGCGGTGTCGTTCGGGCTGGTCCACAAGATCGATGTCATTGTGGGCCGCGCGCCCGCGGCGCTGGCGGGACTTGCGCCACCGCAGGCGGTGTTCTTCGGCGGTGGCCTCGATAGCGTGATGTTCGACGCCGTTGGCGCGCTGGTTCCGGCGGGAACCCGTCTGGTCGCGCATGCCGTCACCTTGGAAACCGAGGCGGTGCTTGTGGACTTGCAGCGCCGTCATGGCGGTGAATTGATGCGGGTCGAGATCGCCCATGCGGCGCCGCTTGGGGCCTTCAGGTGCTGGGAGGCGGTGCGGCCCGTCGTGCAGTGGAGCGTGGTCACATGAGGGTCGCGGGTCTCGGCTTCAGGCAAGGCGTCAAGGTTGCCGCGCTGCGCGAGGCGCTCGATGTGGCCGGCGGTCATCGTGGCCTGACCGCGCTCGCCACCATCAGCGACAAGGCGGCCACGGGCGCGCTCGTGTCATTGGCCGGTGAACTCGGCCTGCCGATCAGGGCGGTTCCAGCCGACATGCTTGCGGGCGTAGAGACTTCGACGCGCTCGGAACGCATCGAGGCGACATTCGGCGTGGGCTCCCTGGCCGAGGCCGTCGCGCTGGTCGCGGCCGGCCGCAACGCGCGCCTCGTGGGCCAGCGCGCCGTCTCGCAGGATCGGACCGCAACCGCCGCGATCGCCGAAGGAGATGGACCATGACGGTGCATTTCATCGGCGCCGGGCCGGGCGCCGCCGATCTCCTGACCTTGCGCGGGCGCGACCTCATCGCCGCCTGCCCGGTCTGCCTCTATGCCGGGTCGCTCGTGCCGAGCGAGATTCTGGCGCATTGCCCGCCGGGTGCGCGGATCGTCAACACCGCGGCGCTGTCGCTCGACGACATCGTGGCGGAGATCGCGACAGCCCATGCCGCGCACCAGGACGTCGCGCGACTGCACTCCGGCGATCTGTCGATCTGGTCGGCGATGGGCGAGCAGCTACGCCGTCTGCGTGCGCTGGGCATACCTTATTCGATCACGCCAGGCGTGCCTGCCTTTGCCGCCGCCGCGGCGGCGCTGGAGGCCGAACTGACACTTCCAGGCGTTGCGCAATCCGTGGTCCTGACGCGGACTTCCGGCCGCGCGAGCGCGATGCCCGAAGGCGAGACCCTGGCCGCTTTTGCCGCCACTGGCGCAGTGCTCGCGATCCATCTCTCGGTGCATGTGCTGGACAAGGTGATAGCCGAACTGACGCCGCATTACGGTACGGACTGTCCGGTCGCGGTGGTGTGGCGCGCGAGCTGGCCGGACCAGATCATCGTGCGCGCCACGCTCGGCACGCTGGATGCTTCCATCAGCGGCGAACTTGAGCGCACTGCGCTTATTTTCATCGGCCGCACCCTGGGCGCGCAGGATTTCGATGAGAGCCGGCTTTATGCTGTCGATTATGACCGACGCTACCGGCCGGTCGGAACCAACCCGCGCTTTCCGGAGGCGTCGTGATGGCGCGCTGCCTGGTCATCTCCGCACCCGCGTCCGGTGCCGGCAAGACGACGCTGACGTTGGCGCTGGCGCGCGCCTATCGCGACCGCGGCCTGACCGTGCAATGCTTCAAGAGTGGACCCGATTATATCGATCCGGCCTTTCATGCGGCGGCCACGGGGCGCACCTCGGTCAATCTCGACAGCTGGGCGATGACGCGCGACACGATCCACTCACTCGCGGCGCGCGGCGCGGATGCCGATCTGATCCTGGCCGAGGGATCGATGGGCCTGTTCGACGGCGTCGCAACGCCTGGGGCCACCGGGACCGGCGCCAGCGCGGATCTTGCCGCGATGATGGGCTGGCCGGTGCTGCTGGTGCTCGATCCTTCAGGACAGGCGCAGACGGCGGCGGCGGTGGCGGCCGGCTTGCGGGATTTTCGCCCCGGCGTGCGGATCGCGGGCGTGGTGCTGAACCGGATCGCAAGCCCCCGGCATGAGGACCTCGTGCGCCGCGCGCTGGAGAGCGTTACCATCCCGGTGCTCGGCGCCTTGCCGAGGCACGCGCCGATCGCGATGCCGGAGCGGCACCTCGGTCTGGTCCAGGCCGAGGAACAGACGCGTCTGTCCGATCTGATCGCGGAGGCCGCGCGTCTGATCGCCGAGCGCATCGATCTCGACGCTCTGCTGCGGCTTTCGGAATGCGACTGGACCGCGCAGCGCTCGCTCGCGGCTGCGGGCGTGACGCCGCCCGGGCAGCGCATCGCACTGGCGCGCGACGCCGCCTTTTCCTTCATCTATCCGCACATGCTCGAAGGTTGGCACGCCGCGGGTGCCGAACTGCTGCCGTTCTCGCCGCTGGCCGATGAGGGGCCGGATGCCAATGCCGACGTCTGCTGGCTGCCCGGTGGCTATCCGGAATTGCATGCGGGCCGGCTCGCGGCCAATGATGGCTTCCGCCGGGCGCTGCTTGCCTTTGCCGAAACGCGGCCCGTTCATGGCGAATGCGGGGGCTATATGGTGCTCGGCAGGGGGCTGATGGACGCAGCTGGCACGCGGCACGCGATGACTGGATTACTCGGGCTGGAAACGAGTTTCGCCAAACGCCGCATGCATCTCGGCTACCGGCTCGCCGATCTTGCCGTGCCGATCCCGGGACACCCCGCACAATCGCGCCTGCGCGGCCATGAATTCCATTACGCCTCGATCCTGGCGCAGCCCGATGCGCCGCTCGCCACCGTCCGCGACGCCACCGGCACGGCCGTTGCCGAGACCGGTTCGCATCGCGGGCGCGTGACCGGTACATTCTTTCACATGATCTCGGAGGAGATATGAGCGGCTTCGTATCCTTCGTCTCGGCCGGACCGGGCGATCCCGAGCTTCTGACGTTGAAGGCGCTCGCGCGTCTGCGCGACGCCGATGTCGTGCTCTATGACGATCTCGCCTCTGGAGCCATTCTCGATCACGCCCGGCCCGGTGCGAGCCTCATCGCGGTCGGCAAGCGCGCGGGCCGTCCCTCGGCCAAGCAGGAACATGTCAATCGATTGCTGGTCGACTACGCGGCGACGGGCGTCCGCGTCGTGCGGCTGAAATCGGGCGATGCGGGAATCTTCGGCCGGCTCGAGGAAGAGATCGATGCGCTGCGCCAGGCGGGCATCGGCTATGAGATCATTCCCGGCGTCACCTCGGCCTGCGCCGCGGCCGCTGCCGGCGGCATTCCCTTGACCCGGCGGCACACGTCACGTCGAGTCCAATTTATCACCGGCGCCGATGTCACGGGGCAGTTACCGGCCGACCTGAACTGGGCCGCCTTGGCCGACCCGGATTCGACCACCGTGGTCTATATGGGCAAGCGGACCTTTCCCGCGCTGGTGGCGAAGCTGATCGAACACGGCATGGCCGCCGACACACCGGCGTTGCTTGCCGAATCGCTCGGACGTGACGATCAGCGGCTTCTTCGCACCACGATCGGAGCACTTGCCCAAGAGCTGGCGCAAGGCGTTGGCCCTGCGACCGCCGTGATCCTGTTTGGCGCGCTCGCGGGAGACGACTCTTGAATGGGCCGCTGTCCATCGATGCAATCCGCTTGACGTCGCATCCCCTGTGGAGTCACACAGGATTGGCATGGTGCTCATGCGGCGCAAAGCGCCGGAGCTTCATCGGGAATCGGGAAGGGCGGACCAAGTCGCGGCGCCCGAAGCCCCAGCCGCCCCCGCGACTGTCAGCGGTGAGGATCTTTCTTCCGGTGCCACTGGGCCGCAAAGCCCGGGAAGGCGAGAGAGATCCGCCTCGAACCGCGAGCCAGGAGACCGGCCATGCGAACCGCAACGCGACGCCGTCGGGTGTGACGGCAGAAGGAAGATAAATCATGCATATCGAACCAGGTCTTGTTGACGGCGCAAAAATCACCCTGAGCTATGCGACCGCCGCCGCGGCCGTCGGCTATTCCGTGAAACTCGTGCCCCAAACCGTGCGGGAGCAGGGGCTCGTGTCATTCGCATTGCGCACGGCAGTCGCCACCGCGCTGGTGTTCTCATTCTTCGAGGTGCTGCCGCATGTTCGCGTCGGCGTGTCCGAGTTGCATCTCATTCTCGGCTCGACGCTGTTTCTTCTGTTCGGTGCGGCGCCGGCCGCTTGCGGCTTGGCGCTCGGGCTTTTGGCTCAGGGACTGTTCTTCGAGCCGGCAGACCTGCCGCAATACGGCATGAACGTCACCACGCTGTTGGTGCCGTTGTTTGCGATCCGCACGCTCGCCGAGCGCGTCATTCCCGGCAAGTCAGCCTATGTCGACCTCAGATATGGCCAGGCGCTCGCGCTGTCGACGGCGTATCAGTCCGGCATCGTGGCGTGGGTTGCATTCTGGGCGCTCTATGGTGCGGGCTTCGGCGCGCAGAACCTTGCCTCCATTGCCTCCTTCGCTGCCTCTTATGCGCTGGTCATCGTCGTCGAGCCGCTGGTGGATCTCGCGGTGCTGGCGGCTGCGAAGTCGCTGCGGGATGTCGTCGCGGGTGGTCTCGTCACCCGCCGCCTGCATCACGCGGCCTAGGGATCAGCAGGGGCGGCTGCAAGCACGCGGGCCGCCCTGCTTTCTCATGCTCACGCTGTCCCTCATCGGAATTGGTTGCGGTGATCCCGAACAGCTGACGCTGGCGGCGATCCGCGCGCTTCACGCGGCCGATCTCGTTCTGATTCCGCGCAAGGGGACGGACAAATCCGATCTCGCCGAACTCAGGCGCGCGATCTGCGCGCAGGTTCTCAACAGTGACACCCCGCGTCTCATTGAATTCGACCTGCCACAGCGCGATGCCGGCCGTGACGACTACCGCAGCGGTGTCGACACCTGGCACGATGCGGTTGCCGCGACATGGTCGCGACAGATCGCCGCTCATCTGGGCAGCGAGGGGCAGGTGGCGCTGCTGATCTGGGGCGATCCCTCGCTCTACGATTCAAGCCTTCGCATCGCGCGCAGGCTCGATCCCGTGCCGGAGATCGAGGTCGTTCCCGGCGTCACGTCGATCCAGGCGCTGTGCGCCGCGCATCGCCTGCCGCTCAACGATATCGGCGAGCCGTTTCTGGTCACGACGGGACGGCGGCTGCGCGAGGGCGGCTGGCCATCCGGCGTCGATACCGTGGTGGTCATGCTTGACGGTGGCACGGCGTTCCAGTCCTTGGACCCAACGGGGCTGCGGATCTGGTGGGGCGCCTATCTCGGCATGCCGGACCAGATCATCATGGCCGGCTCCCTTGCCGAGGTTGGCGCGCAGATTGTCGAGGTCAGGCGAACGGCGCGCGACAGCCACGGCTGGATCATGGACAGTTACATTCTCAAGCGCACAACCGTTTGAGCGATAGAAAGCCAAATCAATGCTACCCGAATGGGTCCACCATGAATGCCCCGCCATCTCGCTGTCTCATCGCGACGCCGCGCTGGTCCGCCAGAGCGAGCTGACCAAGCCGCCCGGCGCGCTCGGCCGGTTGGAGACGCTCGCGGTCGAACTGGCCGCGCTTCAGCACACCGACCGGCCGTCCGCGGACCGTGCGCCGATCATCATCTTCGCCGGCGATCATGGTATCGCCGCACAAGGCGTATCCGCCTTCCCGCAGGAGGTCACGATCGCGATGTTGGCGAATTTCGCCGGCGGAGGCGCGGCGATTTCGGTGCTGGCGCGCGAACTGGGGTCGACCCTCGAGGTGGTCGATGCCGGAACGCTCGCGGAGGCGCCGCTTCCGGGCGTCATCACCGACAAGCCGTGCCGGGGCAGCCGCGATTTCAGCAAGGAGGCCGCACTCGAGGCCGCCGAGGTCGCGTTTGCCTTCGGCTGTGGCCAGCGCGCGGTGGCGCGCGCGTTGGTTCAAGTGCCCGATCTTCTGATCTTCGGTGAAATGGGTATCGGCAACACCACGACGTCTGCCACGATCGCGGCCGCGTTGCTTGGAATCGGGCCCGACCTGATGGCAGGCCGCGGCACGGGTCTGGATAGCGCTGGTCGCGCGCGCAAGGCGCAGATCATCGCGGCGGCGCTGTCGCATCACGGTTTGGCGCCCGGAGCGTCTCCCGAGCGGGTGTTGTGCGCCGTCGGCGGGCTGGAAATCGCCGCCATCTGCGGCGCGATCATCGCCGCCGCCCAGAACCGGATCGCGGTCCTGGTCGATGGCTTCATCGTCTCGGTCGCCGCACTTGCGGCAGTACGCATCAATCCATCCTGCCGACCCTATCTTCTGTTCTCGCACAGGTCGGCGGAACAAGGACACCGGCTAGTTCTCGACGCGTTCGATCCGCGTCCGCTGCTCGATCTCGATCTGAGGCTCGGCGAGGGATCTGGCGCTGCGCTGGCGCTGCCGATCCTGCGGCTTGCCTGTGCGCTGCATAATGGCATGGCGACATTTGCGGAAGCCGCGGTGCCGGGTCGCGCTTGATCGAACCGGACGCGATCCAGTGCGTTGATAAAGGCAAGAGCCAAACCATATATGGAAGGTCCGCACGAGACGACCGTCGAGACCCCGCAAACCGTTTGCAGCGCAAAAAATAGTAACCCTTTTTTGCAATCTCTGGATGGAATGGAGGCGCAGGGCCTATAAATAGGTGTAGTCTTCGGCGTGTTGTCAGGAGGCGTCCCGTGGTCCTGAGCTATGAATATATGCTGCGTGTATTGCCTATCCTCTTGAGTTCCGTGCTGGTGATGTCGAGTGCCGCATCGACGGCGGCGGAGGGCTATCACCCGGACGAGTTCCTCAACCTCGACTTGTCCAAGGCCGCGCTGTCGCCGAAACCGCTCGGCCCTGCCAATACGTTTGGGTCGGTTCCGGCCAAGGACCGCACCGACAGCGACGTTGCCGGACCGCATGCGCATGCCAAGGCGCCGCATCCTGTACGAACGGAGCATGTCAGCGCGGAGAAGCCGCGCGGCGCAGCACGAACCAGGCTTGCGCATCGTCATCGCAATCCGCTGGACGCCCAGGCCATGGATACGCGGATCCAGGTCTGGCCCTGCAAATCCGGCAGTATCTGCAAGTGGAAGCAATAGTCACGCGGCCGTCGTAAAACCGTAAGCCGCCGTTCAAAAAACCGTCGGCGCAGAGTCAAGCTCGGCAGGCAACTTTCATCGCGATTCGATGAAAGTTGTTCCGATATGCCAAAAGCAATTCGCGGCGGGCCCGCGCTGACCCGTCGTCAACTTATGGTGCGCTCCGGCGCGTCGCTGGCGCTCGCAGGCCTCGGTGGCCTTGCCAGGCCCTATCTCAGCCGCGCCGCCGACCGCCCCATGATCGCCTCAGGCATTCAATCGGGCGATGTCAGTGACGGCAGCGCAGTGGTTTGGGCGCGCGCCGATCGGCCGGCTCGCCTGCAGGTGGACTACGCCACGGTCGAGAGCTTCCGGACGGTTCTCGGGACGGCGACCGCCGATGCGCTGCCCGATCGCGATTTCACCGCCAAGCTGTTGCTGGAAAACCTGCCGCCGGGGCAGGACATCTTCTACCGGGTTCGGTTCGATGCGATCGCCGACAGCGGAATTGGCGGAGAGGCGCGTATCGGGCATTTCCGGATCCCCGCGCGCGACCGCGATTCCATTTCCTTCCTGTGGTCGGGCGATGCGGCGGGCCAGGGCTGGGGCATCGATCCCGCGCGCGGCGGCATGCGGACCTACCGGACCATGCTGGAGAACCGCCCCGACTTCTTCATTCATTGCGGCGATCACATCTACGCCGATTGTCCGCTGCCAAGCGAACTCAAACTGCCGAACGGCGAAACCTGGCGCAACCTCGTCACCGAGGAGAAGTCCGCCGTGGCGCACAGCCTCGCGCAGTTTCGCGGCAACTACAAATATAACCTGCTCGACGACAATGTCCGCGCCTTCCATGCCGAGGTGCCGATGTTCGCGCAGTGGGACGATCATGAAGTGACCAATGACTGGTCGCCGATCGG
>Ga0307516_10004325_pt1 | contig 17593 bp, 25 predicted proteins | sample 19_EM_MG_FD_203310 | JGI IMG/M metagenome (GOLD analysis project Ga0307516, IMG submission 203310) | Populus trichocarpa ectomycorrhiza microbial communities from riparian zone in the Pacific Northwest, United States - 19_EM | ecosystem: Host-associated > Plants > Roots > Unclassified | place... | reverse complement strand
CCCGCTCGGCAGGGTCGCTTCGCCGGACATCGTGGAGTCCGTGAAGTCTTAGCGGTCGCGAAATTTGGTGGGTCGGTTAAAAGTCTTGGCGTTTTCTGGCGTTGAGTTTCGTCCGGGGTCGATGGTGCGGTCGCCGTGAGGTCGATACGTCTGTTCTGAATGGTTTTCCTGACTCTCAATGGTTTCGGTCGTGTACACTCCTCGTCGGGCACCCGGTCAGCGGCTTTCCGTGGTTGCCCGAGAAGTGGGTCTTTTTGGTGATCGTGATGCTTTGGTACTGAAGTCCTCCGCCCCTTCAGCCCACTACTGCCAGGTCCTCGGTGGAACTGATCTAGCCCTCGGTGAGCCGGTAGTCCCTCGGCGCGTCTGGATTTCGTTGGTGAAACTCCCGGAGTTTCTCCAGGCCGCCTACTGAAAAGTTGTCGAATGGTTCTTCCGTCCAGTCTTTGCATTCCGGGTAGTCGAGCCATTTGACGAGGTAAAGGATCCTTTTGTTATTTCCCCGGCTGCATTCGACCGAGGACATAACCTCGTCCACATCGTATTCCTCCGACTGCTCGATGTCGTCGACCTCTCGGAGTACCATTGACCGGTCCAGTGGTGCTCGGTGCTCACTGGTTCAGTAGGGTTCGAGCAGCGAGATGTGGAAGACATTGTGTGTCTTCTATTTCCGGGGCAGTGTGAGGCGGACGGCTAGTGGGGAGACGATTTTTTCGATCTGAAAGGGGCCATGGTTCTTGTGGTCCAGTTTCTTCGAGGGGTGGCGCGTTTTGATGTTGCGTCCGTTGAGCATTACCAGGTCTCCTACTTGGTAAGCTTGGGGTTCCTTTCGCGCCAGGTCGGTGTATCGGCATATTTGCTCTTGTGCGTTTTCCAGCCCTTTCCGGGATTCGTCGTACACGGCATGTATCCAGTGGGCATAGACTTGGCTCGCTGGGTTCAGGGGTTCCGTTGCCGCAGGGTTCATGGCTGCTGGGTGGAAGCCGTAGTTGGTGTAAAACGGAGACATACCATTGCCTGTCGTGGTCGAGTTGTTGTAGGCGAACTTGGCCATCGGCAGCAGGCGTACCCAGTCATCCTGTTCCTTGCTGATGGATGCTCGGAGGTAGGCTTCGATTGTCTGGTTGAGCCGTTCCGTCTGTCCGTTGGTCTGTGGATGGAACGCGGTTGACATTCGGGGCCGGATTCCCGAGAGTCGTAGGAACTCCTTCCAGGTTTCCGAGGTGAACCTGCAGTCGTGGTCCGACACGATATCGGCGGGGAGGCCGTGATACTTCCATACCTCTCAGGCGAAGATGACGGCCAGGTCTGCCACTGTCTTTCCCTCCGTTCTTAAGGGAAGAAAGTGTGCCATCTTGGTGAATCGGTCGATGATCACCCATAGCTGGTCGTGGCCTTCCGAGGCTGGGAGTTCCATAATGAAGCCCATTGCTATGGATTGCCATAGGGCATAGGGCAACTCCAATGGGGAGGATAGTCCATAGGGTTGGTGCTGGGACACCTTATTCTGCTGGCATTCTGGGCAGCTTCTGACAAAGTCAATGATTCGTTCGTTCATTTTTGTCCACCAGAAGTTTCGTCGGATTAGCTCGATGGTCTTGTTCTGTCCCATGTATCCGGCCACCTTTGTATCATGTTCTGATTCCATAATCCTCTGCACCAGTCCCTTTGGTACCCAGAGCCGGTTCCGTTTATACAGTAGGTTGTTTTCATAGCTTACTTCCTTGGCCTTTCTGTCCTTCGGCGACGTGTCTTCCGTTGCCGCTTCCTGTTTCCTTGCCTGTTCATAGACTTCATCCTTTTTCCCTTCTTCTCTGACACTTGCCAGGAATTCCTCTGCCCACCTTCTTTCCGGGAACGAGGCCAGCCGCGCCGAGGAGCAGATGAATGACCGTATTAGTCGTTCCTCGAAGTGATTTTTTCCCAAAACCGTGGTTATCGGCTGTTTTTCTACCCCCCCCTTCTCAGGGCGGTACTTTGAACGCCTCGATAGTGTGTCTGGTTTTCCGTTCTGAGTGCCTGGTCGGTAGTAGATTCGGAAGTTAATGCCGGCCAGCTCTTGTGCCCATCTTGCCTGCTGTCGGTTTAATACTTTGGTTGTTGTAAAGTATTCCAAGTTCTGATGGTCTGAATAGACCTGGACCTGGTAGGTTGCGCCTTCACAGTATCGTCGCCAGTGTTTGAAGGCGTTCACTACCGCCAGAAGTTCCTTGTCGTGGATCTCGTAGTTAATTTCCGCAGGTTGGAACTTCCTGGAGTGGAATGCTACTGGGTGTAGGCGTCTTTCCTCGTCCCGCTGCGATAGTATTGCTCCTATCGCAAAGTCCAATGCGTCAGTTTCGATGATCACTTCTTTTGTGGGGTCGAAGTGTGCTAGGATTGGTGCTGTAGTGAATCGTTTTTTTAGCTCTGCGAAGGCTGCATCTGCTTCCGCATTCCAGTTCCACTCTCTGTCTTTCTTGGTCAGCTCTGTAAGTGGTCTCGCCACTCGGGAGTAGTCCTGGATAAAACGTCTGTAGAAGTTGGCGAACCCCAAAAATGATTGGGTTTCTGTCAGGGATTCCGGCATTTTCCAGCCGAGTATTGCCTCCACCTTTTCTTCTGACATTCTTATCCCATTCCTTCCGATGATATAGCCTAGAAATTCCACTTCCTGGGCTTTCCATACACACTTTTCGGGCGAGACAGCCAGACCATTATTTTGTAGGCGTTTTAGGACTTCTCTGACCGTTTCGTCATGTTTTTCCTCCATGTCGGCGTAGACCAGTATGTCGTCCATGTATGCCAATGTTCCCACGTTGAGCATGTCGGAAAAGATGTGGTTCATCATATCTTGGAAGGTGGAGGGGGCGTTGGTAAGTCCGAACAGCAAGACTTGGAATTTGAAAAGCCCATATCGGGTTCTGAACGCTGTTTTCCATTCGTCCCCTTCGCGGATTCAGATTAGGTGAAATCCATTTTTGAGGTCCATCTTTGTGAACCATTGCGCCCCCCGGACCCGATCCTGCAGTTCCTGCATGAGAGGTAGTGGGTATCGATTCGGGATCGTGATCCGATTTAGGGCTTGGTAGTCTACACATAGGTGTAGTCCTCGTCCATGCGGTTTCGGCACGAAGAGGATTGGTGAGCCGGCTGGGGATGTGGAGCGCTTGATTTTCAGTGTTTTCTCCATTTCTGTCAGCCATTCTCTCAGGGTCCAGAGTTCTTCTTCGGAGAGGGGGTAGATGGGCCCCCATGGCGCCGTGCTTTCTTCCTGGAGATCGATTTTGCAGCCGTAGGGTCGGTGATCTGGGAGGGCATCTGCTGCCTCTTTTCCCATGATTCCAAGGTACTGACGGAATTCTATTGGAACGACTTCTAACAGGTCTTCCGTCCTTACTGCTGATACGTATCCGATAACTCGAGCACTGGGATTGGTTGCGATTGATTCGTCCCAGGTTAGGGAGAAGGGCCCTGTTTCGTGCCGGGTGCATTTCCTCATACATTCCACGCTGTTGAACTGTACTTCCTCGTTTGTCCAAGCCCCTTGCAGCAGGTGTTGCTCTATCCAACTAAATGGAAGGAAGACGTCGATGGCTGCTTCCATTGGAGTTACTTCGAAGGTTTCCTCTGAGAAGTGCTTCCGGTGTTGCAGACGCATTATCCCCGTGTAGCTCTGTCCAGCCCCTCTGACCACTTCCCCGGTGAATTTCTCAATGTTTCGAGGGTTTTTGTGTGTTTTGGTCCGAATTCCTAGTCACTCAATCGTTTGTTGGTTGATCAGGGTGACTGAGCATCCTGTGTCTAGCAGTGCCTTTACCGGGTGCTGGCTTCCATTCCAGTGGAGCATCATGGAGATTATTGGTCGATCGTTCTTCTTTCTTTTCTTCCCTGGTGCCGAGTCTTCCGGGCCCGGCTCCTTCCTTTTCCTTTTCGAGGTGCCACATACAAGGTGTTTTACTCTGACTCGCAGCAGGGCGGAGTTTCTCAAAAATCTGAGTCTTCCGAGTCTTCCCAAAGCGGTAGGTCCATGGCCATTTCCTCGACTGCTGCCACCTTCTGCTGTTTTGCCGCTGGGGGTTCCTCTGGTTCGTCTTCTCTTTTCCGTTTCGTCGTTTCTACAGCCGCGACCTTCCATGGTACCGGTGGCAAGGCTGTTCCCTGTACCGTCTGGAAGGAGAAGCAGTCGTAGGTTCTGTGGCCTGGTCTGCCACATCGCCAGCAGTCTTTCCGGCTTTTCCGGTATTCCTCTGCCTCCTTGCTTGGTACTCCATTGAGGGCCGCATCTTGCGACGGCCAGGAGTCCTTTTTTGGTGGCCTGGTGTTGTTTGACCTGGGTTGCGGGGCTCCTTCTTTGCGACTTGGTCGTGTGTCGTTTTTCTTCCCTTGTTCCCTGGGGCAGTCGTTTCTTGTACCGTCCTTGTTGGGTGCTGCCCCACTTCACATCGCTTCCTTGGCTGCCCTGAGCGCCTTTTTCTTTTCCACCTGTAGGCCGGCTTGGTGGGTGGCCTGTAGGAAGCCCTCGTCGTCTGTGAAGTCTCCGAGGTAGTGGGTGAATCACATGTCCAGTACCGTGTCGGGCATGGCCAGGTCCACTTTTTCTCTTAGTGCCTCCCCAATGGCCCGTGCGAAGTTATTGAGCGCTCGAAACTCTGTTAGGTAGGCGCGGATGGACCCTCCGTACTTGAGCTGTCCTAACTTGAGTTGGGCGTCCACCGCTTCCCGTTCGTTTCGATACTCCGTTCGGATAGCCGCGGAGTAGTTAACCTAGGTGTCGTTTTCTCCTAGTTCTCGGTACCGGTGGAGGTGCCATACCAGGGCGGTGTCGGTCAGAAGGGTTCCGACCCAGGCGATTTTCTGGCGGTCGATCGTTTCCCGGTAGAATCCCAGATACATGGTGACCGATTCCCACCATTGGTTGAAGGTGGACGAGCTTTTCCCGTCGAATTTTTCCGGATTTTCCATCTTGAGCCTTGAGGTGTGTACTTGGGCTCCTCTTTCCGGCTGCTCTATGGCTTGTGCTGCCACGATTCCGGCTCCCACTAGCTGGGCTATTTCCCCTGGCGTGAGCATGGTTGCCAGCCGGTTCTGGGTAGGTTCCCTTGCTCCTGGTGGGGGCCTTCCTGTCGGTAGGTTCCGTTCGTACAGGTCGTTGTCATCCTCGCTAGGAGGGGGCGAAGGCGAGGGCGGTGCTCCCCTTTGCGGAGGTCTCGGTGGGGGTCCACCTCTTCCTGCCCCTCCTGTACCTTGGGGTCTGTGCGGCGGGCTCATAGCTGGGACTGCCAGGGGCCTTTGTCGTCGTTGTTGGGTTCCTCCGAGTAAGGGGCTCCCCAGCATTAGTCGGGTCGGCGGTGCCCCTGGGCTTGGAGTCGGCCGGGTTCGTTTGGCTGGTGTTGCGGGCAGGGGAACTGCAGTTGCTACTCGCAACAATTCGTTTTGTGCTTGGGCCAGCCGTTGCTCCAGGCTGGCCATTCGATCTTGGTCCTCGTTTCGTTGTCGCTCAAGTATTTCTACCTCTTTTGGTGGTCAGCAGCCCATTTTTCCACGTTGCCTTGGAATTCCATTAGGTGGACGTTTCGGGCCAGGTTTGCTTCCGACAGGAAAGCTACTGCGTTGTGCATTCGGGCTACTTGTGTTGCCTCGTGTACCCGATGTAAATCACTCGTCTTGGAGTGTTCGATGATAGCTTCCCCGACCTGTCTGGTAAATGCCTGGTATGTGTTAGCGGATACCATCAGCTCGTTTCTTACCCAGTCTCCTGAGATCTGTTCCTTGGCTTCCATCTGCTCGTAGACGTATTGGGCTCCTTGTGCCAGTCGGTTGTAGGCGGCTTCGATCCGCCTGATGCGTCGGTCCGTGTGGTCCAACGTGTTGCCGCAGACGTCCATTAGCTAGCATACGTCTTGCTCGGCCTGCTGCTGGTGGTTGGTCATTGCCCGTATCTACCCGACCGGGTTGGCGATCTCCAAGGTTTCCTCCTGGGGTTCTTCGTCGTTGGTGATCTGGAGCAACCCTCGGGACGCCTCCAACCAGAGCATGTTATAGTCGGACGAGGTAGACATTTCTTAATATAGGTCAAGGAAGTCTCCACTGTGGATGGTTGAATCGTAGTCGAAGTGGTAGTCGAATTGGTCAAAGAGTTCGTCTTCGTCGAAGTCGGCGGGTAGGGATAGTAGCGCACAGTTCCACCACTGCTGGGTATACCAATGGTATGGGGCGCACTCGATTGTTTTCTGGATAGGCTTTGGTCCATCGAAGGATTCTTCCCACTGTTCGTACATTGCGATTTTGTTGTCGATTGACTGAAAGGTGTAGTCGAAGGAGTATTGCATCTTAGGCTCTAAGAAGGTAGATAGTTCGAGTAGGTAAAGGTGGTCTTTGAAATAGGTGTCGTCGAAGTAAGTCATGAAAGTAGGGTGATTTTGAGATCAAGATTATAGTGTGACACTGGGGTTGTATTGTAACCGGTGTGCGGGCAGAATCAAAGGTAATCAGGCTACTTTTGATAATTCACAACAGAATAATCTTAGATCTTGTGTGTGGGTTCGGTGGTAGTGTAGGTGAGGACGTTCGTGCTGTTCTCCCTTCCGTCGGGGCGGAAAACCTCAGTTTTTATACCTGAGTGGCGCTGGTGTGAGAGGCGGTGACTCGGATTTGGATTCCCCTGAGGTGTATGGACCTCGTGGGTGACTCATTGGTCCTGACCGGGTGTAGATAAGGGAGATGAGCTCTTCATACAGCCGAGCGGAGAATCTTCTTGATCTGGACTTGTACGTGGCCTCGCCCGTAGGGCCCAGACCTCTTCGTACATGGTTCCTCCGTAAGGACTTGGATCTCTCGTACAAGACCCCTCCATCAGGAGCCCAACGAGCATCCGCGAAGTTTTCTTCCTGTTTTTGCTTGTTTGCACTCTGACCCCTCATCTCAGAGTTTCTCTTCTTACGACCGATCTTCTCAGCCGTAAGCTAACTCCGGCTCCTTATCTCCTGTCTAGACTCTCTGAGTGCATTCCGTCATCCTTACGTACTCCTCCTCTAGCCTAGCTACCCACTCAAGATACTTCGGGTATAACAGGAGATGCCATATGGATATTGTCACGGTCGATTCTCGGATTTAGGAATGCAGTAACCACATCCATATGATCTATGTTTCAGCCATACTATGCCGAGAGTGCCAGTAAGAGTCGAACAGTTGTCAGTTTGGATATGGGAGTCTATGTTTCATCGTAGTCGATTCCTTCCTTCTGAGCATATCCTTTGGTGACCAATTGTACCTTGTACCAGGTAGATCTGTCTGGGTTATTCTTTCTTCGATAGACCCATTTGCATCCGATTGGTTCTCCACTGGCATCAGTCTGTCTCTTTCCTTGGTCTTGGTCAGCCCTTAACCTGTAATTCCTTTCAACAGCATCAAACGTGTGATTTTTAATCAGCATCTACCATTTCTGACCTATCGCTTCTTCCCATTCTCTTGCTTGAGGGCTCCTAAGTGACACATCATATGTAGCTGGCTTATTCTCTGGTCCATTAATCGTCTCAATCTCATCTTCACCAGCTTGGGCAGTGCCAGCAATTCCCAGGAACAGAAAGGCTGATGCAAGATGCTCCGAAGACATCCAATTACCCCCTTCTTCGTGGGCATTGCTCATCAGGACGTTATTCATCTCAAGTCTCACTTTGCTTCTTGTTCGGGTAGATACATAGTCTTCTGTGTATGAATGGTTTTCATTAGCCTTATTCTCTTTTCATTCTCGAGGTCTTTTTTTTTTTTCTTTTTTTCTTTCAAGCCTTTTCTGACAGACTCAGTTCTCTCTGGCTCCGGCTCCATAGGCTGCTCCCAGCCTTTCCCAGCAGGCTCAGCTTTCTGTGGCTCCGCCTCCATAGGCTGCTCCCTGCCTTTCCTGGCAGGCTCAGTTCTCTCTGGCTCTGCCTCCATAGGCCTAATTATTATTATTATTATTTTTCAACTTACCTTGTGGATCTGGATGGTCTTCAATAATTTCATAGCTTCTCTCTGTCTGCTGCGGGAATCCAGGATTCTTTTCTTCTGCGTGTATTCCATGTGTATTTTCTTCTTGGAATATCACACTTGAGCATTTCACAGCTCTTCTGTTCCTGCTGGACTTAAAGTCCCATATTCACCAAATCTTTGTGGTATCATGCACATATCCTAGCATCATGCAGATGTTTGAGTGGCTCCCAAACTTCTTCTCAGTTCGTTGTGTGGGTGGGATATGCTTGAATACTTTGCAGCCAAATCACCTTAGGTGCTTGATTTGTGAAACGGTTCCAAATAGTGCCTCATATGGTGAGCAGTTTCCAGATAGGCGTGAGGTGGGAGATCTTCTGTGGAGGTAGCAAGCCGTTCGAACAGCTTCGGGCCAGAATCATATTGGCATATTTCCGTCCTACATCATACTTCTTGCCTTTGTGTTGAGTGTACGAATCATTCTCTTGGTAACACCATTCTTGTGCTGTGTGTAGGGCGGTGACAGTTCATAAGTGATCCCACTCTCCCCCAGTATTCCCAGAAATAGGAAGTTTTTGTATTCACCGGATCTATTGTCACATCGAAACCGCTTGATCTGAAACCCTGGCACCTTGACCAATGCCTGATACACTTGAAACTTGGCCGATATTTCTTCTGCCGATTTTGTGATAAGGAAGTATACCTCAGTGTAGCGTGTGCAGTCATCGATGTAGATGATGTAGAACTGGACACCTCTGATACTGTGTTTTATAGGGCCATACGGATCAGAGTGTATGAGTTTGAAGGGGGTTGAGGAGCAGGACAACTTCGTTCAGATCACATGTTGTTGTTGCTTTGTTTCGACACAGGTTTGACACACTCTCGGTGTTTCCCACAGGGTATTGATCTTCTTATCCAAATCCAGGATGAGCTTCAGGTCTGCATAGTTAAGATGTGCAAGTCGCCGGTGCCACAGTTCAATCGAATCTGATTTGCGTAAGGTGCGAATGGATCTGAGTTGTGGAGGGGTTGCTGTTGAGAAGGTGCAGACGAATCCTCGTGGTGGGAGAATGTATAGGCCACGATCAAGGGTAGGACTGAGAGGGTTGTTGCTGTACTGGTCGATTATTGTACACATTCCATTCTTAAATATTGCCGTAAGGCCTTGGAAGTCAAGCTGGCTGACGGAAAGAAGAGATATTCGAAATTCTTGTACAAAGAATACCTCAATACATACCCCATTCAATTGTACCATCCCCTTCTTCCTGGTGTGCACTTCATTCGTGTCCCCCAGCTTGATGGTCATATTTGCTTCAGCAATCGCATCAGGAAAAAAAATCTACGTCCGGACGCACAGGCGGCATCTGGACGCACCAGGCGCTCGGGACGCTCTAGACGCACCCTGGCAGGGCACATACCGCTCCCAATGTGAAACGCACAGGCAATGTGAATTCGGACGCAGCACGCCGTGGCACCATGCATTCAGACGCCGTATGCCAGGGCGCCGTGCGTCCGGACGCAGTTGGCACGGCATCTGCTTACCGGACAGCGTATGTCAGGGCATTTTTTTTCTGGATGCAGCCGTGTCAGGGTATTTCCTTCTGGACGGAGCATGTCAGGGCATTTTCCTTCTGGACGCAGCCATGTCAGGGCATTTCCTACTGGACGCAGCCGTGTCAGGGCATTTTCCTTCTGGACGCAGCCGTGTCAGTGCATTTCCTACTGGATGCAGCTGTGTCAGGGTATTTTGCTTCGGGACGCAGCCATGTCAGGGCAAATGGCGTCCGGACGACGTGTGTCATGGCACCGCAGTCACGCTGGCTGTCAAGGCACAGAACATCACAGCAAATACTCTCGTCGCATTCGCAAACATGCAGCGGGTTCCAGGCATAGTGACTCAGTACAGTTCTATTCTTTATATCTAATGTACATCTATATATGCTACTACCACACTTCGTGCGGAAACAAAGGAAAGTTGGCAAATACGACACAACGCGTTGAGCACAACGCGATGAGCACAACGTGATGAGCACAACACGATGAGCACAACGCGATGAGCACAACGACTATGAGGAGGATGGCGATGAGGATGCCTGTGGCGAGGACGATAGCAAGTAGGACGCGGCGAGTATGATTGCAAGTAAGACGCGGCGAGTATGATGGCAAGCTTTGTGACATGGTTAGCACAACTCTCAGAGTGACAGACAGCGGGAAGTTGTACAATACAACATGACGAGTACAATGTCAATGAGGGTACCGGCGGCGAGAACGATAGCGAGTATGCCGCGGCGAGTATGAGTGTGTGTAAGAGGTGGTGAGTATGATGTCAATCAGGGTGCCGGCGGCGAGAACGATAGCGGGTAGGACTCGGCGAGTATGGGAGCGAGTAAGACACGGCGGGTATGGGAGCGAGTAAGATGCAACAAGTATGATGGCGAGCTTTGTGACAAGGTTAGCGCAGCTCTCAGAGTAGAAGAGACACCGGGAAGTTGTACAATACACAGTGACGAGTACGATGTCAATGAGGATACTGGCAGCGAGGACGATAGCGAGTAAGACGTGGCGAGTATGCGAGCGAGTAAGTCGTGGCGGGTATAATGTCGAGTAAGACGCGACGAGTATGATGGCGAGCTTCATGACATGGTTAGCGCAACTCTCAGAGTGACAGACAGCTGGAAGTTGTACTATACAACGTGGCGAGTACGATGTCAATGAGGGTGCCGGCAGCAAGAACGATAGCGAGTAGGAGGCGGTGAGTATGAGAGCTAGTAAGACGCGGCGAGTATGAGAGCAAGTACGATGCGGCGAGTACGATGGCAATGAAAAGCGCCAAGCCATTACTAACGCTTGCGCTTTCGCAAGGTTCAGCTCGCTCATCTCTCATAGACCCCTTTTTTCTTCTCCTTTCACCACATCCTACTTGTCGACATTTTCCTCATCGACATTTTACTCATCACGCCTTTCTCGCTACGTTACTTGCCACCATCCTCCTCATCGACATTATACTCGTCACCTCGTATTGTACCACTTCCTGCCACTGTTCCTGTCACTCTGAGAGGTGTGCTAAACATGTCACAAAGCTCGCCATCATACTTGTCGCGTCTTTCTCGCCACCATACTCACCATATCTTACTCGCTCTCATACTCGCCACGTCTTACTCGCTATCGTCCTCGCCGCCAGCACCCTCATTGACATCGTACTCCTCACTGGGTATTGTACAACTCCCCGGTGTCTGTCACTCTGAGAGCTGAGCTAACCATGTCACAAAGCTCGCCACATACTCGCAGCGTCTTACTCGCTCCCATACCCCCAGCGTCCTACTCACTCCCTCACTCGCCGCATCCTACCCGCTATCGTTCTCACCGCCAGCACCCTCATGGACATCATACTCGCCACGTCTTACTCACCACATCCTACCCGCTATCGTTCTCGCCGCCGGCCCCCTCATGGACATCATACTCACCGCGTCTTACTCACCGCGTCCTACTCGCTATCGTTCTCGCCGCCGGCACCCTCATTGACATCGTACTTCTCACGTTGTATTGTACAACTTCCCACTGTCTGTCACTCTGAGAGCTGTGCTAACCATGTCACAAAGCTCACCATCATACTCGCCGCGTCCTACTTGCTATCGTCCTCGCCGCCGGCGTCCTCATCGCCATCCTCCTCATAGTCGTCGTGCTCATCGCGTCGTGCTCATCGCGTCGTACTCATCGCGTCGTGCTCATCGCATCGTGCTCATCGCATCGTACTCAATACATCGTGTCATATTTGCCAACTTTCCTTTGTTTCCGCGCGAAGTGTGGTAGTAGCATATATAGATGTACATTAGATATAAAGAATAGAACTGTACTGAGTCACTATGCCTGGAACCCGCTGCGTGTTTGCGAATGCGACGAGAGTATTTGCTGCAATGTTCCGTGCCTTGACAGCCAGCGTGACCATGGTACCATGACACACGTCGTCCAGACGCCATTTGCCCTGACACGGCTGCGTCCAGAAGGAAAATGCCCTGACATGGCTGCGTCCAGAAGGAAAATGCCCTGACACGCTCTGTCCGGTAGGCAGATGCCGTGGCGAGCTGCGTCTGGATGCACGGTGCTATGGCGAACTGCGTCCGAGTTAAGCAGGTTGCGTCCAAAGCGTCCAGAGTGTCTAGTGCGTCCGGACACTCAGGACACAAATTTTTTTTTTCCTGATGCGAGTCCTTTTTGAATTCCATAAAGTCATTGCAATAGTTGTGGGAGGCTCTGGAGTCAATGGCCCAGATCCCTAGCCTCAAGTCCATTGATGACCTTGAAGCGACCATCACCTGCGAATTGAGTGAGGTCGACCCCGCAAGTCATTCCCGCTTGTTAGGACCATTTTCAAGAAGCTTCTGTCCATAGTATCCATTTCCTTGACCAGATCCTTGACCTTCTGATCCAGAATTTTCTTGGCCACCTTGACAGTAGAATCTGCCTCCGCTTCTGGGACCGGTTCCATGGCCTTGGCCATAGAATCCACTGCCACTTCCATCCCCGCTTCCATTTCCATTTCAATTTCCACTCCCATTTCATCACTTTGGACAATCTCTCTTGATGTGTCCTGCTTCTCTGCATTCATAGCAGTCTCTGCTTTCCTGATCACCACTTTGTGGCCGTTTGTTGTTATTACTATCCTTCTTCCAACAGTTTTCGAAGTTGTGGGTGTTGGAGCTGCACCAGCTGTACCACCTCTGGGGGCGCTGATTGCCACGTCCTCTTCCTCCACGATTGCTTCCTCAACCCTCCTTGACCCTCTCAACCACCCCCTCTTCCTCCTTGCTCAGAGTACACTGCTTCCAAGACAGCATCTGGCTTCGTTGCCAGTACTTTATTCTGTTCGTACTCCTTCAAGTCGCTCATTATTTGGTGGATCGTAATATCCACTTGAGATTGCAGTACTTTGATGCTTATTTTGAACATTTCCAGAAGTGTTGTAAAAATGTGGTTTCTCAAGTCCATGTCTGGAGCAGCTTCGGAAGTACCAGTGAGTTGATTGGTGATGTTTAGGAGTTGCGAGAAATAGATGCTGATTGGCTGTCTGGGAACGGGACACAGTTGCCTGAATTGTCGGAAGAGTGTCAGACAACCAACTGTAGTGTTTGCCAAATCCATCTGTTCTGTCAGTATTTCCCACATCCTTACAGGATCCTTAACCTGGTTGAGATGTGTCTTGACTTCAGGGCTACATGATCTGTAGATAATAGCACCAGCCTGGACTCTCCGCATGGTAAAATCCTCATAGGTCTTACGTCCATGAATGTCAGCCTTACTCATTCCTTTGGGCTTCTCAGGTTCTTCTTCTTCTTCCATAATGATTCCCCAAGCCTTGATTCCATGAAGGACTTGTTCACAGTCTGCCTTTCAGCAGGTGTAGTTTGTGTCATCAAGAAGAGCGATGGTCCCAAGTGGGTGCTTGAAGACTTTCTCGTCGGTGGAGGACATGATTATTCGATGGGGAAGATTTTGATGATTTGGAGTAGCTGTCAGTCATTTGATTTTTATGCGTGATGGTTGCAGCTCTGAGCTCATAACCTATTGAATGGTTATGACTGTCCATATGTAGATATACTTATGAAGACTATCAGGCTCAACACAAGTTGCTGTTTAGTAGAAGGTTGTAAGAGTATATTGGAAAAACTAGAAACCCACAAACACGCAGAGCTGTACGAGCTATTTCTAATCGCATACTCCCTTTGTTCGCATACTCCCTTTGTTCACATACTCCCTTTGTTTGACCCTTTCCAGCAGCAAGCCATTTCCAACACCTTTGTTCTACCCTGTCCATCGCCACGCCTTCAGCAGCGAGAAGTATTTCCAACAGCTGTGTTGTATTTGCCAGCTGTGCTGCCAACTTCAATAGTTGTCCTTCTAGCTCCTCAAACATGTTTGCAAAACCTCCCTGCTGGCAAGCGCTCCCACCAGTCTCATGCATAGACTATCTGGCCATTGACTGAGTTGAACTTTAGATACTTTTGTGGCAACACATATTGATCTGTGTCTACGAACCTCTGTTCATCCTTGCCACTAGATCATACCTTCGGGATTGCTATTATTGGAAGTCTCTGTTGAAATAACCAGGCTGCATTGCATTTGCCAGCTGTGCTGCCAACTCCAAAAGTCATCCTCCCAGCACCTTGAACATATTCGCCAATCCTCACCACTGTCAAGCACTCTCATTGGTCTCACATGTAGACTATCTAGCCGTTGACTGAGTTGAACCTCAGATACTCTCACGGCAACACTTGTTGTTGATCTGTGCCCATAAACCTCTATTTATCCTTTGCCGCCAGATTGTGCCTCTGGAATTGCCATTGTTGGGAGCCCATATCGTAATGGCCTGACTTTGGCGCCCTTCCTACTGCGGTGCTACCCACTCTGGAGGTTACTCTTCCTTCGATATTGTGTGACAAAGTGAAAGTATAGCTGCTGCAAAGAGGTGCAACCTACCTAGTGCAGCTCCGATCAAGTCTCACCAATACAATCTATCGCTGTTGTCTTCAGAATCACAATTAGACTGGGAGTCCAAGTCTACCATTTCCAACTGACCAGCAGTTTCCTCAAGTACTTCATCTTCGTTCATCGTTTGTGACCTCATTCCACATTTCAATATCGATGTGTGAATTGACAAGTCATGTGCAGTTAGTCATACTGTCAGGGTCAAAAGGTATAAGATGCAATGCACCATCAATCTCGTAAGTATAGACGAGTCAGTATTCCGTGCCTGATGTTGCTTGCACAATATTCACCATCCTGGAAGCCCTTTCAACAGCACACCCTGCAGCCATGGTCATAGTCTGAACAAATGGCAACTGAAGGTTGAGCATTACCTTGCCATCCTTTATTATCGAGAACTTAAATAATGAGATTAGCCATACTGGCAGACAGCCTTTCAGTACTTTCCATGGAAGTGGAGGCAGTGGTGACTCTGAGGGTTTCTGGCTTATCACCCTGGACTGTTTGCAAGCTTGACCCCAAGCCCAGTCATGGCACATTAGCCCTCCATACCAGCAAGTCTCTAATGTGTATGGGAGTATTTGCTTCTCCCAGATGACCATTCCATACTTTAGGACTTGAATAGCAATGGACTTGTATATCACTATTGGCACCATATCAAGCTCCTCATCCTCCATGGAAATAACTCTCCATTGAAAAAACAATAGGTGGCAATCTCCACATTATTCCATAGCTCGGAATTGCAAATTGAAGCCAATAATACACCAAAGACAAGTCTATGCTGTTTGGTAGGACTTTTAAGAACATGAGGAGGCCGTAGGTGGGAGATATTCGGAGAAGACATGTCGTAACTCCAAGGCTTCAGGTTTAAATTCTGGATATCAAAGGTCTCAATTCTTGCATTGGACTTAAGGATCTGTGAGTAAAAGTTACCAGTTTTGTTGAAGCCTTGATACCCTTTTTTCTCCTCACTTTTATGTAAGAGCTTTATGACAGACATGGAGTACTGCTGGAGGCTTCCAAATATCTCGATTGACTCCCTGAAATGGTTGGTAAGGTGGATCTTTAGGAAGTTGAAACGTATATGTTTCTGGTAAATTCGAGCCCGCTCTGCAGCGAATTCTTAGTTGTAGGAGCTAGAGAATTTTTGGTGGTCGCAGCTGTGTGTCTTCTTCAACTCCAAGTTTCTTGCCTTGATGTTCTTGGTCTTTGCTGCCTTGACTAACACAGAGATTTGTTTCGATACTCGATGCTTTAGAAACACATCCTTATTGTCATAAAAGTAACCCAGGGAGGCTTCCATGGAGTCGAGGGAGATGGTATCATGGGTTGGGTATTGGCAGTACATGTAGAACTTACAAAGTCCATGGGTACAAACAATAACTTGTTTGAATGTAGAATGCTCGGGGTTGGACGGACAATATAGAGAGTTGACCAGACAACCCACCAGAAAGCAGCTCATCTTCTTATACTCACCACCCGTCTATTGAACAATCTCCTTAAAAGATTTTTTGGGTTGTGTCATACTCGTGTAGGATGAAATAGCCATCTATAGAAAGTTATACAGGGTAAGTCGATGGTGAGATTTGAGAAAACCCATGATCCAAAGTAGCAAGTGCTTGAGCATTTCTACCTGTATGGTGTGTAGTAAGTTGGGTTTTGGTAGTTCAGTGGAGTTACATTGCAGTCTCCACAATATGTTATTGGTAGTTGTATACACACCCTATGCAGTAAGTTGCGTAATTCTCTGAGTTGAGTCGTTGTGGTAGAATACGTACCTGTATTCTAGCTGATCACGGAGTGGGAATACTGAAGGATAATCTCTGAATTTTGAAGCGGAAACCTCACACCAAGGACTAGGATTCATGCGTAAGAATTGCAGAGCCATGTGTTCTGGATAGTCAGCAAGCCATCTACCAATTCGGACAAAGCATTGATGCTAGTTGCCATCACCACACAGAGCATGGAAGTATGGGCTCGGATGTGAATTGTTGGGATCACAATTTCTCAAGTGGTCAAACAATGGTTGTAGGACAACTTTCAGTACCTCATGGATAATCTGATGATACCAGGTTGCTTGCTTCTGCTTCAAGATACTACTCTGTGCAGAATACTTGGCCTTCTCCAGCAGAACTGCAATCATGACAACTGAGTGAGTTGTCAGTTTCATCCTGACAACTGAAGATAGATCTCCAATTGTTATGTAAACTGGCCAGATCTTCTTATCTCCTATACAAACTGTAAGGTGGGTTGAGTTGGAGAGGATTATAAATGGAATGAGAGATGTGCCAGCAAGAAGCTTGTCTTGCTCATTTCACCACCAGTCTCCTGTCTGCATTTCTCCGTATTGTCGAATACCATTGGTGAAGGACCTCTGATGGCTGAATTCCAAATTCTGAGAGTTGTAGACTTGCTATAGTAGCCACTTTGCTGTTTCAATAGGATCACGATGCCAGAACTTTATCAGGTTGCAGTGGTTGGTGTTCTGTGTCCTGTCAATCTTGGCTTCCATCCACAATTTCATGCCAAGTCCATCCTCCATTTTCTTGATCAGCATTTTGAGGCAGTAGACAGACTTTATTGATTGCTGTATGTTCTCCTGGAGTGGATAGCACTGTCCTTTTAGTTGTTGATCTCCTGCAGTTTGGGTGATTTTGTTTGATATGCACCAGTTGACAAATTCGAAAGACCTTTTATCCTCAAATGGGTAATATGCATACACTGGATTACCTATGTTAGATATCAGGTCATTTTGTTCGTAGATGTACATCATTTCTGTCGGGTCCCAAACATATTGGATAGGTAGTCCAGTGTGTGGATACGTGTTGGTAAGCTTGGTGATTGGAACTACATCTCCAGGAGATACACATAAGATTGCATTGATTGGGAAAAAACGTACATCACCGTCTTGTGTAGCTAAAGTACAGGGACAAAAGTTTCCGTACAGGGGCCGTTTTACACCAAAAATGCCCGTTTTCACACAACCAAAAACCACTCTTTACTTGACGGAAAAAAACTGTGCCTTTCACAGACGTCTTCGAATCGTAAGAATCATCATCTATAAAAATCTTGACAACTTTTATTTTATATTGGTGGCGCACGAAATTGTGTTATGCATGAGTTGAAAAGTGACTTCGGATTTTGTTTGGGACTCTCATACAAAAAT
>Ga0307516_10004324_pt1 | contig 17596 bp, 20 predicted proteins | sample 19_EM_MG_FD_203310 | JGI IMG/M metagenome (GOLD analysis project Ga0307516, IMG submission 203310) | Populus trichocarpa ectomycorrhiza microbial communities from riparian zone in the Pacific Northwest, United States - 19_EM | ecosystem: Host-associated > Plants > Roots > Unclassified | place... | reverse complement strand
CTCTAATGTCAATACTATCTCATTCCACTTCTTTATGGTTTGATTCTATGTGTGAGCCCACAATGCTAGTGCTCTGGTCACTGTTGAGTGTGCCATTGAGCTTGCTGGTTTTGGTGTTGCTCTAACAGCTGGAGTAGGGGAGCCACGGGCTGATTCAACATTCTCAGGTGCGGGAGTGAATGCCGCAATGCTGGGGATGGTGACTAGATTGAACACAACAGTGCCCAATTTGGAGGATCGGACACCCAACTTGTCATGAGTTGCGTAGTCCTTGAGGACGCCAAGGTCTGATAGATTACGGACAAGGGCGAGAAGGCTGGTGCAGAGCAGGTCTGCTTGGGCAGGCAGAATGGGCCTGGATTTTGACACTGTCTAATTGAGGAGGTCGGCGATCCGATTGAGTGCGACGTCTGCTACCCTGAAGTCTGTATCCACAGCCTCAGAGGAACCTTTAAAGGTGATGTTTGATGTGGTCTTGAATCCGACACCATCCGGATAGTCCTGGATGTCTGGAATGGAAGGGGGAGGATCTTCGACCATGGGGGTGGCAGAAGGGGTGGGGGTGCCTTCTGGAACTGGAGTGGAGCCCATACTGACGTTACTGCCTGCTGGGGAAGAAGGGCGGGGGTTGCTGCATGTCCCGAGCCTCGCAAAGGCACCAGGGGGAGCAGGTGGGGCGCCTGCTGCTTGGGTGGCACCAGAGGCAAAAGAGTAGAAGCCTCTAGTGAGGGACGCTCCTGCAGGAGCAGGAGGAGCACTGCTAGGGCCTGAAGTTGGGGGGAGGGGGGTTGACCCCAGTTTGAGGGGGATCAGAGCCTTCTGGAGGGGAGGCTTCAATATCACACTATGAAACAAGTCTTGCTGATTGCTGGGAGGCGAGAGCTAGAGGATCTGAGAGCACGATATTGAGCGATGGGCTTGACAAAGTTATGAATGGGACAATGGATACAGTTATGATATAATACAATGAGTCATTGTCATGATTCAAGTTCCGATGGCAGATCCTGGGTAGCATGTAATAACCAGTGATGCCATCAAAGCAACATGATACCACAATAGATGTGCCACCATTTTTTGATGCTAATGCCTGGCAAAACTGATTTATCATAAACTCAAACTCATGAATCACTGACTTGCATTGGCAAAAACCTTGCTTGCAAAACATCAAAATGTAATAGTTGTAACTTTTTGACACAATAACTACTTGGAAGACATGCTACCTATCCTATCAAATCCAAGTCCAGGCACTACTACTATAAATGAGGTCAAGTGAACTGAACAAATGCTGCACAAGCACTGGGCATACATGACACTCGTCATTTGTATGAGATGATGCTCCGGAGATCGGGGCACCAGTTGAGGTTGGTATCATCAATGAATAGGCCAACTTGGTATCTCACAGAGACTCTTGATGATGTGGTTATAAGATATCAATCTGAGGACAGAATTCAGGGAGATTCAGTTTTACAGCTTTGTGCGTAGGGACCAGCTATTACTTATCCTTAGTGAAATCATCTGAGTCGCAGAGGGTAGCCATGTACTTCATGTGTCTAGGATGATAATGAGATCAGGTAGATGAACAAAGGAGATGATGGGGAAGAAAATGATGTACAAGAAATCTGTGGTACTGTTCAACACATACAGGGGCTCAATTGCGCTCTTTACTGTGGTTGGGACAGAATACTCAGCAATAAAGTAGCCCTTGGTGTATTTGACCCTGTGAATGATACTGTGCTTGATGGACTGGTATTGGTGCTTCTTCAGTGTGAGTCAAGAGACATGACATGACAGATGTGTGGTTGTTGCTGAGGTTAGCACTGTAGGAAAACTTGATGAGGTATAGGAAATTGGATATGGTGGGGGTGTCAGGAAGGTTGTAGGGCAAGGGGATAAGGAGACAGGGCCCAGGGGACAGATTTGGGTCATAAGCTGTTTGGCTATGTCATCCTCAGTAATTAGACACAGTGCAATAGAGCCTCAAACTCACTGATTCACACTTGTTCAAAGATCCAGTCCTGGAGAGGGATTTGTGCTCACAGTCGGTCAACAGGATGGTGTCATTTTGAAAATTGGTGGAAGTGTTGATGTCACAAAATCCCTCATCATAAAATGATTACATCACATCATGCACGATGAAATACAGCTTCAATTATAAGGGTCAGAGAAATCTAGCAAGCAAGGTAACTTGGAATCCTGCACTTAGGGTCAGGAGGGGGTTGGGGTCCCAGCTCCCCCAAAATCATGACCTACCCATCTCAAAAAGGCAATATATATTAAGATAAACATGTCTGTGTCATTCACCCAGGATAGCAGTGACCCTCACAATCACACGAGGAGTCATCTATTCAAGTACCTACATATTTATACTCCTGTAAATATGAAATAAGTATGAACAAAAGGTTTACTACAAGAGAGGCAACAAAAGAGAGGATATTGACACACATTGTGATGTGCTTGTAACCCTGGATAAGCAAACAAGGAATCCAATACACCCCTGCAAGCGCAACACAATGAAGGAGATACAAAAAAAGGTTAATGGCACCCCTATAATCTCATAGAGATATTCAAGTCAGAAACTGAAATCTTTATTGTCAGAACATTCTTCAACACATCCAGCAAAATTCTTCTTCACCTTTTCCCACTGTATCTTTTCAGGGCATTCCGACTTGTAATGACCTTTCCCATCACAGACGAAACAAGTGACATTGGCACTGTTGGATGTCTTCACAGTGGGCTTCAGTTTGGAGGAAGTGACAGCCAATATAGTGTTCTCCATCTGTTTCTCATTAGGTTTGAGTTGCAAGATCTGGTGGGATTCTTCATTTAGGGTTTATATAGTAAACCAGGTCAGGGTTGTGAGTCAGGCATAATGAGTCACAATTGGTAAAGCTGAGTAATTGTGAGAAGAATAGTCCAAAAAGGGGAATAAGTTGACTGAGCTCTGCAGTAAAGCTGACTGAGAGTGGAGTAAAATATGTCATATGGTATGAGTCAAGAGTGATCAGATCGGAGTCATGAGTAAAAGTGATATAGTCATCATTCAAGAATAGAAAATTGTAACACTACCCCCTGGGAATAGAGAGGAGATAGCACAAGTAGATGATGTTTGTGAGCAGATACTCAACAATCAGCATTTGATATGAGAGTCTTCGCATGAATCAATAAATAGATAAGAGGAAGCATCACAGACTGGTCACACATGGAGTTTCTTATATTATGGGCTTCAACTTCAAACTTTGACTTTGGAAGTTTCAGCTTTGAATGTAGCTATTGTGTTCTTCATTTTATTTAGCTTTCTTGGCTTTTCTGGTTTTTCTGGCTTTCTAGGCTTTTGTGGTTTTACTGGCATTTAGTTTGGCTTTTGTTTTGGCCTTTTTGACCTTTCTGGTTTTTCTGGTGTTTAGTTTGGCTTTCTTGGCTTTTGTGGTTTTTCTGGTTTTTTGTTTGGCCTTTATGGCTTTTCTGGTTTTTCCAGCTTTTAGTTTGGCTTTCTTGGCCTTTGTGGTTTTTCTGACTTTCTTGGCCTTTGTGAAATTTGGCTTTTCTGATTTTTTCTGGCTTTCTTGACATTCATGGTTTTTGTGGCCTTTTCTGATGTTCAGATTGGCTTTCTTGGCTTTTCTGGTTTTTGTGGCCTTCTTGACTTTTCTGGATTTTTTTTCTTTGGCTTTTCTGTCTTTCTGGTTTTTCTGGCTTTTAGTTTGGCCTTTTTGGCTTTTCTGGCTTTTAATTGGCTTTCTTGGCTTTTGTGGTTTTTCTGGCCTTCTTGGCTTTTCTTGTTTTTTTTTTCTTTTGGCTTTCTTGGCTTTTCTGGTTTTTTCTGGCTTTCTTGGCTTTTGTGGCTTTCTTGGCATTCATGATTTTTGTGGCCGCTTGTGGCATTTAGATTGGCTTTCTTGGCTTTTCTGGTTTTTCTGGCTATTCTGGCTTTCCAGGCTTTTGTGGTTTTTGTGGTTTTGCTGACTTTTAGTTTGGCTTTGTTGGCTTTTGTAGTTTTTCTGGCTTTGTTGGCTTTTCTGGCCTTTTCTGGCTTTTAGTTTGGCTTTCTTGGCTTTTCTGGTTCTTGGCTTTTCTGGCGTTTAGTTTGGCTTTCTTGGCTTTTGTGGTTTGGCTTTAGCTTGTCTGGTTTTTCTGGCTTTCTTGGCTTTTGTGGTTTTTGTAGTTTGTGGCTTTGATTTTGGCTTTCTTGGCTTTTGTGGTTCTATTGCCAGCCAAAATCAAGCTGATCAGAATTGAAACTATACAGGTTGCTGCTAATTTTGGTTGGTGATGGAATACACTGCAGGCACAGCATGGTGTAACCCCAGGAAACACCAAAAAAAATATATGTTTTGTTTTTGTGTTTCTATATAGAAAATAAGAAAAGTATATCTTTTGATATACTAGAAGATACACTCAAAGTGTATCTTTTTGTGGCTTTCTTGAAAACACAAAAAGTATTTCTCTGAGTGTTTCTTGCAGATAAACTGAAAGAAACACATATTGTGTAACTTTTGATTTTTTGTTTATAGTATATCTTACAGAAATACCTTTTGTGTTTCTAATTAGTGTATTTTGCTGAAATACTTAAGTGTTTCTTAAGAATACACTAGAGAAAAATGCTTAAAGTGTTTCCTCAGGAAACACCAAAAGATACACTAATCTCTCATCCAATCAGAGAGCTATCTTGTAATGTTTCCTAAGAAAATACTTTAAGTAATTCTTTAATTGGTGTTGAGTGTATCTTCTAGTATATCAAAAGATATACTTTTATTATATTCAATAGAAACACTGGTAAAGAAAAACAAAATATATATATATTTTTTGGTGTTTCCTGGGGTAATGGTTACACCTTGCTGTGCCTGCAGTGATAGAAACCCATTGCTCCTGGAGTTTCTAAATAGGGCCATATATTTTAAACATCATCTATTGATATTGCTTGAACAGTTTTGAATTAGATTTAAAATCTCTTTCAGTCAAACATTTTAAACATCTTGACATAATATACTTTGAACAATTCTTGAACAGATTTAAAATTTCTTGTTGTAGTATATTTTAAACATCATTTACATCTGTCTCAAATTTGTTACACCAACATCTTTTTTGTCTTTTACAAGATTTATTTACAAGTTTTTTAATATATTTCTTGCAATCAAATCTTCAACATACTTTGAATATATGCAAGAAACATTTTGTTTTTGTTTTGCATTTGTTCATGATAAATCATTTTGATTTACTTTGAAAATGTTTGTAATTTCTTTTGAATAGATGTTGAACAGATATTTTGATTTATTTATGATATATTCATGGTAAATTTAATCTGCATATTTAAAACAGATTTAATTTAAATTTAGAGTATATTTTTCCATCTTTTTCAAATATTCCACTATAAGATGTTTCAAGTATGATTTCCATCTTTTCAAGATATCTGATACAGACATACTCTGAACAGACATATAATATATTCATTACAGAAATAAAAGAAAATTTGATACTTTCTTATACTTTCTTATCTGTATATTTAGACCACAAATCTTAAATGAATTTAAAATATATTCAAGATCTGTATGTGTAGTAAACCTTAAACAAATAAAGAATCTTTTTTGAGTTTGTTTAAAGTATATAGGCATGAGATACCAAGGCTTGCACCCCGTGTGGCCCACCTGACCTTTCCCCGAAACAAGGCTTATATGCCTTGTTGATCCCGTGCTTCAACCAGGCATATAAGCCTTGTTTTGCCCAATTCTCGCCACTGGCAATAAACCTCGCCCCAGCGCTGCTCCTGAAGACTTCAAATCCTAAGTCCCTTACCTATATCCGGTCACTGGTGTTTATTTGGCATCAGCCTTGACCTCGTCGGCTTTTTCACCACCACCATCACTGTTCCCACGTCGCCCCCTGCCATCAATGACATCAGCTACTGGCCTCACCACTATCAACATCACTCCCACGCTCCTGTATGGCCTCCATCCCGACCTCCCGCCTCTGCGTTTGTTTGTTTGGCATTGGCCTTTGCTGGCTCTCCTCAACAGCTTTCTAGCCACCCAGTTCCCATGTTGCTCCCTGCCATCAACGATGTCGGCTACCATCTTCACTGTCATCCACACCACTCTCACACCTCCTACTCACAACCTCCTGTGCCCCCATTGACCTCTCCTGGCTGCCAACAGCTTCCCACGGTGCTTGTCAACACTGATCCCCCAGTGCTCTCAGCGCTCTCGTGCATCTCAATGCAAGGTAAGATGATGCACCCCTTTCCCCGAGCCCCACTGCTTCTATTTCAGGGTCCTAGGGCTGCATGGATTTCTGAAGCATTGTAAAATGAGGCCATCACCACCGTTCCCACGTTGATCCCTGCTATCAACGATGTCGACTACCATCCTACTCACAACCTCTCGTGCCCCCATTGACCTCTCCTGGCTGCTGACAGCTTCCCATGGTGCTTACTTGTCAACACTGATTTCCAGCGCTCTCCCATGCGCTCTTGTGCTTCTCGATGCAAGGTGAAGTGATACACCTCTTTCCCCAGGCCCTGCTGCTTCTATTTCAGGGTCCTAAAGAAGCATAGGTTTCTGAAGCATTGTAAAGCAAAGCCATCACCACCATTCTCACGTTGCTCTCTGCTATCAACAACGTCAACTACTTGCTACCTCTCGTGCCCCCGTTGACCTCTCCCAGCTGCCGACAGCTTCCCATGGTGCTCACTTGTCGACACTGATTCCCAGTGCTCCCATGCATGCTCTGCACTCTCCTGCTTCTTGATGCGAGGTAAGGCTGATGCACCCCTTTCCCCGGGCCCGCCCCATTGCTTCTATTCCAGGGTCATAGGGAACCAAGGGTATCTGATGCAGGGTAAACGAGGAGTGGGGCCCATGTTGCTATCAACAATGTGGCTCTGTTGCTTCTATTTCAGGGCCCTAGAGAGGCAGGGGTTTCTGAACTGGCGAGTGAGGAGTGGGGCTGTGTTGTTGAGGTATCTTGGTTTTACTTTGACAGATCCCGTCCTGAGGCACCATACATTGGCAGGCTTTCAGTGTCGCTGCTCGTCGAGGTGGTAGTGTACACAGGACTTAACAATGAGAGCAGGAGGGACTGTAATATCAATACTTCCAATTCTTTATGTACACACTCAAATTCTTAAATTCTCACCACCTGACCACCCTCTGCATCCTCGCCACTGACTTCGTCAGACGCCTGGCCCAGGCATGTGGCTGGTTGACCCCTCTTCTTCCCATGATCCGAGCGATGGTGGCGGTGTGGTTCATTGACCTTTCCACTCTCAAATTCTTCATTGTGGGCTGTTTCCATATCATTGAATTCATTGTTAGTAAGGCTCCTCCAGAAGATCGTTCCGGCCTTCCACTTCCGAAGCAGACCCTTGAGATCCTGAAGGCAGGACAATGCTTCGCTGAGATTCTTGAAAGGTATCTCCTCTGGCCAATTTTCTATGACAACTCTATAGCGCGATATGACATTTCACCAGTAGAACTTCCACTGCATCGATGCCTTCGACTCTCCCATGATTTCCCCTGGAAGCAGATGAGTGAACATTCAATAATCCCATACCAGAAAGTACAAACTTAAGCCTTTGAGTATCAACGAGCAGATTTCGCCATGGTGCAGAAACCCGCTGCGAATGATTGCTTGCGGTACCTGATTACAATCCTCAACTTGCATGAGGCTGCAGGAAGTGGTGACGGCTTACCAGAGAGGCCTTGAATCGAAAACCCCTCTATTTTTCCAATGAAGTCCTGTTTGTCTATTTTGAGGGCACCTTCTAGGAAGTTTTCCACTCCATGAGTCGCGTAAGAAACACCACGGAGAGGTAGGTCGGTAGATCCTTGTGTAGCAAAGAAGATTGATTCAATGCCTGTATGTTCTTCAAGGTTATTCAACTTTTTGTAACAAAGAAGTCAAAGTCCAATAATTTAAAAGGACATGAGACGCATACCTCGGTCTCTATAGCCTTGAAGGTATGTGTGCAGTCATTGATTTTCGCCTTGTTGGAAAGGTGAAATCCAGTCTCCTTTGTCAATTTATACTCACTGAACTCGCGTAGCAACGTTGTTTGCTCTTCCTTTGAAAGAGTGTTATACTTGGTGTTATGGGTCAAGGAGATGTGGCCGAGGTAGGATTTGCCACGCAACGGGGATGCATCTGGAGATTTCGGTATGAGCATGAATGAAAACAGGTGAGAGGGCTGAAAGTTGACTTACTCTCTGTGTTTTGATGCTCATCGCCTTTTTTCCACATAAAAGCATTCCAGAGGCTACTCTTTTTGCGCTTTGTCCGAAGCTTCTGGTGCCCCATGTACAATTGGGTTTGCATATAGCGCACGCTCTTGTGGTGAGTAGCTGCAAGGGTTTCGGCACTTTTGTCAATGCCCACCCACGCACCCTGAACACCTGCTCAAAAGTGACAAACTGCTTCCTTCTGTTTTGCCGCAATCACTAGACGAGCTTCACATGGCAAGCAGATGTGAGAGTACTTGCGTGCAATCACCTGGACACGCTTGCATGACTTCTTGGAAGTAGAATGATATTCGAGAGGCATATGGGAGGAAGTCAACACTATGGTATATTGTGATTTGACGTACAGGTAATATCTTGTTTGACTCTCTTGAATCGAGATTGTAGATGTGGAAATGGGGATTGGAACGGTAACCCCACCATGATTGCCATTCAAATGTCAAAAGATTGTTGGGCCCGATTCTGGGTCTTCAATAGAGGAGGTGGTGGGCTGTAAGTTCCGCTAAAAAGAATTGCCTAATGCAATCTGAAAAGAAGAAGAAGAACGTGGGCACTCAACTCTCGATATTGACCCTGGGCTTGGAGGTTCTAGAGGTGTGAATTCTGCTGAAAAGAAGAAGAATGTAGGCACTCAACTCTTGATATTGGCCTTGGGTTTGGAGGTTCTGGATGGTGAACTTCAGGTTTGCATTCAAATTGAAAAAATAGACTATTCCGCAAGTAAACCCTATTGGCTAAAATAGGTCACAAAGATTGAGATATATACTAAGAAGAAAGCATTTAAGAAGAAGCATCACCAAGTCTGAAAAAAAGGGTCATATATTTGAAATGGTCCATGTGTGATACTACTGACCTGAGACAGGGTGTTCACATCGAGATTGAAAGAAACCTGGTAGGGGATCAGTTCAACAAATTTTTCTCAAGGTGATAAGAAGGTGTTTACCTCATCACAATCCCCGCCGCCCGCCAAGAGAATCCCTCCAGCAAGATCCTCAAGTAGGGCTATCTTGAGATGTGCTGCCTCATCTGGCTGCAAACCATAGCCGGAGGAACAAAGGGTAGACTCCCACTTGCTGCTCCGGACCGTTGACACTAACTGGCGAAGGTGAGGAATTAGTAGATCATCAAGGTCCAGTTCATCGAGGGCACGATCAGTCTGCAGTCCAATACTTATGATGGCGCACATGAGCCCAGTAGTCGTCAGCTCTGGAATGAGCTGCAATGCTCTAGATTCCCTGGGTTCCCCGAATACTGAATTGGTTGCAGTATAGAGCGAAGGAGAAGACATTGAAGTTGAGAGGGAGAGGGTGCGTGGAGGTTGGGATGCGGGGCTCAGGGCCTCGATATCAATTGTGGCAAGGTCTGCATCTCGCCACCAATCAGGGTCCAAAAGTATGTAACTCTCCGTGATGTTGGAAATGGTTGTTGTACTGATGTCTGATGGAATGGGTGCATTGATGTCAGAAGACCCGGTCCCCAGATTGATGTCTTTGTTTGGTGGAGTGGGCGAGACATCATGAGGAAGGCAAAGATAATGAAGGTGCATGCCAGTGTCAGGGACTTGGGGTGGGAGCCAGCCTCCATTATCGGATAGCATTTTCTTGCCATAGGCTATAAAAGACTCAGTTACATTGCAGGAATGAGATGAACGAGCATCACCTGGCATGAGTGGTGGCTTCACATCCTCGACTTTACAATGAGTCACAAAGGAATGAAGATGTGGTAGAACAAAATCCTCGCCAAAAGATTGGATGAGCGCAGTGATGTTGGTGTTGTGGCAAGGGTCAGCCACAGAGAGTTCCCGTGGTGTAAAATAAACATCAACACCAATGTTCTCGATCCCAGAGTCATTGTTGAGCTTGTAACCAGGGGATCTGAGAAGTAAGGTGATACTCCCATCAATGTGGTCTTGTATCGTGATCTGGATGGGATGTTTGCCCTCAGCATGACAGCATCTCGTCGAGAACAGTAGCACTTACTGCATCGAAGATATCTCCAACAGAATCATTGAAAAAAGAAATCAGTTCAAATCTTGCTTCTTGCGAGGATGTTTTTGGGTGTACTGGAAAGTAGGATGGATGTAGGCCACCCATGCGCCGAGTCATGAAGTGTCGAACATCGGGTTGCGTGTGCAAGCCATGGTGAATCAGGCCCCGAGAGGCGGCAAGTCGCTCACCATCACTGAAATTATTCAAGAGGAAGGAGGAACTTGTGGCATGGATGGCAGATGGTGCATAGATACGTTGAGGCATGGTGGGAAGTTGGAGAAGGTTGACGAAGGACGTTTCTGGTAAGTTTGTTGGTTTTCATTGTATGCTGCCAAACAAATGATTTGGACGCGATAATATGACAACTTTTGATCTCCTCATAAGTAGTAGATTACAGCTTTACCATCATAGATTGAGAGTAGATATGAATCTGAGAATATGAATTAGAAGATTCTAAGCCCTGGCTTGAATATGACAGATAATGGGCTGAAGAGAACAGTTTCGAAGTATCGTCAAGACTCGGAGTGATAAGTTATAATGACATGATTGGAATCTCATTAGTGGCAACTTAGATTGAGCAACCAAAGTGAATTCTAAACAGAATAAAGCATGTTACATGTACATCTACCAATCTGTAAGTATATATATATTCTAGACATTAGGAATAGTGGCTCAAAAACTAAGCTTCCATTCCTTCAGATGCAACAGCACAATCGAGTCAAAGCAGTGAGATCTCGACAGTCGACATCATACCTTATAGTCAATCTCAAATTCTAGGACTCAAAATGCTTGAAAAAGGATTATTGATTGAAGTATTCTACTAGCACTCAAATATCGAGCGACTCAAGGTATTCAGTTATTCTCTTGACCTCTTTATTATGTTCAGAATCTGCCTCCGCTTGAGAGTCCTCCTGTGAAACCACACCGGGATCCAGAGGAGAGGGGATGGTGTCTGTGGCAGTCCTGTGACCTTGACGGACACCAATAAATCCATGTTGTCCAGTAAAACCCGGCAAATGTTCTGTCTGATCAAGGTGCTGTAAAAGGCGGGCATTCACCTGCTGCCTCAAAACCCATCTCTGCTGCACTTCACTACCCAATGCCAGGTCAGTCATCTGGAGGGAGTGCAATATGCTCTCCATATTGCGACTCTCATCGTGAAGTGCTATCCGCAGCTGACAAATCTCGACGTTCAGCCTGACAATCTCCTCACGTGCACGACATAGTCTAAAATACTTCACAGTTCCTTCACGGCAAGCAGGATGGGTCCATCTCTCACTTCGTATGTCTGTTCATGAAAGTCGCAAGAGGTCAAATTCAGCAAGAAAGCTGTATTTGACAATCTCCATTCAGGTTAGTGGGGGGCAAGGGGGGACTAGTTTGGCAGCTTGGGTATTATACCGAGACAAGGCCTTTCGAATTGCTTCTGAGTGTCGCTGCAAGGCTTTTCCGATCTGACGTCTAAGTTTATAACCTATGTAAATAACATTGAATTTGAAAAAAATGATAGGCATGATATAAAATATACCAGTTCCTGATAATCCTAGTTTGGACAACTCCAATAGGCGCTGAACTATAAGATGCTCCAACTCGTCGAGGACCTCTCGATAGTCTGCAAGGACGGCCTCATGTTGATACTGCCAATATTCGTCGCTCTCTATTGCCCAGCGGGTCTCGATCCCTAACTGCCTTTCCAGAGTATAAATGAAAGCCTCCACATGCTCTAGTTTGGTGTATGCTGCCTCGATGTTGTGGCATGCATCGAGGAGGACCTGGTGGATCTGGTCATGTGCAACTCCAACAAGTGCCTGGTTAGCGGCAGAATGGGAAATATCCCATTCTTGGCTAAATTGTGTGAGAAGGGTTGACTGAACAGAGGAGGAAGAGTGAGCTTACCAGATATGGGCTAGCTTATTCAGCCCTTGCACATACTGTATTTTTAGAGTTACATCGGCGGGGGTACTTTTTAATCCTTCAAGGTATGTCTTTTCTTGAATGAAAAATTCCTCAAAATCGGCAGACGAAAGACCTAACTCATCTTGAAGCGCTTGAAGTTCAACTTCATGGGTATGACATATTGCGAGAGCTTCTCGATAATGATTATACAAAAAGTTGCCTTGGTACTGCATAAGTACGTTGATCTCAGAATCGAGATTTGATGACTCACCGAGGGCAGCATATTTGTCTTGATCCCAAAAGTCGAAATGCTCCTCCAAAGATTGATGCCAATGAAACCGGGTTGCGTGGCGTGTAGTCCATGCTTGGTCATTAGATGATGAGAATATATGTTCACACCCCTCACCCTCAGAATAGCTGGTACCTGAAATATGAAGGGGGTGCCATGCAAGCTGGCATAGACAATTAAGGGCATGGCCATGAAACGAACCCACCATGAAGTGAAGGTTGAGTTCAAGAGCCCGGGGCCCAAGGGATGAGGTCCGCACTATGGTGTTGAATGTGCACGCAATGTCATAGGCGACACCCATGTCCCAACTATAAATGGTCATCAATTGGTTAGCAATGGCCAGGGGATACTTTGCCCTGATCTTGAGAATAAATATCCATTCTACATCAGGAATGATAAAACTGACCGTTCACTGGTCTTGATCATATCACAAATCAATAGCACAGCGGTGGTGACAGCATGCGAGAAAAATCCCAGTCTCCTCAAATAGAGTGAACATCTTCTTGCGCTGTTCTGGCCCTGCATTTTGCCATCTGTCAACACATTTAGAGAGGCTGGATGGCGTGTCGACATCTTCCCAGTCATCCTCTTCATGAACATCGGTGTCTTTGGTCTTCAGCACTATCAGCATTACCAGAGTTGAGAATACAGAAAGGGTCACCTTGGATGACTTTATCTCATCTTTGAAGAGGTCCACATCCTCGGGACTGATCCAACGATCTGATAAAAGCTTCCGGGAGTCTAACCAAACATTGAAATTCCAGATAGCATCTCCCATCCACCATAAGGAGTTATTGCCATTGATTGAAGCAAAAAAGGAAAACTCAAGGTCAGGTTCACCGTCAATCTTGTAGAAGCAGGGTGGGCAGATGTTGTGAAAACGCCAATTCAATGTGTCGTGCCCCAAAGCATGCCGGACCTTCTCATCAACCTCACGTAAGATCCAAAGGAAGGTGTCGTATGCAATAGAAAACTGTGTGGCGAGATACGGCTTGTATGCTAACTGTATAGATCCAATTTTAGCCACACGGACATTAAAACGGGAGATGACTCTTACGCTGCGAAGATGACAAAGTGTTTTACATTGGGCTTCTATTGAGAAGCGGAGACATGTTCGATGACTCTGCCAGAAACATTCAAGTGTTCGTATTGAGATTGCTATCATGGGTTGGACTGGCAAGGCTCCAAGATAGCCTTGGCGAACGAGTGTTTTGTTAGGAAAAATATGCATGGAGTCAGGTACAAAACTTGTGGGCCGATAGTCTAATAGGTTCATGAATTCTGAAGATGTAGGGTAAATTGCAGTACTTACAGAAAATATTGATCGTATCCATTGTGAAAGGGGACAAAGAGTCAGGTGGCAGTGGAGGCGGCAGTGGAGGATTGTCCGTCGAGCTGTCTGTTCGCTCGTGCCACTGATACTCTAAGTATGCCTTGACTAGCAGAGGTATCTGCACACGCCAGCCCTCTGTTTGATTTTCAATGCGGTCCTGCCGAGTTCAATGGTCTGCATGACCGCTAATAACAAAGTTAGTACTACATCACTTGTTCCACAGGCAGGGTAACTGACAGTCCTGTTAGGCCAGCTACACCTTCCGCGAGGTCCTCAAAAACCTCATGATCACCCCCTTCATGACTAATATCAAATCCTTCATCGCCTGGAGATGGCCCGAAGTCAGCAATGCTAGGCGGTGAGTTGGCACTGTCAAGGTCGGTGTCCATAGCATTGACATTGTATCAGTCTTCCTCTGACATCTCTGATTGCGGAGTTGTCAGCATGAATCAACAGAGTAGTAAGAACAGATGTTGTATTTCAGCGAGGCATTTGGCGTCATTCTGGGACTGTCATTTCTTTTGTTTTCCTGATGTGAGAATAGTACTCTGTTGTCCCCACCGCCAACTGCTATGATCGATAGTGGACTTTGACAAACCAGCATGCCTCTGGTAGGATGTGCATCACATGTTAATAATGGGAGATGAAAGGGTGCAAAGAATTACCATGGTAGGAGTTGGAAACATTCAACTGAATGTGGAAGGGTAGAATCACTGCACATTCTTGAGGTGGACTCTCTGGCGCGACATGATGAAACTGAAGAAAATAGTTAGTCTGTCTCCTCATCTCTGCCACTACACCCTCCTTGACGAGCAGTGACACCAAACTTGAGCCCACCAATGTACAGATTGGGACTGATTCAGGGCATTAGGATAGGATCTGCCAAAGTAAACCAATGTACCTGGACAACACATAGGCCCGGCTCCTCGTTTACCCTGCATCAGATACCCTTGGTTCCCTATGACCCTGGAATAGAAGCAACGGGGCCCGGGGAAAGGAGTGCATCAGCCTTACCTCGCATCAAGAAGCAGGAGAGTGCAGAGCGCACGTGGGAGCACTGGGAATCAGTGTCAACAAGTGAGCACCATGGGAAGCTGTCAGCAGCTGGGAGAGGTCAATGGGGGCATGAGAGATAGCGAGTAGTTGACGTTGTTGATAGCAGAGAGCAACGTGAGAATGGTGGTGATGGCTTTGCTTTACAATGCTTCAGAAACCTATGCTTCCTTAGGACCCTGAAATAGAAGCAGCGGGGCCTGGAGAAAGAGGTGTATCACTTCACCTTGCATCGAGAAGCACAAGAGCACATGGGAGAGCGCTGGGAATCAGTGTTGACAAGTAAGCACCATGAGAAGCTGTCAGCAGCCAGGAGAGGTCAATGGGGGCACGAGAGGTTGCGAGTAGGATGGTAGTCGACATCGTTGATAGCAGGGATCAACGTGGGAACAGTGGTGATGGCCTCATTTTACAATGCTTCAGAAATCCATGCAGCTCTAGGACCCTGAAATAGAAGCAGTGGGGCTCGGGGAAAGGGGTGCATCACCTTACCTCACATTGAGATGCACAAGAGCACCGAGAGTGCTGGGGATCGGTGTTGACAAGTGCCATGGGAAGCTATTGGCAGCCAGGAGAGGTCAACAGGGGGGACGAGAGGTCGCGAGTAGGATGGTAGTCGAAGTCGTTGATAGCAGGGATCAATGTGGGAACAGTGGTGATGGCCTCATTTTACAATGCTTCAGAAATCCATGCAGCCCTAGGACCCTGAAATAGAAGCAGTGGGGCTCGGGGAAAGGGGTGCATCACCTTACCTCGCATTGAGATGCATGAGAGCACTGAGAGCGCTGGAGGATCAGTGTTGACAAGCACCGTGGGAAGCTGTTGGCAGCCAGGAGAGGTCAATGGGGGCACAGGAGGTTGTGAGTAGGAGGTGTGAGAGTGATGTGGATGACAGTGAAGATGGTAGCCAACATCGTTGATGGCAGAGAGCAACATGGGAACTGGGCGGCTAGAAAGCTGTTGAGGGGAGCTGGCAAAGGCCAATGCCAAACAAACAAATGCGGGGGCGGGAGGTCAGGATGGAGGCCATACAGGAGCATGGGAGCGATGTTGACGGTGGTGAGGCCAGTAGCCGATGTCATTGATGGCAGGAGGCGATGTGGGAACAGTGATGGTGGTGGTGAAGAAGCCGACGAGGTCGAGGCTGATGCCAAATAAACACCAGTGACCGGATATAGGTAAGGGACTTAGGATTTGAAGTCTTCGGGAGCAGTGCTGGGGCGAGGTTTATTGCCAGTGGCGAGAATTGGGCAAAACAAGGCTTATGTTACAATTTTACTTACTCTGAACCATGACCACATCTCTTTTACTCATCGCTCCGACCCGATCGCTCTCGACTCATCTTATATGACACACTTACTGCGCTCTCAGTCAGCTTGACTGTAGAGTTTCCCCTTTTGAACTATTTCTCCCACGATTACTCAGCTTTACTGTGGACTTACTTATTTCCACTTACACTGCTTACTGATTGACTTGGTCTGTGCGCCAGACCCATTAGTATATAAACCCTATTGTACAAACTGTATTCTTTAGCTTTGACCTAGGCTAATAACCTATTTTCTGTTCATCCGATCCACTCTCAAACTAAGTGCTCTTGTGAGAGACTTAGCTCAGCCAAACCGATATCAGTGATCACCTTAACCAGAGGGACTTTGACAGAACTAGTGACCATCCGTATAGCGGGGCTCTAGCAGAACAAGTGACCGTCCATATAGCGGGGCTCTTGTAGATTTAGGCAACCAGTTCGCATGCCTACGAAGACAGAACAGGAACGTGACTAGGGGATAGCAAAGCCATTACACAAGGTCAAAGCTCCCCTCACCGCCAGCTTATCGAAGCTCAGGCACCCAACATTGACACTTTACGACAAATCGAACTCCCTCCGATCGAGTCATACCCCTCGATCAAATCAATCCTCGAATTCCAGAACCAGACACCAATCACAGTAACTGACATGAGTCAATCCGGCATCTTACCACCCACACCTGGTATGGAACAAGTGGAATCAGGACAGACCGCGCCCGCCCCACCAGCTCCACTGGCGAACCCACAACCGATCACAGTCAATGCCACTCAGAAAGAAGTGAAGATGAACACACCGACACTCTTTACGGGAGACAGAAAGAAACTGGAAGAGTTTCTGATTGAAACAGACATGTACCTCTCCATGAACGAGGACACATACAACACCGACCAAAGACAGATCATATTTGCCCTATTCTTTATGAAGGATGGAACAGCAGGGCCATGGAAACAGTCCTTTTGGACACAGGCTAGAGAGAGCAACAACCTATGGACCTGGGCACAGTTCAAAAGGGCGTTGAAAGATTCATTCTCCGCCCCAGACAAAGAAGGTGATGCAGTCACCAAGATGGAAACAGAAACAATGTCCGGCAAGACAGCCAATGAACACATTGAACAGTTCAAGATACATGCGGCCGAAAGCAAGGTCACGCAAGACAGACCATTGATAGAATGGTTCATGAAAGGGCTGAACACCCCTCTCCTCGACAGGATTCTAAACCTCGAGAATCCCCCGACCACGATCCAAGGCTGGTACACCACAGCCTCAAAGATGGATAATCAATGGAGGAGAGGAAGGGCAATCACCAACAGATTAAAAGGAGGGGTTGACACAAAGAGAAGGGGACTGCGCCTCTCCAACAACCCTCCCCAATACATGCCACCAACCAGAGACCCCTACGCGATGGACGTGGACAGATTGTCTGTCCAAGAACAGGCCGATCATATGAAGAAAGGCCTTTGCTTTGTATGCCATGCACCAGGGCACAGAGCAAGTGACCATGGA
>Ga0307516_10004323_pt1 | contig 17599 bp, 13 predicted proteins | sample 19_EM_MG_FD_203310 | JGI IMG/M metagenome (GOLD analysis project Ga0307516, IMG submission 203310) | Populus trichocarpa ectomycorrhiza microbial communities from riparian zone in the Pacific Northwest, United States - 19_EM | ecosystem: Host-associated > Plants > Roots > Unclassified | place... | reverse complement strand
GCAAAGTTATTAACAAAAAATGATGATTCATGCATTTCTTTTTCAAGTCCTTTAGAAAAACGAGCACATCTAGGTCAGCAGAGGCAATCCAGTTTGAAAAAGCATAATGAACAATAACAGTCAAATGATGATTACACGAAGTCTATCAAAACCATGAATGACATTTGATAATGAAGAGTGTCTTTTAATGATAGCTAAAATAATGAGCACTAGATTAGTTAGGGGCAATGACACTTAAAATAGTCCATGATGGTGGAGGATTTGGCGAACTCCATTAGTAATTAAGAGTAACACCATACTTGGAGTACATCTTTATGGTTGAAATATGGTTTACACCATGAGTGTGTTTTGATGAATGTTGAAAGGATGCACTTAATCAGCTACGAGCAATTTGAAATGGGCCTTGGTAGTAGAGGATTTGATGAGCTACTTCAGAAAATAAGATTACCAAAGCATCACTTCTCCATTAAAATAGATAATGAATGGGCAATGGTGCAAGAATACCACACTTGAAAGGCATCATCCGATAAAGGGATAATATTTATGGCATAAGATCTAGGCTGTATGAAAAAAAAAGAATCTAGACATGTTAATAACATGGGCAAAACTCTTAAGAGTTGAAGAGTCAAGAGATTAAAAAGACTCGTCTCAGAAATTTCAAACCTTATCCATCAAGCAAACGAGATATTATGAAGAAAGAGAGGGTTGTAGAACCAGGTAATGATGCATGCATGTCATCTAACTCTAAATCATTGAGAATATTTTTGTAGAAATTTTCTAGGAAAAATCATCAATGGAGTCCAACAATGCTCCAATGTATCCAAGTCAACAAAGAAGTTATCTTTAAGTCATGATACCAATGAAAGTTCTAACCCTTCAATCAAGAAATTTTTTTTTTTTGCCATCATGGAGTTTCAGACTCAACCATACAATCAAGACACCATTAGTCGAATTTCATGGCCAGATAAGTCATTTTTAAACCATGAAGCAGGTCACCTCTCTAAATGATAAAATTTCAAAAAACATTTTCCACCAGGTTGATCATCCATTACAATGACACTATTTTGGAAGATTTTCAATTTTTTCACAGCCAAGTAGATCACCAAGTACAATGAGACTATCCTGAAAAATCTTTAAATTTTTGAAAACTAGGTAGGTCACCCATTATAATGAGACCATTTTGAAAGATTTTGAAAATTTCATAACTAAACAGGTCACTCATTACAATGAGATCATTCTAAAAAATTTCTATATTTTTCACAATTAGGTATGTCACCCGTTACAATGAGACATCACAAAAAATTTTCAAATTTTTCACACACAGGTAGGTTACCTGAAACAATTAGACCATTTAAAAAAATATAGTTTTTTTCACATCCAGGTTGGTTACCTAAATAATTCAGCCATTTCAAAACATCATTTTGTTTACAAGAGTATTACATAAAGCCTTGACAAGACTTTGATTTTAATTGAATGAAATTGAAAAAATCCAAAAGTTAGGGACTACAATTAAGAAGGTAAAGATATTTCAGGGACTAATTGATTTTTTTATGTAACTTTTTTGAAGTCTTTTTTTTTTAATTTAGTCAATCCAATCCAATTAATTCTAATTGAGTCTAATTGAATTAATTTGATTCAATTTAATCCCAAATCAATTCATGATCGTAGTTCGATTGTAGTTAAATTGACTCAAGTAATTTAACCATATTGCAATCTCTCAATTCCAGCTCTTGTTTCCTGATACACCAACCAAATTTATTCAAAATAATTCAAATTTGTAGTAATAAATTAGGCCTTTAAAGTCTAGATTTTGATCCAGAAAATCAGGCCCTGATCTCTTCCATAATCAGCTAGCATTTCAATAAAAATAAAATAAAATCACCAGCCTTCATATTAGTCTCTCTTAGGTAAAAATATTTGGGGATAAAAAAAAATAAAGACCACACATATGGCTCTGTCTCACACACTTCAAGACATACAAAAAGGAACTCAAACAAAGCTACTCTCTATTTGTTTTTGTCCAACAATCATCTTCTCCATCACACACCCATTTTCCTCACCTCTCTCAGCCTCCTTCACTATCAACTCAGCCTCTTTATTACCAATATAGCCAACACCCCTCTATTGATGCTAGCAACAACCTCCTCTAGTTAATGACCTATTATAACCTTTTAAACCACCAGTATAGACATCCTCTCAAAGTTTCTATCTCTCTTGACCACTAACGCAGTTGTCACCCTCTCCTATCAAAAACTAAATGATAACCTCTATATCCTCAAAACTAACATAATAGCTAGCCAAAACAGCCCACACCCATAGCCCTATCTTTCCAATTTCTCCCGCCACTGACCACCTTAAAACAAAAATCACAATGATCACCATCAATGCCAACAGTAGCCACTGTGACTCATCTCATAGATCTTATTGTCAACTTCATCCATACTCGCAACCAATAACTCCTCTCTCTCTAGCTCCTACTATCATTAAGCTCCTTCCTAAGGTAACACAAACCCGACTCCATTTCTCACATTGATAATAACCCCTCTCTTCTTAGTTGTGGATCCAACCACCATCTATCAAACCTCTCCCTCACTATCACTGGCAAAACTTATAATTGCACCACAATAGTACAAAACCACCACAACAACAACAACTCTCATAATGGAGAGAAGATGAAAAAGAGAGAGAGAAAGAGAGAGAGACAGAGAGAGAGAGAGAGAGAGAGAGAGGAACAAACCTTCAACTAACCAGATCTCCCTTTATAAATGTTCATTTGCTGCACGATAAGTAAATGATTGAAGAAGAGATAAATGAGTTTTTTTTTATCAAATGTAAGAATATATATTAAAGATCAAAAAAATATACAACTCCGAGAATCTAGAGAAACCCAAAATAAAATACAACTCTGAAGAACAAGAGAAAACCAGAAAAAAAGAAAACCAAAAGCTTCCTAAAATAATGGTTAGAAAAAGAACCAAATCCTAGATAGGGTGCCTAAACTAACCAAACAAACAGGATCCATAGAAGCATAACAAAGAAGCACATAAATCCAAACCAAAAGGGATAAAAAGTCTAACGCCAAATTGTTTGGCAACAACAAACAACCCAACATGTACTTCTTGCATGGCCAATACAGAAGCATGCAGTCATAGTAACGGAGGAGTATGATTTTTGTGGAAATGAAGAACCATAAAGAATAAGATTTGGAACTTGCGGAAGACAAAATCAATCGACTGGGACACATGTTCGAATATTCTCCTGTTGCTTTCATTCCAAATTAAGTGCACAAGAAGAGCAAGAGAAACTCGTCTCATTCTATAGTGCAACCTTTTACTTCGGCCAGACAAACCTCTAACAGTAGAAGAAAGTGAGTACATAAAGCGATTCAGGCAAAGCCAGTGCTTAATACAACTCCATAAGAGAGAAGACCAATCACAACTGAAAAATAGGTGAGCATTGGATTCATCTTCTCGGTTACAGAGGACATAAATAGTATCAGTGGAGAGGAAGCTGAGGCGATCACGAGTTCTGAGCTTACCAAGAATAACAAGCTAAAGGATAAACCTGTACCGAGGTAAAGACCACTGCTCCTAGACAACACTGTTCCAGCTGACAGTAGAACCTTTAAGATGGAAGAATCATGAGCATTAGCAATAAAGGAACTAGGCCCCTGATACCAATCATGAAGAGTAGCGATAGTCTTAGGAACACCTCCAAGTTGGACTACAAGCTGGTCTTTAAGAGAGCACAAGGATTTCCATAGTGCGGAGGAAGAGTGCAGCCTCTCTGAAGACCATAAAGAGTTATGTGGAAGGTAGAAGTGATCAACCCAGCGAATCCAAATAAAATCAAATTTAAGATGAATGTTCCACAACTGCTTAGCTAGGAAACATTTATTCTTAGCCTTAATATCCAACAACCCTATACCTCCTTCTGATTAGGGCAAACAAACCTTATTCCAAGCAACAAGAGTAGAGTGATTAGAGGAGGCCTTACCGGACCAAAGAAACCTGCGATAAAGGCTGTTGATCTTATTGATAACTAGAGTAGGGATAGGGAAAATAGCAAGCCAAAATTGAACCATGTCTTGTAAGACAGATCTGATGAGCTCAAGCCGACCAACATAGGATAAATGTTTCCCCATCCAACTCTGAATGAAAGATTCCAGTTTATGAAGGAGGGGGAAATACTGACTGGTTAACAGGCGATGGGGAATGAGAGGCACACCGAGGTATTTAAATGGAAACTGACCTTTAGAGAACCCAATGAGTTGAAGGAAAGAAAGTTTGTTGGCTTCACCGATACCACTAAAAAAAGATAGAAGATTTAGCGACATTAGCATCAAGGCCAGACATATGACTAAAAGAGAGGAGCTGTTGATGAAGGATGCTAACAGACGGAATATCACAGCTGTAGAGAAAAGGGATGTTATCGGCAAAAGCTAAATGACTTATGCAAAGGGCTCTACATTTTAGGTGGAAGTTGAAAGTAGTCTGTTGAGTGCTAAAAGTAAGCATTCTGGAAAAATATTCCATACAAGCTAAGAAAAGATATGGAGAGAGAGGATCCCCTTGACGAACACCGTATTTACCATTGAAAAAACCAAATAAATCTCCATTGACTAAAACAGAATAGGAGGCAGTCTCCACACACTACATAATAAGGAAAACAAAACGATCAGGGAAGCCCAATAAAAGAAGAACAGTGCGCAGGAAAGACCACTGGATAACGTCAAAAGCCTTTTTGAAATCAATCTTGATAATACATATGGGGGACGATCGATTGCGCCCATAATGACAAAGAAGCTCCTGCATGAGGTGGATGTTATCAGCCATCTTTCTACCACCAAGAAATGCATTCTGAGCAGGATTGATGATGTCACCCAAAACATGAGCCATACGACCTGCAAGAATATTAGAGATGACCTTATAAATCACATTGCAGCAAGAGATAGGGCTGAAATCAACTGCAGAGTTGGCAGTGGTAGATTTAGGAACCAGGGAGATGATGGAATGATTGACTTGCTTAAGCATTTTCCTAGAAGCAAAGAAATCTTTAATGGAAGCACATAAATCTCCTCCAACAATACCCCAGGCTCTCTTGAAGAAAAGGGAAGAGAAACCATCTGGACTAGGTGCCTTATCATTATTAATGCTGAAAAGAGATTGCTAAATGAGCTCATTAGTGACCGGGGCCAACAAAATGTCATGGGAAGAACTATTAAGACAAGTACCATAGTGAATGACATTGCCATTGATGAGAATGGTCTACTTAGTGCTGCCCAAAAGATCAGAAAAGAATCTGACGAACTCTTGCCCCACCTCAGCACCTGAAGAAGTCATAGAGCTATAAAGTGATTTTGACGATGTTTTTGACCCATCAGGGCATGGAAGAAATGAGAGCCTTTGTAAGCCTTAAGAAAATTACACTTGAGCTTTTGCCTGAAGTACAACAACTCCGCCTGCTTTAAGTTCAACAGGGAAGACCTGAGGTTCCTTTCCTAAAGCAAAAGTTGGTCATTATCAAGATTCTAATGAAGAATAGATTGATGAGTAGCAAGATCGTTTTCAGCACAGGCAACACGCTTAGAGATATGACTAAAATGGAGTTTGTTGAGCTCCTTCAATGGTCTCTTCAAGATCTTTAATTTCCTGCAAAGAGTAAATATATAGGAGTCGCTGACTGGATTGTTCCAACTCTGCAAAGTAACCTCCAAGAATTGAGGGTGATCAGCCCACATGTTAAAAAATTTAAAGTTCTTGTTCCCTCTAGGCTGGCGATGACCAATCTGAACAGAGGTTGGAGAGTGATCATAGAAAACACTAGGGGTGTCAAAGTGAACATGGACTTGTTGAGGCAAATAAGACCAAAGGGGATTCACCATGACCCTATCAAGCTTGCTTCAAACATGACCATTAGACCAAGTGAAGAAGCAACCAATAGAATTTAAATCAGCAATACCCAAATTAATGCAACACTCTCTAAAATTAGAAACTTCATAGCTGGTGACATAAGCTCCATTATGTTTGTCTTCCTGAGAAAGAATGGAATTAAAGTCGCCAAGAACAATCCAATGAGAGCTTGGGCACCACCTACGTAAATCCTCCCAAAGGGATCGTCGAGCAAGAATAGTGTTGAACCCATAGACAAAAGTAGCAAAAAACATGGAGTAAGTTTCCAAGCTAGAAATAAGAACATGAATAGCCTGAGCAGAAAAGTCAAATAAATCAATATTGACAATGCTAGGATTCCAAGAAATAACAATCCGGGCATAAGAGGCAGCCACACTATTACTGAGATATTTCCAAGACTTTAACCAAAAGTTATGCATGAGACCAACTTTAGAAAAGGATAGGTTGGTCTCTAACAAACAACAAACATCAACCCTGTTTCTTTTCATAAGGCTAATTACCCCATGCTGCTTCAGGGAACTATTAAGCCCCCTGATGTTTCAACAATGTATTAACATGGATTATGAGTGGTAAGGGTGTTGTCCCCACCACTTCCAGTTGGAAGAGAAACAAGTCCCTTTGCAGACCTCCTAGTGATCTGTCTTGCAACAAAGACATTACCAATATTAGTCTGACCCAGTTCAATAGGCTAAACAACCTCCTTACCTTTAAAAGAAGTAGAAGGTTTCCCGGCAACCATTGTTGTGCTTCGTGGACGAGGTTACTTGTTAGCATTCTTCCTTGGCTTAACAGTTACCCAACCATCAGAAATCACTCCAGAAACATTCTGGACTGTAGATTAATTATGAACCTCAGGCAAAGACTTCTCCTAAAGGGGAATGGTAGGGGAAGACTTTTGTTGAATTTGTGGGCCCGGGCGACTGAAGATATTCCTCTGAGTAGGGTTCTTCTCATAAGCAGTAGCTTGACTCTCCATGGGCAAATTACCCTTTATAGCATTGCCATTCTCTTTGTTTGCAACAGCAGCCACCTTAGGACAAAGAAGACTAGAATGGCCAAGAACATGGCAGTGCTTACAAAATTTTGGCAGGGTTTCATAGATAACCTTTTGATTAAGAGTAGAGCCATTTGGTAAAAGAACATCTACAGAATGAAGCAATTCCTCAAGCAAATCAATTTCAACCAGAACACGGGCATAAGAGAGTCTTGCAAGATTAGAAGTCAACTTATCGCATTAGATTGGCTTGCCAAGAACACTAGCAATCTTGGATAAGCATATCGGCGACCAACATAATAGAGGAAGATTTGGAAGCTTAACCTAGATGGGGACTTTGGTCATCTCTTCACTAGAGAAATCAAAGAATTGAGTCATTGGCCTTAGAATAAGTGGTCGTCCATAAACAAGATAAGGGCCCCCTTGTAGAACTGCAAGCTTATCCTCCTCACTATTGAATCTGTACACCAGCCACCCCGATTCATAGGTAGAGAAGGTGGCTTCACATTTCCAAACAGTGGAAATAAGGTTGTTCAGAGCCTTAAAGCCAAGGTATTTACCAGAGATGTAACCCACGGCACACTGCTTCCAAACATCAAAGTTATGGTGAAAATCTTCAGAGGAGATAGAACAAGATTTGGTAGTGTGAAAAAGGGAGAAGTTACTAAGCTTAGTACAAGCGTTAGAGTTTCTATTATAAGAGAAAAGATCCCTCCACTTGCCATCATACAGAGGAGGAGGGGTACTCTCTAGTATAGAGTTACTTGGATACAGATCTCCACCTGGAGTATGAACAGGAGACATATGTGTGGCGGAAGGCGGAGGGGAAGGGTTAGGAGATACGTCACCTTCATCCTCGGAGAAGGTGAAATCCAGTTGTTCCTCTTCCACATCTTCGACAAGGACCGCTTTGTGAGGTTTAGATCTTATAGCAACCGGCGGATCTGTAACTAGACCAACAATGTTGGGACAAACACCTTTGTAGGGGGTTGATGTAGAGGAAGAAGGATCTAAGGTTGACACCAGAGGAACAGCCCCAGATTGGGCATCGGGAGTAGCAATAAGGGCATGCAGGTTGTCTTGTCTACGTGGTACTGTAGAAGGAGCCTTTCTTTTGTTTCTGGCCATTTGAAATGAAGAACGGGTGGGAAAAGGAGAAAGAGAGGGAAACCAAGAGAGAACATGAAAGCCAAGACAGGGGAAACAAAGAAAACCGAGAGAAGATCAAACACAGTAAGCTGCCAGCGAACACAAGGGAATCAACTTAATTATGATGAATTTGATTTTATATGAGCCATGAAGCTTGCCAAGGTGGGTGAGTCCCTTTCCTAGAGAGATATAAGAAATTTTGATCCACTAGGTGATGTCCCTTAAAAATGGTAGCATGTTGTTACATGTGCTGGCAATAGCGGTGGCACGTAATGCCATCACCATTATCTTAAACACTCTAGCGTTTTCCTAAACACTCTAGCAACCCTTGGACAATTCTAACCACTTTAGAAGGTCAATTCCTAAACTGAAATGAATTTTTAGTTGATTTATAACATGATTGCAAATATTTATGGTAATTTTTATGTTTTCTCAAATATGTATTTGTATTGCAACATTGGAAATTTTATGAGTTTGATAGCGATATTTGAAGTGTTGTGGGTTTGTGCCTGTTACGTGATAACCTCAGGAGTATGATGCTACTGATGAATTTATTTTTATGGTGAAATAATGATGAAAATCAATACCATACGATGAGGATGGGAGGATGGATAGCAACAAGTGTATCTGGGTGTGAATTTTAGTGTGACTTTTTAATGTGTGTTGATGTTTGTAATTTATGAAGGTGTGAATTTTTAATGTGTGTCAATGTGTGTTTGCAATTTGTGAAATTTGATGTGCATTGATGTTGTCTTTGAATTGTGAAATTTATGTGTTGATGTTTTTTATAATTATGAATTTTAATTTGTTGATTGTGAATTTTAATGTGTTGATGTAGTTTTAAAATTATCAATTTTAATGTTAGACATTTTTAAATTTTATGTGTTTATGGTAGAAATGTTTTCATACATAAAAAATCCACCAAAAGCATAAAACAACTATGAATAAAAAAAAATGTCACGTTCTTTTTTTATTATCTTTATTTGTGTATTCCTGATATTTTTTGTGCATTATACTATTATTTCTTTTGTTATGAGAGGATCTTGGTTAGGTCAACATGACCTTGTATCCATTGAACACAGGTGACACCTTTTGGGACATGTTAAACAAAGTAGGTCAAAGCTCATTTTTTGCCATCCACATGGACCTAACGCCCATTTTAAAATTCTTAAAAAAATATTATCCATTAAAAATCATAAAAAAAATCTTGCTAGTCACTTGTAATATTTGATATAATAGACTTATAACGAGATTTTATTTAGAAGATTGATGTGGATTAATATATCCTTTTGATTTTTTTCAAAGAATAAAATTTGCAGTCTAATATTCAGTAATAATGAAATTAGTAGTATTAAATTTTCTATGTTGATTAATGGATCTCCATCTAAGGAATTCTTAATGGGTTGTGGGATTCACCAAGGTTACCCCATTTCTTCGTTCCTTTTTCTAATTGCAGTAGAGAGGTTAACTGTTTTGTTTCAAAGAGCATCTACAACTGATCTTTTCAAACGTATCCCTTTTGGAGACAGCTTTTACCTCACTCATCTGCAATGTGTAGATGACACTTTGATTTTCATGTCTACTAATCTTCACATGATCAAAATAGTTAAAAGGATTTTGTTGTGGTTCACTATTTGTTCAGGTTTGCACATTAACTTCCACATAAGCTCTTTAATTGGCATAAATGTTGGGGAAGATAGTTGTGCAAGTATGGCATTTTCAGTCTTTTGCAGATTTGGTTCCTTGCCTTGCTCTTATCTGGCCATGCCTTTGGGATCCAATCCTAAAAGGTTGTCTACATAAAAGCCTATTATTGAGAATTTTAGAAGAAAAATGAGCATGTGGAGAGGTTGTATGCTTAGTATGGCAGGGCGTATTTGCCTAATCAAAAATGTCCTAAGCTTGTTGCCAATCTATTATATGTCTTCTTTTCTTATGTTGAAGGGTGTTTGTAATATCCTGACCTCTATTCAGTGAAGATTCTTATGGCCTAGGGTGGTGAAATAGAAGAAATTTTATAAGGTGCGGTTGTGTATTGTGGTGAAAGCTAGAAAAAAAGGAGACCTTGGGTTGGGTTCTTTAATGTCTAAAAATATATCCATGCTTTTCAAATGGATATGAAGGCTAAACTTGCCAGGCCAGACCTTATGGAAACAAGTAACATCCCATTTTTACTCCCCAACTTTCAAGAATGGAATCCCAAAATTACATGGTAATATTTCCCTATTTTGGAAAGATATTTTGTTAATCTTGGATCAAAACAGTGTTATCAGCTCAGTATTGCGTCAAAACATTAAATTCATGATTGGTGATGGGTCCTTCATTCTCTTTTGGTATGATGTATGGATAGGATCAAATGCTTTGCATAGCATTTTCCCCAGGCTTTACAAAGTTTCTGCTATTCAGAATGGTTTGGTCCATGAGATGGGTCAATGGATGAATGATCATTGGTGATGGAATGTGGTTTAGCGTAGGAATCTCTTATCTTATGAAGAGCATCAACATCATCAATTACTTTCAATGCTGGAGCGAATGATAATTCAGCACAGAAAAGATGACAAAATCATATGGCCGTGTAATTCTGATGGAAGCTTCTCAATTAAGTCATGTTACACCTTAATTGATAGTACCTCTTCTACTAATTATAGAGTTTTTAAAGCCAACATCTGGATTAAAAGGGCCCCTTTAAAAGTTCAAGTGTTCTTTTTGTTGGCATTTCTGGACTAAGTTAGTAGAAGAACTTTTCTCCATCATCAGAATGTTTTGCCTGCCACTCAAGCTTCTTATGTCTTTTGCAGCTCAGATTTGGAAACTTCAGAGCATCTTTTTATACACTATAACTTTTCTATGAGTGTTTAGATGAAAGTTTTGGATTGGTAGGGTATCCAATGTTGTTTACCTAGCATATTAGACTCGCTACTTCTACAGTGATCCAAAATGGTGCAAGGCAAATTCTAAAGGTTAGCTTGGAGACTAATCTCTAGTAGTGCTATTGGGGTATTTGGTTGTTGAGAAACAATATTGTTTTTGAGAAGGGAACTATAAGCTTGTTTGATTATTTTTCCACCATCCTTCATCGGGTTGCTATTTGGTTGCATACTTTGGATTCAAACTTCACTTATACAAAAAATAACCTCTTAAGATCTTCTGATAGCATCAAATTGTGGTGTAATAAAAAATCTTAGGTAGTCTCTTTGTTTTTGTTGTAGCAGATTAGTTTTTTTTTCCTGTTTCTCTAAGTCTGTTCCTTTTTTCTTCTTTCTTTTTTGCCATGTCCCTGTATTTTGCTTTGGCTATTGGTTTTATAGTCTTTTCAATATACTCTCGATGATTAAAAAAAATCTAATATTCATTAATAAAAAAAATCAAGAGTATTAACATCAGTATCACTAGATCCTACTTCCAAGTAGATCAACCCAAAATAAGTGCTACTTAGATATTTTAGGACTAAGGTACAAAAATCTCATTCAACAAACATTGCGAATGAAACTCAAGTGTCATAGGACAAGTGAACTTCATCAAGGTTTCTTCCATGGGCTTTCTCTAGTATTTGGGTTGGGTCTATAAACCTAACATAGCCCTACTAGTACATTTATGGACATAACTTGAGTTGTGATATGTGATCACCACATTATACTTGTTAACTCACTAAAACAACTAGGAGTGGTAAAAACTAAATAGATTTTTAAAATGGATAGATGTTGAGTTCTTTACTCGGGTTTAATTCATCACAATAAATCTGCATACATCTTATAGATGGAACAATGGAAGTTTAAACACAACAAGACTTTAACAATTTAGGACAAGACAACCAATATAGCCTATCTTAGGTAGAATGTTTAGGGGTGATATTGTTTTCTTTTTAGGATAATCAATCCCTTATTATAGATCTCTAAAAATTAGTTGGGGTTTTTAGTGACCATAATATTAGGTAGTGATTGCTTCACTAAGATTAGACATTTCCTCTTTCTCAAACATATAGAAAAGACTTATTTCTACTAGTTTTGAGAAAAGAGGATGAGTCACCACGATGTCAACTACAACAAGAGGCAATAGTTTAGGGACCATTTAGGTGGAACCATAAAATGTACCTTTCTCAGACGACACGTCATTTAGCCTATCAAATGGCATGTCATTCAATTACATCAGAAAAACTCTAATTAGAGGAAATATAGATGACTTGTTACCCAGCTCCTAAATCTTAATTACAAATGACATGTTGTCTGACCATAACCTAATTCCTATAGGATGACATAACCTTTAAATCTTATTAAAACCCTAATAATGATGCTTCATTTAAGCCAACTCATCACTTTTAAAAGACATGCATTTTTTTTCATGTATGACAACCCATTTTCCTTTGACTTTTTCTTTCATAAATGACAAAGCATACACTTTCCTATAAACTGACCTCATACCTCATCCTTGTAGCCTTTTTAAACTTATAAATACCTTATGAAGCCAGTTGAAGAATAATATCAAGGCTGCAACCAAACCTGTAAAGTGGGAAGATAAGCTATTATATTGTCAAGCTAGCCTTGTAATAGAAAATAAAACAAGTTTAAGAGAGATAAAGGTCTGAGATATCTTTCCAAAGATAAAGGTGTTGACCTTGCCAATATAATGACTCTAAAATCCTTCTTCATGGCTTATAAAAGGGATCCTTAAGACACTCTTTACGGGGGGTAATCAATAGAAGAAAAAAAATGGAGAAAAGGAGAAAGGAAGAAACAAGAGAGAAATAGATAGGAGATCATACAACAAGGTTTGGAAGAGAAAGAAAAAAGTAAAGAGTGAGAAAAAGAAAAGGGAAGAAAAAGGTCATAAACAATAAGAGAAAAAAGAAGTAACTATAACAAGGAAGAAAAAGAAGGGTGAAAGAGAAAAATAGTAAGGCAGCGTGGCAATTACAAATAGAGAAAATGAAGGGAGAAGAAAAAAATTGAAAAAATAAGAGTAAGCAAAAAGCAAAAAGAAAGGAAAAAAAGGAGAGATCAAGGAATTATTTAGGGAATGGGAGAGAAATTACATTATAACTTTTAAAATTGGGCTCTAAATACAATGATTTTGATGATAGCAAGGTTGTAAGTTGTTACAGGTCCTCATCTTTCATAGAAATAAAAACGAATACCTAGTACCTTTGTGAGTACAAAATAAATCCTATACTCCACAACCACAAGTATCACTCTAATAACCCTCTTTTATTCTATGCATGAGGTTTATGCCTTTTTTTTTCTTTTGTTTCAACATGTGATATAATTCCTTTTTTTTTTTTTTGTGAACATGGTGTGTTAATAGGTAATTGTGTCTAGTAGATCTCTTATTTGATGGTTTTAAGTCTTGTCTTAGGGATTTTGCTTTGGTTTGTTTGAGAGGAGATATAGAAGCAATTTATTTCCTTCTCTTATTCAATGTTTGAGTTTTTCTTTCCTCTAAAATCACGGTTCCATGTTTTATCTTTCTAGGTTTATTAGCATAGTTTACTAGTCATAGGTTAAAGATATAGAAGGCTAATTTTAGATTTTCTTGGTGGCATAAGTTGTAGAACCTATGTAAGTTAGGTGCTAGGTGTAAGGTGTGGTGGGAACTCGTAGATACAAAAAGGGAGTTTTTATATCTTTTTAGTTTCGAAAGTAACTTGAGTTATTCTTTTAGATAAAACTCTTTCTTCTCTTTCTAATAACATGAAATGTAGTTATAAAGAAGCCGAGATGTTTGCTTTATTTTCTAAACCAAATATCTATCCCTTTGTCATTTGAGCACATATAGCAATCACACTTTTTTGCTTTCATTTGTGCTAACATGCACGAGCTAGGGCAGTAAGATAAGGAAGGGGTTTTTTATCTTTTAAATATAGTGGTGTGATGGAAAGAAGCTTGATATGAGAGTAGTGTTTTGTTTTTCAGGGGGAAGGCAGTGAACTCTAAGTCATTTAAAATTATTATGATCTTTACATGCATGATATTTTATGTAACTTAGTATGATTATTGTCTTACCATAGTCATTACAAAAATAAAAATTTCTTTCCATTCTCTTTTAATTTTATAATGGCCAAGTTTACCATATGAAAAAAACATTAAAAAAACAAAAAGATGGCATTTTTTCACATGTGTCAGTAATTTACAAAAAAACCAAATATTTTGGTATGAACATTTTTTTTTTCAAATTTGTTGTAGGTATTTGTGGACTTAATAACTAGTTTATAAAATTCATTGGAACTTGACCCATATTGAAAGGCCCATTATACTGACGTACCCAAAACCTTTTAAAAAAATCAACTTGGTTTTCCCGAAATCCAATTAAAAAATTGTTTTGCTATTCACTTTTAATATTTAAGGTAGATGGACTCACAATTAAATGTTTCCTTAGGTATTAAAAGGAGTAGCATATTCCTCAAATTTTTTATATAATATTTGTTTTTCATTTAATATTCACTAATACCAAAGTTAGGAGTATTAAAGTTTTACTATGTAATATTCACCAATACTATAATTGGAGATATTATCTTTCAAATCAATATTCATAGACGCTATTGTCAAGAATATCATATCTTCTATACATAATACTCACCAAAGCCAAAATTAGAAGTATTATTTCTAATCCAATATTCATTGATGACAAAGTTAGGGATATTAAGCATTTTCAGTACAATATTCACTAATGCCAGAATTAAAGATATTATTTTCAGTTAAATATTCATGAACGCTAAAATCAGGGGTATTAAAGTACCATAAGAAAAATAAACCTTAATAAGGCTCCTTCCATGTACCTTCTTTACGACGACTATGATGTTTGAACCACTAATAAAGGTTTAACCAACCGTAGTAAATTCATTATCACCTTGTAGATAGATCTTCGGTAGAATAGGCATAACATATTATTACCAATTTAAGAAAAAACTATCAATGCAACTTACCTCATGTAGGATGTTTTAGGGTGATAGTATCTTCCCTTTAGCATAACCAGTCTCTTACCATAGATCTTTGCTGGTCAATTAGGGTTTCTAGTGACCATAATACTAGGTAGAAAATTCTTTACAAAGATTAGACCTTTCGCCCTCTTAAAATATAAAAAAAAACTCCTTTCCTGAGATTTAAAGAGAGAGGGCAGGTCACCATAATGTTTAGTGCGACAAAAGTAACTTGATTCCCATACAAACCCTCTAGCTTTTGTTAAGGGTAAGTTCCTTGGGTTATTATGATTAAATCATATACCAAACTCCATCATTTGAGGTCCTTTCTTATGTAAAAGTTTGTCTACCTTTCTATTCAGCTCTTCAAATTTTAAATCACTCCATTTTGATTGTTGTTTTACATTGTCTTTAATCTCACTCAGTTGGCTTTTTATGTGAACAAATTAAGCTTTATGCTGCCTCGATTGCTTTTCCAGTGCAGCTTGGTTCCATCATGGTTCAGTATTTTGTAGCACTTGGATGGTTTTAGGTTTAGAAAGAGATAGAGAAATATAATAAATGCGAGTTGGAGAGAAGAGAGATTAGAAATTCAGTTTTTGTATTGAAATTTTGGTACTCATGTTGGCTGAGAGTTTGGCCTTTTATAAAGAATACGAGATGGCATGCCCGCGCGTTGCCGCGGGCTTATAAAACAAATGTACTTGATATTGTTATAATTGTGAATTAGCACTAGATAAGTAATAGAAACTAAAAGTATGATGAAGCCAATATTTCACGACGGAAAAAAAAGTTGTGTTGATGATAAAAAACTTAGAGACTGAACAAAATGATTTGTAGCAATCCATAGTGTTTTGTGAGGAAAGATACAGTGTTTTCACCACATTATTTAGCTTTTTTGTTAATAAAAAGAAAAAAAAATTACAAAGCTAAATTCTCTACCAACTTAATATTAAAAAAAAACGACAAAGATAATTTTGGAAGGAAAAAACCCTATGAGGAAAAACGTTGTAGCAATTGACAATGTTTTGTGAAGAAAACTACAGTGTTTTCCCCAATAAAATCGACAAAGATAATTTTAGAAAAAATCATAAAAAAACCATTTAGAGAAATACCATAGCAATCCATGGTGTTTTGTGAGGAAAACAACAACGCTTTCCCCATATGATTTAGTTTTATTGTAATTATAATTCTTAACCAACTCAATATTAAAAAAAATCGACAAAGATAATTTTGGAAAAAATCATAAAAAAATCATATGGGAAAACATTGCAGCAATTCACAGTGTTTTAAAGAAAAATATTACAAAGTTAAATTCTCAATATTAAAAAATTAAAATCAACAGAGATAATGTTAGAAAAAAAATATAACAAAAAAACACACAAAAAACAGGGAAAAAAACTCATGTTAGAAACACTGTAGCAATTCACAGTGTTTTGTGATGAAAGCTATAGTGCTTCCCCACATGATTCAGCCTTATTTATAATGACTTATAATTGTAATTCTCAACCAGCTCAATATTAAAAAAATAAAATTAACAAAGATAATTTTGAAAAAATCATAAGAAAAAAACCATGTGGAGAGACACTGTAGCAATCCACAATATTTTGTGAGTAAAGTTACAATGTTTTCCCCACATGATTAAGTTTTATTACAAAGTTAAATTCTAATCAGCTCAATATTAAAAAAATAAAATCGACAAAGATAATTTTGGAAAAAAATATTACAAAAATAAATTCTCAATCAGCTCAATATTAAAAAAAAAAATCAGCAAATATTATTTTAAAAAATAAAAAAATCAAATAGAAAAACTATGTGGGAAAAACACCGTAACAATCCACAGTATTTTAAAGAAAAAAAATTACAAAGCAAAATTTTTAACCAGCTCAATATTAAAAAAATAAATTAAAAAAAATAATTTTTTAAAATAAATAAAAAATATATCATTTTAATATATTTCTAAATAAAAAATATTTTAAATCACAATCAATATTATAATTTCAAAAACCGTAAGCATACCCCTTCACTCCTCCGAAAGAATTAAAAAAAGTCATCTGAACCTCAAAAGGCTTCTGTTTTGGTCGCCCCCGGCTTGCGGCCTATACACTGCTACTAGTTTGATGCTTGACGACCGACATCTGCCTCGATCTTTTGTTGTTATCGAGGAGTCCTAGGAATGTAACATAAGGATCTAGTTTTGAAAAGACAATTACAATATGAAAATTAAATGATACCGCATGGCCATTACTTAATGGTATTATAATAGTTTATTTAGTAAAAAGCGTCTCTCCTTTTTCTTTTAGATAACCATGGCTAGGGTTTTCTAGGGTTGATGACGTGGATTCACTTGTATGTTCATGTTTTGTTGGGTTTGGTCCATGCCTTTATTGGTGAACCATGTCTCGTCCATGCCTTTATTGGTGGACCATGTCTCGTATAATAATTCGAAGTAAATATTCTCAATAATCCATAGTTTGAAGGCATGTATTATAAATTCAATGTGTTTCACTAATGATGCCGTACGTTCCTGTATTCTTTCTTTTTTGTTTAAAAGTTTTTTTTATTAGTATTTGAAATATTTTTTATTGAGAAAATAGATTATGAAATCGTTCTGTGGAGCAGAATTTCCTCAAG
>Ga0307516_10004321_pt1 | contig 17607 bp, 13 predicted proteins | sample 19_EM_MG_FD_203310 | JGI IMG/M metagenome (GOLD analysis project Ga0307516, IMG submission 203310) | Populus trichocarpa ectomycorrhiza microbial communities from riparian zone in the Pacific Northwest, United States - 19_EM | ecosystem: Host-associated > Plants > Roots > Unclassified | place... | reverse complement strand
TTCCTTTGGAGGGCACTAATCACATCCCCAAGAGCAGAGAGTGACAAATTAATGGCTTTCCCTTCATCGAGTCTTTTGCCCCATGCCTTTGTCTTCAATACACGCTCGCTTCCCCCGAGGTCAACTAACCATAATTTATTTGTTTCCCGTCGCCTTTCAGCAGCATCGAAGCAAGTTATTGCTACCCGTATCATGCTATTGTGAGCAATATATAAGAAACAAGATTAGAACAGAGGATAGTAACTGCCTTTTCTCAAAGGATGTTCTGGAATCACTACATATATCAAGACAACTGCACGACTGGCTGTTTTTCAAGCTCTATTCTCGTGCTGAACTGCACTGACTGACATACAATAGTCTAATCAGGTAAAGTCGATTACCTGTGAGATCTGCTAGATGTCAGGTTGGAATTTGTGGAGGCAGTTGTTCTGAATCGGCAACCCAATCTGTACAGCCTCAGAGCTTGGTTGAAGTCGTTCACTTTAATGGCCACAAGGTTGTCGATTTCAATTCCTCCCTTTGGATCTGTTTGAATTGAAAGGCTGTATTTAGAGATTTTGGATCGTGTTAGAAAGGATCGCCTTAATACATTTAAAATGATTAAAAATGCAGCTAGATAACCCCGTGCCTAGAAAACATTTATGATCTGAGAATATACTGTTCTGCAAAGGCAGGTTAGTTACTGATTTATGACCTGTTTCTTACATTGATTCCAATGACTGGTAGATTAGCTTTGTGGACTCTTAAAGAGAACAAACCTTCTGTTAATTCTAGCAATTTCGCTAGTTAAACTTACGAAGGTGGCATCGGGTCTGTAGCTTTTGTTGGTTTGGGGACAAGCAAGTCCTTTAGATTCCCCATGTAAATCTCAAGCATACTGAAACTGATGAGAAATGCATGGTTACAATCCACTGCTTGCTTAAACAGAGCCTCAATAGCCCGTGGCACTATGCCTGTAGTATCTGCACTACCTTCCTATGATTTATTAAATCAAGAACAACATACAGTTAGAAGAGTCAAACGTAGATTGAATACCTTAATCCATGTAGAATTTTTTTCTTCAGCATAGTGTGTGTCGTTAGGACTCTAGTCAAAGGGCTGTGTAACAAATAACCTCTGAAATACCTAAATATGTTGCGAGTGAAATCTTAGACAGTTAGTTCTTACCATTGTGAAAGTTTTTCCTGTGCCGGTTTGCCCATATGCAAAAATGCAGGCATTGTAACCATCAATGACTGATTTGATGATGGGTTCAACTTCTGTAAAAACTTCATCTGGAAATTTCCAACTATTAAAGCATGGTCATGTCAAATGAAGATAAAATAGCTTTCTACTTGCTTTTTGTTCAAGGAAGAATAAGAAACGAAATCACCAGAGAAACTTGATCTTCGTCAAGCACCTTGGGATGAACCTGGGTGGAAAACCTTGTCAAAATTGTAACTCTTGCTCTTATTCTCCATAAGCTTTAGAACAACTTCATTTGAATTCGATGCTACAACAGGTCTTAAATGACCTAAATTCTCCCCAAATGCGATAGGTCTTATTCGACAAAATACACGGATGTTCCCTGCAATGACAAATATGATGAGCATATATACAATTGTAATCAGCTTTGGCATATCCTGAAAACAATCTATCCTGGCTTTTCAGTTAGTTGAAAGCAATCATCCATTCAATGACTTGTTGGAATGGCGTGAAGTGTCAGTCCCGCAACTTGTCTGCCTCTACTCAAGCTATCAGTCGATATTAAGGTGACAAAAACATGATCATGATTTCGTAGAAGCCAAGTCTCAATTTATGGCTGTTCGCTGCACAACTTGATAATTTTTTATGCTCGTTGAATCACAGTAAAGAAACCTGACTAACCTTTCAAGTCCAAGAACTCATTTAGGATCTGCCTCCTCTTTATGTTCAGTTGGTTTATGTGGTTATTCAAGACAGTCAGTTCATCTGTTCACAGAAAAAATTTATAGAAGAGTGAGCAGTAAATATAAGAAGAATAAGGGACACAGGAGCATCTAGATTTAGGAAGAAAAAAAACGAGGGTTTTTCTTTTACCTTGTATTTTTGAAATTGAATCACCATCATCATCGGTATCAGACTTGGTTGGCTGCATGTCAACTGATTTTTCAGTTGGAAGGGTTTTTATTATTTCAGAAACTGATTTAACCCAGTTGGAAGTCAGATGTGCCTTCAGCCCAAGTAGAGAATGAAGGGATACAGCAAGACTTCTAATAGATTTTCCCGAATCCATCTTCTCTGCTTGTCAAGACTAGTCTGTGGAAAACACATATATGGTTTCTTTGTTTCATTCATCTACATGACCTCCAGCCCTTTATTTTAAGTTCAAACTCGGCAACTGAACAAGAGAACTGTAGTCTATAAACAGTTGAAATAGTCTAGTATGAACAAGAACCTTGACTTTCAGAAATAATAAAGATTGAGTGCTTCAATTTCTAGAAATGGCTGAAACTATTAAGAAACTAAAACTATAATTTCTTGTATGCCCAAGTTGTTGAAAGTTTCTATATGCTACCATTTTGTATTGAAGAAAAAAAGGACAGAAAATGAACTCAAGAAACAGTCAACAATAGTCTGTTGAATGAAACAGGGCAGCTAGGGAAGTAAACAATACAAGAAGATTCAATCTAAGCTCTCTGCTTACTGTACCTCTTTAATTTATTTCCTGCTCAAAAGAAAAATCTACAATGATGCGTTGAATTATATTTTAACACTAATGAATTGAGGAGAAGCACAAAAAGAAATAAAGTTAAATTTTGGGGAATGAGGATTCAGATAAAAGAAAATACCAGTAATATGGCTATGGTACTTGAGAGTTAAGCTCATCCACAACTAACATGGCCGATCCTGGACCAATTAGACACATGCATGATGATACAACATTAACAGAAATTCCTTTCCTTGAAAAAAGAAAAAAGAAAAGGCTTTGAATGGGAACAGAAGTAGTCCTGATGATATGAAATATAGCTAGCAGAAGGGAAGAGAAGCGAATCAGGCTATGGTGGTGGTGTTATGGTGAACTACAAGTAAATATTTGTCAAGATTGCTCCAATTATGACAACTGAAAATAACACTGTTTATCTGATCTATCTATCTGAAACCCCATGTGAGAGCCAGCAGATATGAACTCTAAAGCATTCAATTATGTGTTGTGATGCTACTACAGATTATTAATATCGGTGGTCTCTAGCTAACATCGTGACAAAAGGCCTGTCTGCCTTGCCTTGCAGGAATACTAGAGAGAGGAGAGAGAGTTGTCTGTGGTGAAGGGCACATATATACCATATATGCATACCCAACATAGAGGATGCATATGATAATTCACACAGCCAGCACTTCTTCTTTAGATGACTAATTGGGGTGAAAGACTCTTCATGTTAATAAATAATGATATTACCGGTTTATCATGATGATGAGCTGCTGCTATGTATTGATTAAAGACTTGGTATATAATTCCAGTGCTAGCTCACCAACCATAACAATAGTAGTCTTTGGATTGAGTATGCATATATTTATGATCCAACATTCATGATCTCATGGCTACTTAATAATTGATGTGCAAACCACGTCAGAACCATTCACTGGGCCAGAGAAAATACAGTTCCAACTTACGATTATGACACAAACAACAAGGAAGTTAATATATAAACAGAGTGAGTGGTGGGCCTTGATACTTTTTCACAAATGAATTCCCTTCAACTTAATATAATTTCGCGTTCTTCAAATTAAATATGCAAGTTACACTAGTCATAATTAACCGATGGTCACCAACCCCAGCTATGGACGTTGTCTTTTTCGAAGAATTTCACATGCACAGATATATATACTGGAGTACTGCCCGAAACTACATAGTATTTATTAAATGTTTAGATATTTGGATTGGTCCTGACAGAATCCAATGTCCGAAGCCATCGATCTCTAATATTACTTGTATTATTCCTAACAGGAAATGGGAGATCCCATCAGGGTTTTCTATTTGCCACCTTCGGAATTCTAAACTATAAATACTAGAGAGAGAGAGGAGTTTAATTATTATGTTATTCCATTATCGAATGAATGTTCTGAGATGTTGGGTTGGGTTTCGTTCCAAGATATTCATGGTACTGAATCAAAAAACAATACTATTGTCTGCATCGATCATACACAGACTTGTTCTCAATGCGATGCTATTGGTTGCTTGTACGGGCCGGCCACTTAACTGCGTTAATCCTTGAGTTGGTGGGCAGTAAATACCAAGGAAAGTAATTAAAGGCAAATTAACCAGTTAACGTTGGTGCGGGCTGGTAAGCTAGGTGGAGTGAAGGGTTAATCTCCATATTGATCGAGATCTCCGTTTTCAATATTTCTTTAGTAGAATATTGAATATTCAAAGTTGAGGATATATTGATGTGGGGCTAGCCCGTTAATTAGGAGGGAGGGCCAAAACGAAGTGATGGGGGTCCAAGCCAAGGGAGTGAGGGAATAAGAGTTGGTTTCTATGTCGTATATTAATGGTAAAGGTATGTAGGTGTGGGAATATCTAGGAAAGGAACAGAATCCTACTCTAAACTAAAGTCCTCACAATCATATCATCCTAAACATTATTCTTTTTTATTAAGAAAAAGTCTTGGTTGGTGGAGACCTGGGAGTTCTAATTGAGCACAAATATGTTGGGATAACTGCAATTCAGTCCCCAACTCTTATGTTTATTAAACAGACCAGATAATTCATATCCTTGCTTTCAAGATCTTGCTAGTGGTTTCTCCCCCGTGTACTTCCCTTGGTCTTAACAATTCCATCCCTCATCAGTTTTCTTATGATAAAATTGAATTTATTAACTCAGTTTTATGGGCAAGATGGATATTTTAACTTGGAAAAGGGAAAATAATCAATTTACAAGCATAATGACATCACGTTATTCTATACATGTATGTATGTATGTATGTATAGAGGCTACTGCTTTAATCTTTTGGCTAGGTTCAGGGTTTCTCAAAAAGAGTAGTTAAATAAAGTGATAACTGTGATTTGGATTGGGATCCTTCGATTATTTATTAAATCTCATTATTAGTGATGGGTACAAATAAAATGAATCCAAAAAATCCAAGAAATTATCTTAAAAATCACTTCTAGGTTCGGGCTATCATGCCCGAGCCTAGCGTATTTTGATATAGACACCACCTACTACTATTATAGTTATCAGTCACTTGCTTTACTATGCATCACCTGTTACCACTTACCAATCATTTGAGCTTTCCATATTAAGTTACCAGATACTTTGCCTATGAAGAATGGATTAGATAAAAGATCAATCAATTATATCCAACACATTAACCTTATTTCTAAATATCTTGAATTTTGAAACTCATCAATTATCGTCGTCTATGGGAATTAATAAAAAGTCATCAGTTTCCAAAACGTGTTTTTGACACTTCCAAGTCATTTCATTGCATACAACCAAGAAACACATAGGTCAGGACGCAAAATAAATCTACTTGTTACCACGAACACTTCTACCCAACTAGACCTTCAACAACTCATCAGTCAGGTACAACTTCTCACTCGGATCGTGTTGACAACCCAAGGTCAAAATCAAACCTTTTCACCTTGACAAATATTGACACCCTCGGTAACATAAAACGCCTTAGCACCACAGTCACCGATCGAACTAGGCACTCGTAAATAATTACACTACTCAATGAAGACTAAACATAATGACAATGTTGAGTCTCTTAAGGGGTCACTAATGTCATTGCGATGCTCGTGTATAAAAATAATACTCTAAATGTCCTCCCTCTAGCTACCATGAGATGGACACCAGTTACAGTAACCATCATTCCATGTCAAACTCTTAAGCTCCTAAACAGAGTTTTTAAACCTGGCCCGGTGGTCGACCCGGCCCAAGGCCAGGGTCACGAGTTTTCCCGGGGTCAACCCTAATTTTTTTTATAAATCAAAACAACGTCATTTTGGTTAAAAAAATAAATAGTCAACGGGTTGCAACCAGGTTTTTTACTAGGTCTTGTCGGGTCAACCGAGTCACCGGGTCAACCTATCAAGTCACTCGGGTTTTAACTTCCCTTATTTTTTTTTAAACTCAGCTTGGTTCCAGCCCCGGGTCAACCAAGTCTTAGGTTGACCCGTCGAGCCGAGTTTTAAAACTATGCTCCCAATAGTCTAACAGAAAAGGGACTAAAAGAAGATCTATACATGAGTATACCTAAGAGAATGATTACAACCATCATCAGTAAAGGGGTTCTCCCTTGTCCAAATGAGTATTGAACAATTGACTCCCTAAGAACTACATTTTCAGAAAAATAAATCTGGACAACTATGATGATCTAGCCGACCCAAGGAATAATATACAGAATGTACGCGATAGCTTAAGTTAGTCATCTAAGACAATGCCTCAATATGCAAAATCCTCCCTACAACTTTTCGAGGGTCTGTGCATACACGATACAATAATTTGGAGCTAAGCTTCATTAATGGGTTCGGTGACCTATGTGTTAAGCTAGTGGCATGCTTCAACATAAGCATACCCGCTAAAAAAAAGCTCCATTGAACTATTTGGTATTACCTAACAAGAGGGCGAGTCTACATGGGCATATTTGAAGAGGTTCAATGATGAGATGCTCAAGGTGAAAGAATTGCTTGAGTCAATAGCTTTAGAGATCTTAATAAAAGGGGTAAATAAATATACCCTTTGGAGAAAAATTTATATCTTACCAGAAAGAAATTTGCTCAAAGTGAAACAAGTCATGGGAAATCACATACAAGTGGAAAAGGCCAATTACTACAACATAGACCCTCTCCTTATTACATGGACAACCAAGGACCTTCCAAGTGAAATCATTCTCCTGGTAGAAATGAACGCTCGAGGAATAACCTTAAGGGATTAACCCATGGTCATTTGGTGTATCTTAAGGATCATTTATTTGAAGTTATCAGGGCAGTCAAAGCAAACACATTGGCACCACATTCAAGACATGTTACTCTTAAAAACCTCTCATGGACCTATCACTCAGATCATCTTAGGATGCATAATCCTCAATAGAAATGTAAGTTTATTTTTGAAATAAAAATAGTGTATCTCTGACATACATTCCCTAACTATAGATCTCTAGTGGGGCCTTCTGAGCACTCTCATTGAAAGGGATTGACTTGGTCTTTCTAAAGCAATATCCCTACAATCACCAGGGTTGATCTCTGATCTCACACCCTCTAATGTAGTTTCAAACTGGCATATTCTCTAGGTGATTCTAAAAGGCCTCTCACCAATTTGTCAATGGTTGATCTCGGATCCTCCACTCTCCAATGTGGTCTTAAACTATTACATTTTTCAGGTGATGCCAAAGGGCCTTTCACCAATTTCTTAGGGGTTTATCTTGGATCCTCCACTCTCTAGTGTAGTATCAGACTGACACATTTTTTAAGTGATGTCAAAGGACCTCTCACCAATTCACCAGGGGTTGATCTCAGATCTTTATTTTCTAATGTAGTCTTGGACTAACACCACTCTCTAGTGGAGGGGCTCTCATATCTCATGTCATTATAGAGAGGTTACATATCTCTCATATGTTATTGACCATTGTTTAGTGAGAGGGGTTCTCAATCCCTCACGCCATCACAAAGGAGGTTACAAACCTTTCAAAGCTATAAACCTCCCACTTTTCGGTGATATCTTTATTCAATTAAGGGTTTTCATGCCTCATTCCACTTTAGGGGGGTTATATACCCCTCACACTCAATGTGGCCACTCTTTTAAGGATGAACTTGTTTTTCTTTATACAATAAAACCACCCTCAATGAATTTGTCCCCTCAACCCTTTAGAATTTTTTTTAAGTATGGGTATCACTATGGGTCACCTTTATTGGGTTCCCTTCAACTTTTTAAAAATTTTTCTAGGTATGAGCGTAATCAGGGGTCACTTTTCTTGGGTTTCCCTCTATCTTTTAGAAATCTTTCTAAGTATGGGTATCACTAAGGGTCACTATCTTTGGGTTCCCTAAAACACTTCAAAAAAATTTCTAAGTATGGGTGTATCTAAGAGTCATCCTTCTTAGGTTTCCCTCAACCATTTAGAATATTTTCTAAATATAAGATCATCTTTCATGGGTTTCCACTAGCCATTTAGAAATTTTTCTCATGTGCATGGGCTCAGGTAAGTAGCCTAAGCCTATGCTCCTTGAATGGGCACCTAGTACATGAGCGTTATATAGTGTACTGGGCGTCCGCTAGTGTATGTACGCCTAGTGCACCCTAGTGGGCATACACCCATCACCAAGGGTGTTAGGCATGCACCCCAGCACCCTCGTGGGCTCAGGCTATCATACATGAGGCCAACGTGTTTAGGTCTCGGCAGTGCTCCCAAACCTACTTTCACCTTTAATGGGCTTGGACATCTTGCCCCAACTTAACACTCACTAGGGAATTTTTCTCGGATCTCACGCGGGTCTCTCAGTATTTTATATTGATCCAATACATATTATTTTGAGTAGAATACAGGTCAAAATATCACATGAATGAAATTACACTTCAACCCCTCCTCTCCACAAAGAATAATATTCACGAGCTATAAATACACCATGAATTCTTCAAGTCATATGTTCACAATCTCTTCATTCTCAATATTTTTAGCATATATATTTTCAGAGTATATCTCTCTAAAATATCATTATATTTTCTATCTCTATAAAGTTATTAACTTTACCATCGAAAAATCCTCACGTCCATCAAAATGGACTTTTTATAGGTACCAACTATCGATCACCTGTTATTACCACAGTTACCGGTCGCCTGCCTTACCAAACATCACTTACTATCACTTACCAACCCTTTAGGCTTTCCATATCAAGTCAATATTGCTTTGTTAATTTGTCTTAATTTTAAGCTTTAAACTATAAAGATAAGTTTACATGTTCCTTTATCGTAAAAAGAATACTAATTCTATTGATATTATTTATCATATCTTTATGGCACAATGATACAAGAAATTAAGAAGAAATCTGTAACTTTTTATATATATATATTGAAAAAACTGGACAAAACCTATTGAAACTATTAGATGAGAATTGCTCAAATTGAGACTTCTTTTATATATAATCAAACTTAATGAGGGAATATGCCACCACACTACTAATTCAAAGTTACCAAAAACTGTCAATCAACCAACCCACCACAACAAAACATCTTAGAAATTAAAGTCTTTATATATGTATTATTGGAATATTATGATTCTTTCCTTCTGTGTGTGACTCTTTCCTTCTGTGGTGATTCTCGCCTTTCATAATATCAATGTATATGGTACGATAGCTTAATTGTAGGATCAGTGACTTAATTATAGGAATGATAGCTTGATTGTAAGATCAATATTATTGATCCATTACTATATATGTACCAATACATCTCCATTAAAAGTAAGAATGAAAAAATATTCTTCTTGATATTTGATTTCAAGTTGGTATCAGAGCCTACTTGAAAGGTTTTTTTCTTCTTTTTTTTCTGATCAAACGCCACCATGAGCAAATCAAACTCTAAAGCATCTAGTAACAAACTTGGTCATATTATTATTCAATCTGAAGGTTCCTCTCTTAATGTAAGGATTTTACTCAATAAGACAAACTATGACATGTGGTCTCAAATCATTGAAATGCATATTACTAAGAAGGAGAAAGTCTTTTTCATTTGTGGGAATTAACAGGCACCTACAGAAAAAGATGATGGATATGAAAGGTGGTATGCAGATAATCAAAAAGTCAAGAGATGGGTGTTGATGTCTATGTCCCTAGAAATTATGAAGTGATATCTTCGTTTACCTACTGCTCGTGATATTTGAAAAGCTCTCTCTAAAGTCTTTTATGATGGAATAGATGAGTTACAAGTTTTTTCCTTCAATAAAAAGGCTTTATATGTCATACAAAGGGGTAGAGCACTTTCTGTATATTATATAGAATTAACTAAAAAATTTAGCGAGTTGGATCATCATGAGAAGGTGATCATGAAGAGTAAGATAGATAGTTGAATCTTATAAAAAAAACTAGTATAGTAGCAAAAGGTGCATATCTTTCTTGCTGGATTAGATGATGACTTCAAACAAATCTGTGGTGAAATTTTGAGGAAGAAACCAATTTCTGAACTAGAAGAATGTTATGCACTGATCTGTCGTGAGTCCATTCAATGTACAATGATGAACAGAGAACGTGAAAACTTTAAAGCTTCAGCTATGGTGGCCCAAAATTGGTCTTTTAAATATCAATAAGAGAAAACAAGGTTTAACTATCAGAAGAATGGTGCTGATAAATCTTTAAACTTATAGGGTATCTAGACTGGTGATCATAGCCATGATCTATAAAAGAAGATTCCAAGACGTCATCTTCCACTACTGCAGTTATTGAAACACAAGGAGAGGATGATATTGTTGGGAAGGCCTCAAATGATAGTGGTAAGTTTTTAAATATTTCTACACTTGTTTCTAACAGTGCATGGATAATTGATTCTAATGCATTTGACCACGTGACATTTAATTCTAGTCAAGTCTCATTAATCAAATCATCCTTACAAAAATTTGTATTCACTGCCAATGACACTTCAAACCTTGTTAGTTGGGAGGGATTATTGCCCCTCACTGATACTTTAAGTTTAGATTCTCTCTTAGTTGTTCCATCTTTAAACTATAATTTATTTTCAGTCTCCCAAATAACCACTGTCTTATTTTGTATTATCATTTTTTGGCCTAACTCTTGTGGGTTTAAGGACATCCAAACAAGGCAGATGATTGGTTATGGTATTAAGCGAGAGATGTTATACTATCTTGACTTGGTGTCAAATAGTTCAAATAAGTTGTGTCATGCTTTAACAGTGGATGATTCTCAAGGGGAGAAGAAGACATTTGACATCTGGTTATGGCACCGATAATTGGGACATGTCTCTTTTGGTTACTTGAAAAAATTATTTCCTAACTTATTTGTTAAATATGATATTTCGAGTTTTAAGTGTGATGTTTGTGAACTTGCAAAGAGCCATCATGTTTCATTTCCATTAAGTTTAAATAGAAGCTCAGTTTCGTTTATGGTCATACATTTAGATGTTTAGGGTCCATTCAGATGTTTGGGGGGTCCATCTAATGTACCTATATTGAGTGGATCTCATTGGTTTGTTACTTTTATTGATGATTGTACAAGGATAACTTGGGTGAGTTTGATGAAGTCCAAAGATGAAGTGAATGTGGTAATTCAATAATTTCATAAAATGATATGTACTCAGTATAATGCATAAATTTAGGTTCTTTGTAGTGACAATGACGGAGAATACATTAGTTGAGTTTCAATAGCACTTAAGAACCCTGGAATCATCCATTAAACTACTTGTCCTAATACACCCCAACAAAAAAGGGTAGTTGAGTGAAAAAATCACCACTTGTTGGAGGTTATTCATGTTTCATTCATAGAAACTCATATGTCATTGTCCTATTAAGGAGAAACTTTTACATCTGCAATTTATTTAATCAATCAGGTACCCTCTAGCACTATTTTTTTCAAAACGCCATCCTAAACCCTCGTGAAAAGTGGTGTCTCTAGCCGCTCCAAGCTTACCTCTTCATGTTTTTAGATATGTGGCGTTCATCCACCTACACAAACACCAACACAACAAGTTGCAACCTATGGCTTTGAGATGTGTCTTTATTGGGTATGCTACTCATCAAAAGGGGTATTGATGTTATCATTCTCTAACTTAACAAATGTTTATCACACTGGATGTAGTTTTTCATAAAGACTCGATGTATTTTTCTAAGTTTGAACTTCAAGAGGCATATTAGGAAAAAGTTCAGACTCTAGACTATGATGTTCACATTTCTATTGAAGTTCTGCCTAATAACCAGGATGTGAGTACAGTGAATACAAGTATGAATTTGGATCCATACAGAGATACTAGTGATGATAATGACTCACAAACTAGTAATCAAGATGTGGGGATCATGGATGCAAGTGGTATAAATTTGAAAACTAGTGATGATGATTTACAAACTGAGCTGATCTATCAAAAAGAGAATGAAAGTGATGTATCAAACCAATCGTTTATTGAGGATGCTCCTATAACTAAGCTAGTGAAAATGCTACCACAACGTCACACTAGAGGTATTCCTAAACCTGCATATGAACCTGAACTTTTCAAGTAAAGTCAAATACCACATGAGTCATTATATGTCTAACAATCGTTTGGCTGAATCAAATATGTCATTTGTAAATTAATTATCTATTGTATCTATTCCTAACAATGTGCATCAAACATCAACCAATCTAAGATGGAGAGCAGTCATGAATGAAGAGATAGGATCGTTGTTAAAAAATAAGACATGGGAACTTGTTGATTGTCCACCTGGAAAGAAGCCAGTTGGGTGTTGGTGGATCTTTATTGTAAAGTATAAAGCAGATGGTACAATTGAATGTTTTAAAGTAAGACTGGTGGCAAAGGGATACACTCAAACCTATAGGATTGATTATACAGAGACATTTGTACTTGAAGCTAAAATCAACACAGTTTGAGTCTTGTTATCCCTAGCTGTGAACTTATATTAGCTATTACAACAGTTTGATGTGAAGAACACATTCCTGCATAGTGAGTTGTCTGAAAAAATCTGCAGATATCTCCCATCAGGATGCATGATACTAGAAATACACAGCCAAAAGGTGTGTAAATTAAAGAAATCATTGTATGGATTGAAACAATCTCCAAAAATATGGTTCGGAAGGTTCATAAAATCTATGAGAGCCTTTGGCTACTATTAAAGCAATTCAGATCACACTTTATTCCTGAAGAGAAAGCAGTGTTATAACTCAATTTTGGCCCATTTATTTTTAATTGAATTTTATAGGGATTAAACTTTAAAATTAAAATATTAGGGATTTATTTCAATGAAAAGTGTGATTTGTCAATTTATGAGAAAATTAGGGACTAAAATGTGTTTTTATCATTCTCTCCTTATTATCAAGATAATGATAGTTATCATTTTTTAAATTTGATTTTTAATAAAATTTAAATTTAAAAAAAAAGAATGAATTTGCTTAGAACTTTATTTCCCATGCATTCTTGTACAGATTTCAATTACAAAGAAGCAGAATAAATCACATTGCCGAAAAAATCTAGAACATCATTGTACGCAGTCACCCCAAAAAAATCAAAAGAAAAAAAGGGCTTGGTGTTCCCTTCCGGCCGTCGTACCCACGCAGCTAACAAAACAAGCAAAAACACCGTCCCTATCCCTCGCGGCTGGCTCTCTATTAATGAGAGACAAGGCAGCAAAGCTCATTCACGTGGACATCCCTCTCTCACAGGATACTGCTCAGCCGCTTCTCCCTCATTCAGTCAGCAACCCAGTAACAGAGTGGCATCTCGCAGAATCGGCTTTGCACTAACTCGTCAGCAGCTTCTCCCTCTCAGCAACCCGTGCAACAACCGTTCAACCTTCATCTCCTTTGTGCCGGAGCAGTGGTGAAAGATATTCTTCATCACCAACCATTGGTACCACCATGACCAGTGGTTGTCCGGCAGCTTCCTTAATGTAACAGTAGCTGACCGTGCAACAATAGTCCAGCAGCAGCGTCTTTCAGTTTCTCCTGACAGCAATGATAGAAGTTCCCCCTTCCATCAGCATCATCTTCTCTGCACTGTGGACAAGTAGCAGCAGGAGGTGCCTTGTCAACCTTCATCCTTTCATCTCCTTTGCACCAGAAATAGCAGTGGAGCACCTTCTTCATCAGCATGCAGCAAATTCTCCCAACCGTGAGAAATCTAGCAGTCTCATGTCCTCATTCTCTTGCTATTAAAGCATGCAGCCACCATCAACAGTGCCCAGGTAAGCCTTCTTTCTCCTGCCTCGTTCTGCATTTCTAGTTCTCGGGTCACTGGCTTGGACCAATGGCCAAGCTGGCCGGTTGGGTCCAGCCTCGTAAAAAAAAGTGGGTCGGGTCTGGGTCTCAAGCCCAGCCAGCCTAAGCTATGTTTAGCTAAAGGTGTGTTTGGCAAAACACACCCTTATGCTATTGTCCTTATAATTTATTCCCATTCTATTTTGATATCTATCCAAACGAGTTTTTTTTTTTATATCAGAAAATTTCAGAAATATTTAGGAATCTTCGTTGATTTATTTGTGGCTCCTGGCGCTTTTTTTTTTTTTTTTGCGCTTTTTTTTTCTTTCCGCTATATTCTCAATCCGTAGACCATTACTGTTAAATGCAAATATGTTGTGCGATGCTTTTTCTTTTTTTATTCTTGTCTAAAAAGAGCAAATAAACAAAAAGATAAACAAAAAGAAAAGGCATAGAAAAATTGTTTCTTCTTCATTAAAAATTTAAAATTTTGCGAACTTATTTATTGGTATCAGAGTCAGGAATATCGTATTTTTCTAGGTTTGTGCAATATTTACCAACGCCAGAGTTGGAAATATTTATAGGTATTGTTCACTGACGTTAGAGTCAGGAACATGATAGGAAGAACATACAAAAAGGAGAACAAATTCTTAGCAATTTTAGACAAAATTAGCAATGCAGCTTACCTTAGGTATGACGCTTAAGGGGTGATAGCATATTCCATTTCATGTAACCAGTCTCATATCATAGTGTTTATGTTAACCAGTTAGGGTTTCTAATGACCATAATACTAGGTGAGGACTCGTTAAACTAGACTTTTCTCCAAAGAATGAGATGTCATATATCCGTTCTTTGACCGATAAATAAATTGATTTTTTTTAATTGGTTGCCACGATGTCCGGATATGACAAGCATGATAAGATCATGACACTAATTATATATGTAGATGACATGGTGGTTACAGGAAATGATCCTAAGGAAAAGAAGAATTTACAGAGTTACTTGTCCAGAAAATTTGAAATGAAAGATCTTGATTCCTTGAAATATTAAGTGTCTAGATCTAAAAAAGGTATTTTTATTTATCAAAGAAAATATACAATTGATTTGTTACAAGAAACTGATATGTCAGCATGTCAACCAGCTGATACACAAGTGGAAGAAGGTTTGAAATTATATGTTGATTCTAATCAGATACCAGTTAATAAAAAAAGGTTCCAAAGACTTGTAGAAAGATTAATGTACTTAGAACACACGAGGCCAGACCTTACCTATGCACTGAGTATTATCATTCAATTCATGCATAATCCTAGAGAGCAACATATGAATGCAGTTATGTGTATTTGAAGGCTACTCCTAGAAAAGGAACATTATTCACTAAAAATGCATATTGTCAAAGTGTAGATACATATACCGATGCTAACTCGGCTAAAGCAATAGATGATAAACGATTTACTTCAGGATATTTCACCGTTGTAGGTGGAAATCTTATTACATGGAGAAGCAAAAAAACAAAGTGTAGTTGCACGCTTAAGTGTAGAAGTTGAATTTAGAGGTATGTCTTTTGGAATTTGTGAAGCATTATGGCTAAAACTTCTCTTAAACGATTTTGGTTATCCTCCTAGGCAACCAATTCAATTATATTATGACAATAAAATAACATGTGATATTGCTCATAATCCAATTCAACATGCATGATAGTACAAAACATGTGGAGGCAGACAGATTCTTAATCAAAGAAAAGTTAATGAGAAAATTATGGAATTGCTTAAAATTCGATCCGAAAATTAATTGGCCGATGTCCTCACCAAAGCAATTTCAAATCAAGTATTCTCAAAGTTCTTGGATAAGTTGACCATGTGTGATATTTATGCACCAACTTGAGAGGAGTGTTGGAATATTGTGATTTTTTTTTTATGTGATGATTCTTGCCTTTCCTAGCACTAGTGTACATGGTATGATAATTTGATTGTAGGATCAATGATTTAATTATAGGAATAATAGCTTGATTGTCAATATTATTGATTCATTACTATATATGTACCTATATTTGATTTCAAGTCATATATGGAATCTAGATTTTACATTTACATATGATTTATTAACACATTAAAAAACAAAACAAATAAATAAATACAAGAAAAGAAGAAAAAGGAAAAAAAGAAAGAAAGAGGAGAATGGCATGGCATTATCGCAGGAGTTGTGCGTGTTCTTGTACAAGTTGTTTTTTCTTATCTCAAATATTTATTTAATTAATTACCATACATACACTAATGTCCATCGTTATATATATGCTCTTAATTAAGTATACAAACATTAATTGGGCCCCTTATATAACAGTTCAATTTAAGAGACATGGGCCCATCCATTAGATATATACCCCCCAGGCCTCTTAGATAGCAGAGCTGAATACAAGAGACATGGGCCCATCCATTAGATATACATCCCATCTTTTACTGAACTATACTGCCAGCTTCGAAGCCTAGCCGATATGGGCGAGTTTGCTGATTAACCATAAAGCCATGACAGAAAGCACCAACACTCAGAAGCAGCACCATGTCTCCCCTTTCCCTAGTTATATCATCAGCGTATGTGAAAACTGTTCACATGATTCACACATGCATGCATGGTAAAGTTATTTTCCAAATTCAGGCTTCCAAGTAAGAAAGAAAAGGGAGATTGTTTAATTTACCTGGAAAATAATGGGCAATCGCTTCTCTGTTGCTGAGCAAAAGTTAAAAAGAAAAAAGAAAAAAAGAAAAAGAGTTAATGTGCACGTAGATGCTCCCTACAGACTTGCGGCTAAAATTAATTATACTAGTGATTAATCGGAAGATAACCTATATATATATATATATATATATATATACGTACTCCTCAAAAGTTTTGTGGTGGAAATTAATTAATCAGTAGTCTATCTTTTCAAGTTTTCATATATATATATATATATATATATAGACCGCGCGCATGCAGGAGTATACAACAATAACATACGGAATTGAAAAGCAAAATATATACTAATGATATGATGCATAAACTAGCTAGCTAGTTAGAGAAGAACATCTCTGTATGTAAGTGTATAATATTTACCTCTGAAATGGAGTAGGTTCTTGATGGAAGGAGGTAGCTAGGCAGGCAACTCGTAAAATGAAGGGTTAAGTAGTAATAATATCACCAGATAAAAGGCCTGGAATGCGGAGCAAAAAGCAGCATGTAGCCATGGACAACTTGCCAACTAATTACTAGCTAGTAGTTAGTTAATTTGTGGTCACAGATCAGATTAATATATAGTAGTAGTAATTTTGACTACACATGCATTAATTTATACAGATCAGTTAAGTCGGCAAGTCATCCTTGGCTGCATACCACTTTGTGCTCTTACATACGAGGCCATGGATGAATAATATTTAATGGTGAAAGCAAGCATATAAGGTATACGTAGCAATTAACTAGCTAGCTAGGCCAATTAATACTCACTATATATATATATATATTACTGGCTCATAATTAATTGACTAGAAATCATTGAAGAGAAATATATATAGAAAGAGGTCGGTCGAGGCGAGGGATCGGATCAGATCAGAAGCTAGCTTGAAGGGAAGAGGAGAGAGCTCTCTAGCTATACGTGAGCTTAATTTGCTAATTCTGACTAGAATGTGCTAATGGATTGGACAATCAGTATATATACCGAGAGGAGGAGAGGTTGGTATACACTAGAAGAAGAATCCTGCCTTACACACACAC
>Ga0307516_10004320_pt1 | contig 17608 bp, 26 predicted proteins | sample 19_EM_MG_FD_203310 | JGI IMG/M metagenome (GOLD analysis project Ga0307516, IMG submission 203310) | Populus trichocarpa ectomycorrhiza microbial communities from riparian zone in the Pacific Northwest, United States - 19_EM | ecosystem: Host-associated > Plants > Roots > Unclassified | place... | reverse complement strand
TTCATACCAAGTATTACATGCTGCAGGATTTTGCAGGCTCGGTCGGGACCGTATCGGTGTTTTCACTGGAGAGAAGGACAAATCTTCAATCAAACATTTCGTCAACTCGTACGTGGTATCATTATCTCATGCAAGTATTGTCAACAGAAAGCATTTCCAGAAAAATCCACCAAGTTCTGGTGATTGGCTACGAAAAACTGCGGAGTGTAATGTGTGCATCACCTTTACTGTTGTTTGGACGGCTTTCACCTTCTCGCTAGCGGCGACCTAGCATATTGCAAGTAAGTGGATGGCTTCCAAACACAGATCTGTACCAACCATAATTGTCACAGCCCTCCAATCGGACTAATTGTTTGTGACGAAGGTTTGTCGAATACGCGCCTTTCTTGTGCAGTTTGACTTAGAAAGTTTCAGGCCACAGGCTGAAATCTGCAAACAACAAGACTTCGATGATGTTCAAAGCCTTGCGCACACCCCGAAGGATTATTCTTTCGGGTACACCTATTCAGAATGACTTGGGCGAATTTCATGCAATGGTGAGCGGACTGAGCTTGCGAGTCCACTCAGTAATTTGACTCGACTAAAAAGGCTGACTTCTGTAATCCTGGTTTACTCGGTAAGCATGAGAAGTTAATGTCGTTGCTACCTGCACGAACGTAGTTTAGATGATCACAGTACCTTCCGCCGAGTGTACGAGGTACCCATTATAAAGAGCCGGGCACCAGACTGTACCCCCAAGGAGTTAGAGTTGGGGGAAGCACGCTCTGCGCAGGTGCATAACATTGTGAAATCCGGATTTCATGGCTCACTCGGTTTTTAGCTTACTGCAATAGCCAAGAGCTTTGTCTTGCGTCGCGAGGCCACAATTCTTAAGAACTACCTGCCTCCAAAGTGTATGTCGCAGCAATTTAATTTATGTTCTTCCCTTACCACATCCACAGATGAGTACGTTGTATTCGTGACTCCTACGCGGCTACAGCTGTCCATGTTGGCTGCTATTCTTAATCCTGAGAAGCTGGAGAGCCTTGTTGAGAGTTCCACTGCAGAGTCTCTTGCCCTAATCAATATACTCACGAAAATCAGCAATAGCCCCGTGCTCCTCAAGGCCCAGGTTGACAAGGCGAAAGGTTCCAAGTCAGGACTTATCGTCAGGCCTGGAGTCACGGAGGCTCTGAAACTGCTCCCTGAGAAAATGCAGATCGAGGACTTTTCACTCAGTGGTTTGTGTGAATCCAACCAAGTATAACTAATGGCTAAAAATTTCTAGGGAAACTTACCGCGCTTGCGAACTTACTTAAGACGATTCGACAGGTTTTTCTTTACGGTGTATGGTTAAGATGAATTCGCTGACGAGCAGTAGCACACAGAAGAAAAATGCATTATCGTCTCCCATTACACCTCGACTCTCAACATCATTGAGGTATTCTGCAAGACAAACTCTTATACGTATCTCCGCTTAGATGGGTGCGATTAGATGCCGTTTTTGTGTTAGTCGTTGTTCATGTTCCCTTAGACAAACACCAGCCGCAAAACGTCAAGAATATGTCAATGCGTTCAACAAGTCCTCCCAACGGAGTCACTGTAGGCTTATTTTGGAATGAAAAACGCTTGGATGGTATTGAAGAATCCACACGTAGTCATTTTCCTCCTCAGTTCTAAAGCCGGGGGTGTTGGCTTGAATCTTGTCGGCGCATCACGCTTGTGCTTGATCGACTCTGACTGGAATCCAAGGTACGTGCCATACAATGAAATTACAGATGAATGTTGCATTCACCACGGAAATAGTCACGACCTACAGTCCATGGCGCGCATTCATCGGTACGCTTTCTCAAAGCCCTCTCAATGTAAATTTGCTGAGGTAGATTTCAGTGATGGTCAAAAACGACCGGTATTCATTTATCGGTTTTTGACCGCTGGAACTATAGATGGTGGGTGCCCGAAGTGTTCCCGACCTCCATTTGACCTCACAAATAACAGAAAAAATCTACCAACGCCAAGTCACGAAAATCGGACTCAGTGATTGTGAGTTTTCAGCGAGTTTCCTGAAGACCTTTTTAACCTACGAGTTACAGCACTGATGGGCACTGTAGGCCAGTGGTCATGACCCAGTGCTTTGGCTGACCGCATATGTTCAGGGTGGTTCCGGATCCAAAGCAGATTCTTTCACCCGTAAAGAGGTAAGAGTATTCCCATCCGAGAACCGGACGCATCCCAACTATTTATGATAGCTTCGCGATATCTTTCGCATACATCCAGATACTGCTTGTCATACCCATGACCTCCTAGGGTGTGGATGTGACGGGAGAGGACTATCGACTCTCAAAGACACTGACAATAACAGTGAAGCAGACGGCAGTATTTCAGGGGAAGCCCATGGTTTTTTGAAAGGTAGCTTTATGGTAGCCTCACAGATCACCTCGGGCTACCTAGATCAAATCGACAAAGCAGTATGTCATTTACTACCACCCTTGTTTTTATTCTGCCCGCTAAAACATCTTTAGGATATCCAGAAGAAAAGAGCTGGCCTGGCTGCTTTGGGAGAGTGGACTCATATTGATGGCCTGCGCCGTGTCGCTCATGACGAGATTCAAGACGATGTCCTTCGCCGCCTTCTCCATTGTGCCGTCCCAACGGATGGCGAAGAGTCGGATTTGGAAGGAAACGCGGCAGGCTCCCGACTTAATAAGTTGCTGGCTGCCAGTGATCTCGACAACATCATGGCAGTGGATGAAGCTCCACCATCAGTCCGTGACGTGCCAGGCGGGACAATTTCATTCTTGTTTGAGAAAATATCCAATTCCAACTTGGACAATGGGGCAGAATTAGATGGAAATTAACTACAATGATACCATTTCAATCGTATTGTGCTCTGCCGCATCTACGGACTGACTCACACCGGTGCCTATGACATTGAGATCTACACACCGAACATGACACATTGAAATGAACTGAGATTACGGCCGACTACGCTACTACACAATATTGTCAGGTCGTTACTTGTCACGTGATGTGACAGGTTCGTGTTTTCAAACTTTCAAGGGCCTCCGCTCCGAGACACCCCTTCAGCCCGCTGCTGTCAAGATCGTACCATGGTATACACTGCTGCTGCAATCTAATCCTGACATTCAGGTGGGTTTTATCTGCTTGTGAATTGGAAAACAAACAGCTCATGCACTTGCCTGTGTGGATTTAGTGACAAATCGCTGACCATCTTTCCTCGACGTGATGACGAAGATATACGACCCGCCCTGTCCGGCTGGCATGCTGCAGTTAATACAGAGCTGAACACACTCACGCAGGCTTCTTCGTCAGGTATACCTTTCTTTGATTTTGCCTGGCGATTTCCCGGACATGAAGCTTTTGGAGAGATATGCAGACCCATTGTAGGGCCGAATTCGGGCTGTAGGGTGGAGGACCCATGCACGATGCTGGCGAACTCTACCTCGCTCGTACAGCCTCACTTTATGTGGAGAGTGGGATTAGAGATCATCAAGCGCTTCCGCAATGTGTTATGGAAGGCAGTCACTATGCGCGTACTCAGGAGGGCCAAGCCAAGCGGATGGCAAAGAGAGTACAAGACGCCTGGCTGAAGGCAATGGGTCTGCCATCATCAAAGAGCCCCCTTTCTCCTTTGCCGCAAGATGGGATTGGTAGTCCCTCATCGTTGATTGATAAATATTTCGGAAAAGGGAAGACACAATGTCGCGGAGCGATCCTTACCTCCTGTGATCCAGGTACCCATGGAAACCTCATAACAAAGATTGTCGTAATCACGCATATACGGACGGGATGCTCGAATATCGCATTGGGACTCGACCAGAACCTTTGATAACCCCACAACATGATTCATCCGCCCTTTCGCGTCGCACATCCGAAAATGTATCAACCGACCTTCACAGGGCCCCGCGCTTATGTGGCTGCCTCCATCATGAGGGAGGTGCACCCTGATTTGGTTATGGAACCTGAAGACAACTTGGTGGACATAGCCCATGCGAGGCAATCCAATCGAACAAAGGCGGCGGTGAACATGATAGAAGCCAGTCGACATTTCAACTTCCTTCAACAACTTCCCACCCATCGTCCCAATAGCGGGAAATTCTTCGACCCAACCAGGACGTTACTTGAATGTGACCTGTCTCTTGGTGCCTCCTCAGCCATCTTATGACAATCCCCCATGCTGACATTTTTTGTTCTCGATGCCCAATCTCGATGACAGTGGCTATTTGGAAAGCGAGACTCCGTGCTTTCTTGGATCCCGTGCGAGGACATTACTGTTACGGACGGCATCGGCTATCGCAGGGGAAGGTCAGGTTCTGATGCCCGATGCAAGTCGGTAAAGAAGAAAAGATAGCGCATGCTTCTGACGGACCTCCTCAACTACCTCCCCGAATACCTGAAGGCATTGAAACCGTCGAACTATTCAGCGATTCCGACGAAGACATTTTTCCCAGTCGCCTAGCCTCTCTTCTCAGAAAGCCCCCAAGTGAGGGGCAACATGCACACGGCAAGCTTGCAAAGTTCTCGGTTCCACTGCATTCCCCCAAAACGCCCTCAAGTAGCTCTAGCATTTACAGAACATCATTGATTTGACATGATTATATATTATGTACATGGACGTGGCTCGGCTCCTGGACAGTATACAAGTCGTATAATACAGAACCAATATAGTGCCACATGCCGGTTAGCTAGTGGTGTGATTAGAAGGTGGTTGTCGATACTTGTGTATCGCCGCAAGGTCGGCGTCCATGTAAGCAATGCACCTGAGAATCTGCTTAACTTCGCCATCACCCAGACCACATTCACCAAGTATCTGAGTTTTCTCCCTGAGTCGAGAATGAATGCCTACCACCTCCAGCGCCTTGTGCACGACGTGGACGAATCGACGGGCTTTCTCTCTAGCAGCATACTGTTCGTCATGGTGTCCAAGTAGAAGATCGTGAATTTTTTTCCGAGAAGCCTCGTATGCAGTGTTGAACTCCGGATTTGTTGTGATACAGACGTGTTTAATGATATGAAAATCTTTGCCAGCAAATTCCTTTTGGTTTTCTGTCCACCAGCCCACTGCCTCGGATTCTTCATGATCAAAATGCGTAATAACCAGGGCGACTGGGACCATTCCGTGGCAGAGAAATTCGTAGAATAACTTGTAGTTGTATCGCCACGTGTCCACAAACCTGTCTTTTTGAATGCAAAGTAGAAGCAGATTGAACCCGCCCGTATCGGCAACACTCTGCACGAGACGGTACGCTTTGTTAATGGCACCAATCAACCTATCTGGGTCATCGACTGCTTGCACCTCGTGTAAACCAGCAGTATCGTATATGCGGAACAACGTGTCTTGGATGGTCGCATCATACGGTTTGGCATCTAGCGTGGAACTGCTGGCGTCGGAGGCGATCCTGGCTGTCTGAGAGCCAAGAATCAGGTTTACGAGGGAGCTCTTGCCAGCACCTTTGTCGCCGAAGATGACGACATTCGAGCGATGCTGTTGTCGCTCCATTCCTTACTAGTAGTATGTATAGTATTAGTTACAAGTTCTGCTAAGTGCACGCCGACTTACTGGTAACTGACAGCGATACAAACTCAACGAGTTTGAGTCAGACAGACTTGTTGAAAGAGGTGTAATCCAGAAATGGGCGTCAAGACCTTCCATGATGAAAAGGAGGCCGACATATACAATGACCTACAATGACGCACCTTCAGTTTTAGTACCATCAGGCTGTGCACCTGAGTAGTCGACCCTATTCATTTTAACATGATGAAATCCGGTGATGAACGTTAACTTTTCACCTCACGCATCAGTGGAGAGGGGATACTTACTAACAGCTGTGATGCCGAATCGTGAACAAGAATCGTATGTGCATATGATAAGAACACGAGGCGATATAGATGTACAGTGTTGTAACTTGGTCTACGTACAATATTACGAGCAAGTCGCGAACTACACAGTAACTACTAACCAAGCTACACTGGTATATGTAGCCTTCCTGGCCTAAGTGCGACGATTTTCGATGCGACGATTTTCGATGAGCTGCGCTACCTTCTTTGCCGCATCTGGTTCCATACCACATCGTTTCACCAAGACACGAGTGTAATCTCTTCGTTTCGGGCGAAACCTATTTGAAACCAAAGTCGCCATGAGCGCAATGAGCGTGGCGAGCGACTTTTCTTTATCCATGAGCACCGGTCCATCTTTCGTGCACTTGCTTAAAAGGTCCAAAACAATCTTTCTCGACTCCTCATACTTGGCAGCCTGACCAGGATCATCAGGATCTTGAACAGCGGTGATGCAGGCGTGAGCAACGCTGCGGATTCCGTACTTCTTGATGCTCCCCTCGTTTCTGGTCCACCAGGCTTCCATCCTCTCCTCTCTTTCGAGGCCAGTGAAGACGAGTGCAATTGGCACTCGCTTCTCGCAAAGAAACTCGTGGAACAGCCTGTAGTTGCTTTGCACTGTAGCAGTTATCCTCCCCCCGCGCAGACAAAATAGGAGGAGATGAACGCCACCAGCGTCGAGGGACTGAATGAGGTCGTAAGCCTTCTCGATGGCGGCATAATAACCATTGACGCCCATCTGAGGTTCTTCCAGACCAACGGTGTCATAAATAGTGTATGATGCATTGTCGACAGGAATGACATATTTTGTTGATGCCATCGTACACCCATCGACATCGGCAGAAACCTTTGCGATGGGTTTCCCCGCGATAAGATTGATGACAGAACTCTTTCCTACACCAGTTTCGCCGAAAAGGACAATGTTGGTGGGTGGTGGCTATATGGAATGGATGAGATCATATAAATGACCTCTGTGAATTACTTTACTGTTTCGAGGTTTGTCGAGGGATCAGCCACTACGGGATCTGACACCTGTTGGTTCTGTGTGAGGGAAGGGGGAGATGGAGTTTTTCTCGAGGCAGGAAGTGCAGATGGGTGAGACACAGGCATGACCGAACCAAAAGGCGCAAATGTGTTCGAGATGGGAAGTGCAGGAGGTGCAGTACTCGAGCCGAGAGGTACAGATGTGCTCAACTACTGGACACTGTTCTTCTGTTGTATCTAGACGCAGTGTTATGGGTACTTGGAGACTATAAGACTGCTCACAGTATCGATGTCTTCGACCACGACAAGTCGGGGTCAACGGTAGGTGATGAAGGGAGTTGATGAAGGAGCGCTGGACAAAAGCCAGGCCGCATGCACACGGCGTGTGGGGAGGCCCTGCACGAGGCTGCACGGTGTTTGTATCAAGATTCGATACCCTACAAGGTGGAGAGTTTCTGGTGCAGATCGTACTGAAGAACCTTGAGGAATTTCGGTCGTGTCTCGCAACGCGCTCTGTTAGTTGGATACGGCCTTGGATGAGTGAACATGGCTAGCACTCCGCTGTAGTGATGATGATCAAGTGCAATGGCAACCCTTTGGCCAGACACCAGCCGATAGACCGCAGTGGTTGTGTTGGTCAGGCGTGTATTCATTGAATATCTACCAATTGCCCATAGCTTGGCCACGATGCATCAACACCTACTACGACCCATCCCAGCTCCAGGGAAGCGCCATTCCTTGCCTAGTGGTTCACTCGCGGACCAAAGCGCGTTTCACCCTCCACCTTTCGAACATCGCAACTGCTGCTGTAAGTCATAGAAGCACAGCAAGTCGTACGATGTCTTATATATCCTACTACCAGAAGAAAAGACTCCTGAATGTCACCTGCAGGTTTCTTCACTAGAAAGACCGACCCATCATGCTCCTCGTCGAGACATGTTCGTTATATTTCTATTAATACATGTCCCGGTGCAGTGTTCAGACTCATGACCCTTAGGATACCCGCGCCTATAATGTCGTCATTTTTGGAGAAACTGGCGTCGGGAAAAGCTCACTCATCAACCTGATCACTGGATTGCATCGAGCAAAGACATCCTCAGACGTAGATGCATGCACAGAGCGAAACCAGGATTACGAGGTGACCATCGCTGATCGGAAGTTCAAGATATGGGACACCGCTGGTCTTGACGGTGCGACATTCAACAGAATACACGCAGTCATTGCGGAGAGGAACCTGAAATGCTTTCTCTCAAAGTTACACAAGAAAGGTGAATTAGACCTTCTGGTCTACTGTGTGCGTGGGTCGAGGGCAACACACGCTCTCGTTCGGAACTATAAAACTTTCTACTCCTCGGTGTGCAAGAGGTCCGTCCCGGTAGTGGTTATCGCGACTTGCCTTGAAAACGTACATGGAGAAATGGACAGTTGGTGGCAAAGAAATGTAGGGGATTTGGGGAGGTTAGGCATGGTTTTCGCTGGCCATGCATGTGTAACGACAGTAGCCGATGATCCTGGTGACACTGCGGCACTGAGGGCACGTCGCGAATCTTCTCGGCGCGCCGTTCGCGACTTGATAGCTGGGAATTGTCGCCCCCATGAACTACAATCCGGCAACAATCCACCCACTACTAACCCTGTCGGACCATCAGTACGGAACGCCGTTAGATCGAGGAACCCCGCCTCATTCCTGCTGTCGATAATATCACGGAGGCCATGATCAAAGTTACTCGTTCACAGCGGTGCGTCTGAAGAGAATTGCTGTGTCGCACATGCCTCTTCAGTGCTTCATTCAACGACTACATATGTTCACGGTGACGCCTCCAATTTGTCATAGCTTCCTGTATGAAATACTACGCGACAGATGCTGTTCAGATGTATGAAACGATTCTGGAACTTCCGCATGTTTCTACCCTGATCCGTAGATATGATGCGTTTGTCTACATGGGTTGTGGGGACTACACAACTAGACTCATTCCACGAAATATATGCTGCGTGGTATGGATGATGGTACTATCGAGTGGATCAACTTGTCATGGGCCAAAGTCCCAGTGCCGCATATGCCTTGCCGAGTATCATGTGGAAAACAGGTGTAGGCTAATACTTATCCTGCGGGAGTGGATGTATTATTGCTTGGAATTTGAGCGCATAATCTGGTGGTTCTACAGTGTCTATGTATCTGTATTAGGAAGGCATACTAAGGACATCAAGGTACTAAGTCCTCGCTCGTCGAGAGTGCGACTGGAGACGAAGTTGCTCCGGTACGCTGATTCGACTACTCAGGCTGGTCAACGTCAACAGTGGGCGGTGGAGTTCCGTTACGTGAAGGCGCTCGCATCCGTTTCACCAAGTCCATAACTTCCTCTCCTTCCAGGCCACAGCGTGCTGTCAGCATACCAGCCATAATGTGCCCAGATATGGTCATGTCCCATCTAGGGGATACGGACGGCAAGGATTTCACCGCCTCTTTGCTCAATCTGAGTCCCTCCAAGACCAGACTTGGCCGCCAACGGGACTTCCTGGAGCATTTCTCTAGCAACATCCGCCGGACGTCCGTCGCCGATTCTTTGTCAGAGGTCTCGCAAGCCGTTACGCAAACGTGTCCTGAAATTGAGATCTCCACGTGTTTGAGCCTTTCCTCGTTTGTCTTCCACCATTCCTCCCTTCGTTCTTTTGAATCGAGGTGCGTAACGACGATTATGAGCGGCACACCGCGGAAAAAAATCTCGTGAAATAGCCTGTAATGGCTCTGCAGCGTCGACGGAGGTACTGAGGGAACTTGGACATCCTTCATGCCGGAGATACAGTAAACGAGGAGGTTGGCTCCGCCGTGGTCAGCGAGATATCGCACAAGGCTATAGCACTCTGCTATGACCGGCGCTTGATCCTTCACCTTGGACCGAGGTTCCTTGAGGCCTGGAGTGTCCCACAGATAATACTGGGCGGCGTCCTGAGAAAAGGTGTACTTCTTGCATTGTGTGGTGCACCCCTCGGCATCCGGGGACACCTTTGCATAAGGACTGCCCGTAATCAGGTTCACCAGTGAACTCTTTCCAGAGCCGCTTTCTCCAAAGATTACGATATTATAGGGTCCCATTGATTTGTGTGCCCTGCGCAAGTGAACGAGACGGTCAATGCTTACAGGACTAGACGGACCTGGTGAGTATAGGCATGTAGAGGCTTCTGGTGTACTTCTGGTGTGTGCTCTACTATGAAATGTCAGCCAGGGACTGTAACTAGTTGGCACTGGAGGTGACTTACGCGTCAAGAACAGTATACCGCACTGAGCAGGACCAGCTAACTTCACGCAGAGAAGGAATACCATGTCCGGAGGGGAATATGCAGCAAGCAGGAAGTCACGCCGAGTAAGGCGTGGAGGGTATGCTGCTCCCCACGCGCTCCAACCAACGCCCTTCCATGCCACTATTAAAACATGCAGTGTAAAACGAGGCAAATGTGCCCAACCAAGGGCGCTTACCTGAAACGGATGAAATTAGTATCCGATTGCTGTAAATGGATCCGAAAGCTATACATACAGGGTAGAGGGCTTGGGTGGACGACACGAGGGTCCGAATGCATAATACGCGTTCCAAGCGGAAAGTCTAGGCGAGGGTAAATGCCCTGCGAACCTACCATTGGAAAAATCCACGACCAGGCATCGGGGTGTCCTTGACAGCGGAACACCAGGGAACCCCTGTGCTCGGCACGCGGAACTACTGTACCTGTTCTGTGGTCGTGATGCGGTGGCCTCAGCAGCTGATAGGATCAGACCAAGAGCAGTGTAGCGAAAGTTGGCAGTAAGATATCCATGAACTGGTCGACTGGGAACAGCAAAGAAGAGGGACTCTTTCCCCCCATACCCTTTTGCTTCTCAAAAGGTCGTCTTAAAATCTGTGTAAATCCATGCTTTTTCAGAGTCACGCAAGGAGAAAGCTCACTTAGCGCACAGATACGGGACGATCCACATTGTGCTAGTGGACACAAATGAGTACATCGAGCAACCCCTACATGAACCAGTTTCGGGAAGAAGCTGAGGTGAGCACGTCGATGGTTGTGAAGCTATCCTGACTCACTTTGCATCGTACCGTTAGACAAGATTCATGCCGCGTCAGCGCAACGTTGTGTTAGCAGGCGAAACAGGGGTCGGAAAGAGCTCCTTGATCAACCTCATCGTAAACCGAAGCATCGCAGGGGTATCAGATGACTTCTTGGGATGCACATCTGAAATCCAGAACTACGATGCAGTGATTGGGAAGGATTCTTTCGAGATATGGGACACACCAGGCCTCGATGAGGGTTTCGGAGGAACCATAACCTCCTCGGCCGCTCGGAGCAAGCTAAGGGCGTTCCTCCGTGACATCAGTAAAACAGGGGGAATACATCTCCTCTTGTTTTGCACCAGAGGATGGCGCATCACGCGAGCCCTTCAGAACAACTACAAGACCATCCGCCAATCCATTCCTCCAGACGTACCAATAGCCATCATCGTCACGGGTCTGGAGAGAAATCTATGCATGAATGACTGGTGGATCAAAAACGAAGGGGAGCTGGCTCGGATGAACGTAAATTTTGACGATCACGCTTGCATCACGACCATACCAGAAGATGACCTGCCGGAATCATTTCAGGGGCGCTACATAGAGTCGCAGGAGATCGTCCACGAACTTATCCTGAAAAACTGTCTCTCCGGGCGGCCCACCATGAATGAAGAAATCCGCAGAGTAAGGAAGGAGAGCAATGCGGACAAGGGGCGGAAACAGGAGAACCTCCCCGCGCCTCCACCGCGTCCGCCGAACCAGGGGCCTTACAGAATACCAAAGTATTTCCGCCGCTCAGCACGTCACATCATCGTTTGCGACTCGGTGATCCCACCTTCCGAAAACACGACGCGGATTGCTGGAAGCATCACTGGGGTGTGGCAGTCAAGTACGCTTGCTATTCAAAGTCGACTCTATCACTTCGAAAGGGTTACCTTCCAGCAGCTGGCAGAGAAGCGTGCCAGAACGAAGTGCTCCTCGGATCTCCTCATCTTCTATATGGATATCGAGCAGTCCACCGAAGTCCAGAGACTAATGCTCTGTAGATTTTACGGTTTGTATGGGAGAAAAAAGCATCCCCTCATCATCGTAATCCGCGGCCTCGAGGACCATTCATCCGCTAGTGCTTGGTGGGATGACCACATCTGTACAGGAAAAGAGGACATGGAAACTGTACGCCTAGCGTGCTTTCCCGAGGACCAAAATGGGGAGGGCGAAGCGCTGGAGGACCTGGTTGTCCAAGTCTGTGGGAAATGCAGATCGTTAGGCGCAGGGAAGAGAGCGCTCAACCTCTTCAACGGGGTCAGGAATAAAAGGGCGAAACTCAAGAATAGAATTGGAAAAAGAAAAGGACAATAGTGGGTCCCAGAATATAATTTCAGCTTTATGAGATAGACTGGCTTAGGTTAGTGAGGATTGTCTAGTCTACATGTTCTGTGATGTCTGTTATATACCCCAAAGGAATAGGAACTTTGATGAAGCGCTTAATCTAACATCGGGCCCGCCAGTTTGACGCACTCTTTAACATCCCCCTCGTACAACTTGAATGCTTTCCGGAACATGCCTGCGAGCTTGCGCACTTCTCTCTCGAATGCCTCCTTGTCGGCCCAGGCCAACTTTGGGTTAAGGAGGTCACGAGGTATACCTTCGATGCGGGTTGGAATTTGCAGTCCGAAGACACCATAAGTCTCGTATTCGGCACTGAGGAGCTCCCCAGAGTGAATGGCATCAACAATGCGACGGGTGTAACGCAAGGGGCAACGCTTCCCAGTACCGAATTTGCCACCAGTCCAACCAGTATTGACGAGCCAGCAAGAGACATTGTGCTGGGACATACGTTCTGCCAACATGTCGGCATAGCGGGAAGGCTGCAGACAAACCATCAGCATCGTCGGAACATGAGCAGGTTAAAACGTACATGGAGTACGATGAAAGGTGCACTATAGCAGGTGGAGAAGGTGGGGATTGGTTCAAGAACACCGTCTTCAGTTCCCGGTGTCTTGCTGAAAAACGGATTCAGCGCAAGGTGAGCGTCGGGAACACTAGAGCTCACGAGGTGTAGCCAGCAAGGAAGTGGTAGCTTGCTTGCTCAGGTGATAGCTTGCTAATGGGAGGCAGCACACCGAATGCATCGCAAGTCAACATGATAATATTACTAGGTTGCCTGTTGACGATGCATGGTATTTTGGCGTTTGGGATGTACTCGATCGGGTACGCGCATCGTGTGTTCTCTGTGATACTGGTGTCATCATAGTTGGGTACGCGCGTTTGAGGGTTGTATACGACGTTCTCGAGGATAGAGCCAAAGCGGATTGCATCATAAATCTCGGGCTCCTTCTCCCTCGAGAGGTTGATGCATTTGGCATAGCAACCACCTTCGATGTTGAAGACACCGGCATCCGACCAGACGTGCTCGTCGTCGCCAATAAGAAGGCGACAAGGGTCCGCAGAAAGTGTGGTCTTTCCGGTACCGCTGAGACCAAAGAAAAGGGTGACATCACCCTTTTCCATACCGACGTTGGCGGAAGAATGGAGGGAAAGTTGGCCAAACTTGACCGGTTGCAGGTAATGCATGACGGAGAAAACACCTTTTTTCATTTCTCCCGCGTATTCGGTACCAAGGATGACCATCTCCATCCGCTTAAAGTTAATCTCGACGGAAGTGGTGGATGACATGCCCTGCGTAAAACGGTTGGCAGGGAACTGGCCGGCGTTGTAGATGATGAAGTCTGGTTCACCGAAATTGGCGAGCTCTTCTTCGGTGGGGCGAATAAGCATGTTGTGCTACCTTAATTGTTAGCATCCACATATTTGGTCGATAATGCAGTGTAACGAACCATGAATAGTGCATGGTAGGCACGGGCGCAGATTACTCGGACTTTAATGCGGTACTTTGGATCCCACTAATTTAGACTATGGTGAGCAATCGGAGGGGGAGAATACAAGGGGGACACGCACTCCAGCGAAACCATCGAAAATGTAGACACTGTCACGAGTGTTAAGGTAATCAATGGCACGTTCGCGATTGATTTCGAACGTGTCTAGATAGCACCAATGAGCGAGGGTTTTCAAATTCCGAATGAAAACTGACGTTCGTCCATCTTAATGTTAACAGAGCCCCACCATATATCATCTTTACTAGTTTCTTCGTAGACGATACGCTTGTCTTTGGGGCTCCGGCCAGTCTTCTTACCAGAGAAGTTGATAAGAGCGCCAGACGAGGATACGACAGCGCCTTCGTTCTTGATGGCATCCTCATACAACTGCGCGGGAGACGCATTGCGCATGAGCTGGATACGAGTCATGTCAAAGCCAGCATGCGAGAAGTAGTCGAGGTCACGGCCAATGACTATGTGTTTATTAGACGGATGGCAGGTTGACTGAAGTGAGGTTACATACATGCATTCGCGGATTCATTGTCGTGTGACTGAGCATAGTTGCGGTGAAGGATGTGCGGGGTAATATAGGGGGTTTGGTGGGGTACTAGAACCATGATTGCGGGGTGACGATGAACCTGATATGATCGACAAGGTTGTGAGTACGAGGTTCATGAGTAGGAATGGTCAGAGACGTCGATCCGGGTTGCACAGGGCTGGGATTTGCGGGGGGGTGTGGGAATACTAGGACAACTTACGGTACGCAGATGCTGGTGGAGAGGCGTTGGAGGTCGGAGCGAGATGAGGTTAGCTCTGAAGAGTGCAGTGGGCTTTATAGATCTGGGAGTGGCTGACCACCGTCCGAGCCTCATCCCATCGCACCCCGGACAGCTCACTCCCGAAAATTTCCGCTGAAACAAATGTCATAATCAGACACAAATACCAGACAGCTAAACCCAAACCTCCTTTCCGATTCACCCCGACTTGTTGTCGACGGTCACGCTCACCACCATTTCCTTTGCCGAAGCTCCGAAGGTGGATTTCAAGGTCAGATCTCGGCCCCGGATCTTACACATGTCAAAGGTTGCAATGCCGATCACCGCCACAGAAGGACAAGAGCAATAGCATCAAGCTGGCCAGATCAAGAGAATAGAAATAACTGATTGATAAATTGTGTAACAGGAAAGGACAATATTCTCGTAGAGGATCCAGCACAGCAGTATGTACTCATGGCAATAATAAAGATAGGTTGCCGGTAGGCAGGGCGGGCTACATAGAATGATGCCAAGGTCAGGTGGCCCATCGTACAAGCAGTCCAATACAATATGCCACTCACCAAAGCCGAAGGAATGGAAGTCGGAAGACTGGTCGCTTTACTGGTTAAAGCAGCCAAGCCACTCGTCGCCAATCCCACCCCAGACGTGAGTGGCGAAAGTATGGACTGAGCAGCCGACGTTAGGTCTCCAAGTGACAAAAGCCCCAAGTCATACGTAGTTGCAACATGCTCCTGGTTGACATGCATCCACGGGACTCGGTAACCGTTAACACCCATCCTGTATGAATCCAAAAAGTAAGCCGACCACATCACCAAGACAAATCGCGCGACGAACCTAATGGTATCCACCGTATGAGCATCCAAGTAGCCCAGAGGGATGATTCCCAGCGATGCCAAGGCGCCCTTGACGAGCTTCACATGCCCAAACTTCCCACTATTCCCCGTCTGACCCGGGGGGATGACAAAGTTGGTGAACGCCTGGTCAAAGTGGGCGTATATCTCCCCGTTCACCACACCATCTGATTGAACGAACTCGATGACGAGGTCGGTATCAAAGGGATTATAAATCTGTATAAATTCATCGTCACACGCTCTCATCCTGTCATCCTGCAGGGGGACACCTGGGGACACTCACATCGAAACTGGCGTCGATCTCGTTCGTGATCAGGGTTTCAAGAGAGATCGTTGCGTATATGTGGGTGATGATAGGAGGAACGTTCAGCCCTGCACCAAAGGATCAGTATGAGTATCTCGTCAACACCTTTCAGATGTATGTACCAGGGACACTTGTCGAAAGGGATACGCCTTCCAATGCTGGTTGGAGAGATGCGAATGGAGAGCTTGCAGTATCGCCCTTCACAACAAGTGGGAGGCTATCTCCGGTCTGCACAAAGTCCGTCAAGAAGCTCTGCGCAACAGTATCATTCGCATCAGCGGGTTCGTAGTGGAACTCCCCTTTCATTGAATTCTCTCCAGGAACCAAGTCGAAAAGCTATAAGAAATGATTCAGCACTCTGAAGTGAGACAACCCCGGCCATTACTGACATCAAATGCCGCACGACCTATCATCACATCCTTGTAGTAGACTGGCAGCTTAATGTCGACAGTAGACAACGATATATTGGATGGATTCTGCAAGACCGTGGTGAGCGGCGAAACAATATACTCGTCTCCGCCGTTTCCTCCACTCCCGCTGATAGATACGTTGCGGATGGTGGCCGTTCCTCCAAACGAATTGATCCCTAAGCAAAATACCACGGTATCAGCCATGGACCTACAGTATTTTGAACATCGATGGCGTACCCTTAAGACTGGACGAGACAGAAAACGGAATGCCAGAAATGGGTACATCACCAATGGTAGTCTTGGCCGTCACATTGGCAGTTCCGCTGAGGTCAAGCGCTGCCGAGTCCTTATCAGTGACCTGCGTGAACATTGCCTCGAAGGCTCCGTTATTAAGTGACCGCAACGGAACGTTGTGGAAGCTGATCGGCAGCGGTACCGCGTTGCCTGTGGAGACGCCGCCAACGTTGTTGGAGAGTGGCAAATTCAACTGTGCAATCAACCAAGCTTGTCAGCCGCGAACCTCCGAGGGAAGAAAGTCGACAACCTCTGCGGCGGGGACGTTTCCGGTAATAAGGGTTATGTCCACGGCGGACTGAATGACCTGAAGGGAGAACCCGAAGGGGTTCTTGTATTCAGCTACTGTGTTGTTTGACCCCGACAGGGGTGCAAATGCCTCGTCGTGGTTCTCAATAGTCACACTGAGGTCAGACAGTGTGATAGATTGGATGATCTGCAGAAATCAAAGTCATCAGTATGTATCTCAGATCATGAGGCTTGAATTCACATCGAATTTCTTGCCAGGTAAAGTAACATCGAGTGTCAGAGTTTTGAAAGCAGTGCTCAGCCATGCCACTGGCGCGCTTGTTCCAGTGGGTTGTACGGTGTCGCCAACAACGCTCAGTGTGACGTTGTCAGCGGCAAGGTACTCGGAGAAAAGTCGGCCCATTACAGCTAGGCCATTGCCACTCTGCGGAATCATGCGTCCGGTGAGGTGGGTGGTGACTTGTGATTGAGGAGCGAGGACAAGGTCGCTGGCCAATAATGCTGCAAGAAGTCAATTCCGAGAAAGTCAGTGACAAGAACAATTTGGCTTACGTCCGATCAAGGCGTTTTCAAAGTAAGCCTGGAACCCGACCATACCAAGGTCGATACCAACCTCTGTGCAAAGTTTATCAGTTTCCATGCGGGAGAAAATATACACGCACGAGCCGGGGAAGGAATTAAAGAATCCGTCTTGATTGTGATACCTCCTGCTGGATCGTCTGACGGTAACTGGAAGTTAGAGATGGTCACTCCCGGGAGATTATTAAACGCCTTCAATGAAATAGTTTTGTTTAAGGTGATGTTGTCAAAGATCGTTCCTAAGGCTGTCAACCTCAACTTCGAAGTTGATATTGTCCATTCAAAGCTCGGATTATGCAATAAATAGGTGACATATGCGGTGAACCTAGGGGGGGATTGGTTTTGGCCATTCCAGCTGGTGTATGACTCACGAAGTTTGGTCGGTGATGGTTAATGTCCCCGACGGCCTGTAATCG
>Ga0307516_10004319_pt1 | contig 17609 bp, 19 predicted proteins | sample 19_EM_MG_FD_203310 | JGI IMG/M metagenome (GOLD analysis project Ga0307516, IMG submission 203310) | Populus trichocarpa ectomycorrhiza microbial communities from riparian zone in the Pacific Northwest, United States - 19_EM | ecosystem: Host-associated > Plants > Roots > Unclassified | place... | reverse complement strand
CTGCTTTAGAAGCAGATAACCGCATCCTCCGGGAAAAGGTTCGCACTTATCTCTTCCTTTGAGGTTGAGCGCTTTTTTACCTCTCAAGAACCTCAACAGCTTCACGACACACAGTCAAGACTCTCATATCTGGAATCCGAGCTCCTGAAGCTAAAACCCATTCTTTTAATACAGCCCTTCGCATCCTCCAGCTCTCGCATTTCGCTCAACCACGCCTCCTCCCTCTTTTCATCTACTGCATACCCTTCCCTCTCTCCCTCTTCTTCGAAACTCGGGGCGAAGAAAAAGAAGCGGGAACGCTCAAATTCAGGCACCCACAAATTGCAAGATACGGACATCAATGTTGACCTCGACGAAGACCAAATGGCCGCGAAGCACGCTACATCGCAGACGAGCCAAGTGACGACGCAAGAAATGGACACAACTCCTACGATGGCTGGCCCGCCCTCCAGCTCCTTCTTTCAGTTTCAAGCTGCCCCTACAACTCTCTCCAGTGTCCCTAAATTTTCCGGTGACCACTACCGCAAACCTCAAGCGTCGCCTATTGGAGGTCCTCTAACGGCTCCACCCACTACGCTCCAGTTCCAACTTGCGACCACGATGACTCATACTGAGTCCCCTCCTCCCGCCCAACAGTTGCAGCCACAGATCCACCAACTCTCTCAAGATGCACGGCAGCCGTGCCCCCCTGGAGTGGGGCCTTCGACTTCTACATCCACTGTCGTGACGTCCACCAATGAAACAACATCAACGACTTCCACTCCACAACGGCGTCAACCCAAGGTTCAACGTTCACATGGAGTCCCGCCTGCGCCTCTTACATCAGACGCGCGAGCGGAGCATCTCCTGCTTGCAGCACGTAAGATTGGGAAGGACCGCGCCGCAGTCGTCGCTGGGATTGCCAGAGAAAACGCGTGGGAGAAATCTGGACAGGACGGTCTTGGGCCGACTGAGGGAGAAATGCAGCAACAGCGGAAGGTCATGCATCCAGGAGGTCCGAAGCTTTCACCGTATTATCGCGACTCAGGGCAGCGACAGGCAGGGGGGAGTATGAACCCTCAGACGCCAACAACCCGTCATCGTCATCAACATTTTGGCGAACTTACCTCTCGTTCTAGCGTCGACGGTCTGTCTGCCAGGAGTCCCTTGGGGGGAACACCAAGATCGGTGCAGCACGTGAAAGGGATGAATCTGGCCTTATCATCAACTGGATCCCCCTTGAAGATCTACAGCACCATTGGTGCGCACAACCAAGCTACAGGTACACAGAGACAGGAAGGTATCACCGCTACGATGCAACATGGGCAGGCTGTCCCTGGAGGATCGGGGAAAGACCAAACGATTACGCCATCCACTCCTCTCTCGTCACTCTTGGATGCTGCAAGGATGATGAATCATGATAAGGAGGGCAGTGCTGGTTCTGTAGATCAGGCCTCTGCAACAGAAAACGGCCAGAGTAGTTCATCTGCAAGAGGGCCGAGGCGTGATACCAAGAAAGGAGGGGAAGGAGAAATGGACAGCCACCGGGATGGTGCAGCTGTTGGGGCGAACAGACGGAAGATGGGAAAAGGAAGGGTCCGTCGGGAAAGCACCACAAACGGCTCTTCCACGACGACAGCAGGTACAACGTCAGGGAGGAGGAGGGCTGCGAGTGCTATCGAGCAACCCGCGAGTCCGCCGGCCCTCAAGAGGAGACGGGTCATCACGGCCCGGGCTCTTGCTTCGATGGAGATGGATCAGGGAGAGGGCAGTGCAGTTGGAGGGATGAGGAGAGTGAGGAGCGCGTTGGATGTACTTGCTGATCAAGCTGCAGCTGCTGTCACTCAGGATGGCAAAGGCAAGGGCAAGGCGAGAGAGCCTGATGTACCAAGTGAGGAGGATAAAGAAAAGGGTAGGACGAGGACGAGGACAGCTGGGAGGGGCAGGGGAAGACCTCGGATTCACCCGATTCAGGGTCAGGTGAGGACCAAGAAGCAGAAGGAAGAGCAATTGAAGCCAAAGCGTGCAACGAAAACACCCCGTCCACCCCCTAGAGTTCGCGGGGCCGCTGCTTCACCTGCTTTGGATAACGGTGGCGGTGGAGCGACGAACGCTTCGATCAGCGCTGAAGCAAGTGCTGATTCGTGGCAAACAGGAACGATTGTTGCTACCCCAGCGAGAACGATTTCACCTTCTGGAACGAGTGCCGAGAGGCAACAGGTCGCGTCTGCAGATTTAAAGGACGGGATGGCTTCGGTATCGGTCCTTGATGTACTCCAACAGTCACAGCAAGAGATTCTGCACGGAAATCCATCGAATGGAAGACCTCCTGAGCATCCGCCATCGTATTCTTTGGAACAGATGGGTGAAGCAACGGACGAAGCTGCGGCTTTGGACTTGATCCAAGAGTTCGGGTTCCGGCCCGTGACAAGGGAGGTAGAAGAAGAGGGAAGTTCGCCCGTGAGGCCTCTTAAATCCAGCGGATCATCGGGTGCAGCTTTGGTGTCAATGGACAGCGCGTCCAATCATGCGGAAGCGGAGGCCCGTTTGTCGCCACCGCGATCACATGTCGGGGAAACGACGCCTAGTTCCCCTATTACGCTTACTCGTCCATTGCAGCCCTCACCAGTTATCCGAGACTGTTCAGCCTCACCAGTCGTCGAGGTTGACGATATAGAGGCGCAGAATATCTCGAACCTTGGGCCGGCGACGCCAGAGAAACCTCAAGCGGATAGTGACGACTTTGACTCTAGATTGGGAGAGGCAGTTGGTGATAAGATTACTCTTGCACCAGCTGGTGAAGGGTTTCAGCACACCGGTACGATGGATGCCGAAGTCCTTGTGCCGATAACCGAGGGAGACATGCGACAATTGAGCGCACCATTCGAAGACCTGAGCCGTGGTCAAGCCGATGTTGAGATGGGACACGAGGAGCTTCTCGCTTTCACAAAGGCACAGTTTGTGGGTCAGCCTGAAGGAGAGGAACGAGGCGCGGGAGACCTGTTGATTGATGACATTCCGGTTTTGTCGGAAATGAAGGCACTGGATTCTTCTGATAGGGACGATGGTGATGATGGAGCTGCCTACTCAAACGCTAAAACTGAGAAGCAAGCAGAGCGTTTGCAGCAGGAAGAGGAAGCGGTAGATGCTGGGACGGATAAACCAGAGCGAATCAACATTAACGATCTCCCAACGTCGTCTTCAAACAGATCCACTTCACCACCGCCCCCTGCCATACTTGGCATCAACTCCAGCCAGTCACTCGATGCTACGGGCGCGTGCGCCTTTGATAATGCTGATGACAGCGACGCTGATGCAGAGGGTGAGGTGGATGTGGATGCAGAGGGAGAAATCGACTCGGAAATCGAGAGCCCAACTATTATTTCTCCTTCGCGACTGAGATCTGAACCTGGGATTCAGATCCTTGGACATTACACTGATATTGTATTTCGTGATACCAGAGGGCGAAATCAGTCAGAGACTGTGGCTGTGGCTTCCCCTCCTACTCTTGACACTACTCTTGACATTCAGGACGACCATAGAGCTCGAGGATAGTTATAGGTTCGGTTGTTTTTCATTTGCCCCGAGGCCCTGACAAACGATTAAAGGTTCATAGGCAAGATCGCCCAAGCCCCGCCATTAATTAAGTGAACGAAAGAAGAGGTTGATCTGATCGTTGAGGTGGATTTGTTTTCATTTCTTGAATTTCCTGCAGCTGCTGGCGGGGTAAGTTTATTCGCTGCCTCTTGATCGTTGCGTAACTGGTCCTGATGTTCCTGTGTGGAGGATGTTCTTGTGTAAGTAGGGGATTTTCGCAATGGGCGTCTATCACCGCAGCGGTTTCAAACCATCCCGTCCAGCAGCCGAGGGTATCTTGACAAGGTTCGTCGAGTGTATCACATCCGGCGGCTCGGGTTTATTTCTCTTTTTCCGTCAGTACATTATAATACTTCCGCATTGACGATCCTGAAGATCCTGTCGCTGTATACCTACTGATCTTGTCCCCCATTTTGTGTATCACGTATCATTTAATCTATCGATGAGTGCCTAACCTTATCATGCTTTTACTGTTAACATCAAAGACATGTGCGGTGGAGAAATGGATACAAACTTTCAACATTTGCCTCGGAAGGTCCTTCTGTCTGTTCGTCATGGCCGTTCTACGAATATACCAACATTGGTTTTCTTGCCTGTGGATATAGCTCAGGACCGATTATCGTGTGGTCAGAAGCAAGATGGAGTCTCTCGTAAGTGATCGGCGACGTGTCAATCGTTCGTTCTCCGTTCGTAGTGTGGGGGATCGATCATGACTGAAGCTGATGCTGTCATGATCGGCACACACACAAGACCTGCTTTCCCTCAGCGGTTTAGCCGATGTCTGATAATACGGCATGATGTTTGCAGCTCGACTGACATACGATGCCCTCTGGAGCTGATTCAGATGAAACTTCGATGCAGTTCATCGAGACTGCATCCTATCAAAGGCCCCTCCCGAGTAACTCCAGGTGCGCCTGCCGGAGGTGTACGTCACATAGAAGCTGATGCCTTTGTTCAATAGTTGTCTTGAGGTGCCCGTGGGGTGGGGACAGCACAAGCATCCCAACGGCGATGTCTACTACTATCATTCCGACTTGCGCCTGATAACCCCTGAGGATATTCGTGATCCAGTAATGCTGCAGTTCGTTCTTGACGCACGCCTGGATCACCTCCAGTGTCTGCAGGCGGACGATTCCCTCTCGAAGCTAGCCGATGACTGGGAGTTAACGCTGACCGACGTCACAGATGCTGCTGCCGTGATCGGGATGTTCTCGCGGAAGCTGGGTGTGGCGTACAACTGGGGGGAGGGAAAAGGTACGGAATTATTTTCATACGACCTTGGAGCCTGAGAACTCACATGTGTCTGCTGGCTGCTTCCCTGCAGGCTTGGAACTAAAAACACCAGAGTATTTCTGGTCACATGTAGCAGAATACCCGGCGCACCATGCAGAACTACCACCGAACGCTGAGAGCGAGTTCAGGAAGGCTCTTACTAACGGTGGGTCATTCGGTCCATGTGTGTGTTATGATGAAGTCCCATAGACGTGCGGCTTTGATTGCAGCCAGAACGTCGGTAGATCATGGCATCATTTTTCCGTTCTCGAAAGAACAAATCGAACACATATCGAACCAGTATCATCACCTAAAAGGTCTGTCCAATTTCGTCAGCTCTTATAGCATCATAATATAATTGACGCACGCAGAACTTCAAGCCCAAGGCAGGAATGTCACACCGAGCATCGGCTGGCTTATTGGCGCCACCATGCCGCTCGATGCGGTTGACAAGACATACAGTGACGTCGACCATATTATGGTCCCCAAATAGCTCTGATGGAAATGCAGCTCAGTGAACATATCCTTACGTACGGAAGCTTCTCGGATGTGAACTTGGGTGGAAACAGGTGGAAACTTGACAGGTTGTTGAGACGAAAGTAAACATACAAAACCAAATTGCGGGCAAGGGCTGGGCCCGGCTGGCCAGCCTAGCCTGGGTGGACCTGGACCCAGCTTTATACGAAGTGAGGAATAGTGAAGTAGAAAGAAAAGACTACGAGACAAGCCTGAGTGGTTATGCATCACCACCAGCACCACGCCACCATTTCACGACACCGTCCTCTCCACCGCTGACAAAGGCTCCAACACTTCCAAGACCCGGCGGCTTTGGTCGCCAAGAAACGGCCCAGACTTCTCCCGTATCTTGCATGGTGCAGACAGAAGCACGGGAGCCAAGGTCCCACACTCTCATGGTTTTATCAGCGGATCTATTAGAATGTTATTGACTTGCTCAGATGAGGAGGCATCAGAACTTACCCGGATACAGCTAGCCGGCTATCAGGGGAAATATCGACACTCAGAACCCAGGAGGAATGACCAGTGATTGCAGCAGCGAGTCCTCCCGGTGTACTTCGGACGTCGTGTAACGCGAGGCGTTTGTCGTCAGATGCACTAAGGAGGAGCTGAGGCAAGAAATCGTCAAAGGGTACTCCACATAGGGCCAGGACAAGAGGCCACACACGCTTGAATCGGATGACCAGGAAAGCGAGCGAACAGGCATTGCATGGGACGTGTACGTCGTGGCCAAAGCACTTTTCTCGAGGTCAAAAATGAATATTTGACCTGTTTCCGAAGACATTGCGAGTCTTCGACCGTCTGGACTCTGGATCAGAAGGGATGAGGTTGAAATCCTGAAAAGGGCAGGATGAACACAAACATGTGAGCAGTGCATCCCAAATTTATGCCGGCCCGTAGTGAGTGTTGAAAGACGTTCACCGAAATTTTCTGTTTGGGCAGAATGAACGAAGACGTTGCCAGAACCACCGCAAGATGCATAAGTTTCGCCTTTTGGGTTCAAGGATACCGACCACGCTTGATTAGACCGTAAGTTCCTGTCGTCTTCGGCGCCACGTGAGTTAACCACTCACAAGGTTCTGAATCATCAGCGGTTCGGGCGTAGCTTTCAAATTTTGCAATGACTCCCCCGGTACTCAGATCCCAGAGAGATGTCAGACCCTCAAGACTGTTGTACAGCGCGCGCTGACCATCATGCGATACAGACAGCGAAGTCAATCCGAGAGTATGCCGAGGTGGAAACGGAGAATTCGCAGGATGAGGTCGTCCAGTAGGAGAAGCCCATTGTTTGACGGATCCGTCGGCCGAAATAGAGATGGTAGTATCCAACGTCGTCCATGCCACCCCCCAGACGGCATCGGTATGTGCTAGGTCACTCGATGAGTTTCAATCTCGTGGGGAGTATTGGAGAAAGAATAGACTACGTTCTGAGCAGTCATGCGCATGTAAGAAAGCCAAGCTCTGGTATAAGAACCCATTATTTCCTAGGGTTGAATCCTTCTGGATGCTCACTCACCATTCTGAGTACCCGCCGATACAAGCGGTGTCGACGTCGCGTTCAAAGGGGAGGGCGAGCACGGACTTTGCCGATCGGGGATTGAAACGTTCAACGATATCGCTGGAGCCGTAACCTTATTTTTCCTCACATCAACGAAAGCGGACGAAGACATCCACATACTTTTCTCAAATACAACTCGATAAAAGTAAGCCTTGAGCAGTATTTTCGCCACATTCCTTACCGTTTGGGCTCAGGATGTCGGACGCTGGAGATGACATTCCTGTTGAGGCACCCGCCGAGGTTGAGGTTGCCGCCGAGCCAGCGCCCAAGGGAAAACTGTCTGTCGAGGAAGCTCTTCAAGTACGTCTTCCTTTGTTTCCAGATCAGTGGAAGCATTTTCTCATGATTGCACTCCAGCAAGTCTTGAAAAACGCACTTGTCCACGATGGTCTCGCTCGCGGTCTCCGTGAGTGCACCAAGGCTCTCGACAAACGGCAGGCACACTTGTGTGTTCTCGTCGAGACATGCACAGAAGCCGAATACATCAAGCTCATCGAGGCTCTCTGCGCGGAGCACAAGATTAACCTGATCAAAGTCGGTGATGCCAAGGTTCTGGGAACTTGGGCCGGTCTATGCAAGATCGATCGTGAAGGCAACCCGAGAAAGATTGTAGGATGCAGCTGCGTCGTCGTAAAGGACTACGGCGTTGAGAGCGAGGGTCTTCACGTCCTGCTCGACTATTTCAAGAATCGTTAATTTGCTAGGTGAGTCGGTGGTATGGTTCTTCTTGGCATTACGCCTCCGGATGACAATACAGACTCCCTCGACTGAGGATTCGTCCGTTGAGGATAAAAGTCTAACCGGAATCATTATATTATCGTCTGATCTTTCGTCCTCTCCATACTATTTCTTAACGTCAGTACTAATGATATATATTGCTGCAGGTGATACGTGGTAGCATATGTCGTAGCCCAAACTCGTGCTCGGTGCACTTTGACATCGTCTTACCTCTTGAGTCCCCTCCTGAGGCGAGAAAAGCAAATAATACAAGTCAGACTGGTTCTGTGCAAGCGCCAATTCCGTCCTCAGAGTGGATTGTTCATTTAGGGAGGACATGAAAACGCTCGAAATCGGTGCAAAGCAGGGTTTGAGCTTATTTTACCTCCTCGAAAAACGGAACTGAAAAAGTATCAAAAAACGAGGAAAATCGCCATCGTGAAACCCCTATTAATTTGGACCCCGGCCGGTCGAATTTTGGTTGGATAAGAGGCATATCAACCAACTATGGATATGCTTCTCGCCTCAGCATTGTACTTCTGAATTGTCAAATTCTTTTCTTTCACATTCGAGGGACTGGTCGTTCGTATATGGATGCCGCAGAGGCTGATCATAAGCAATGCATTTTCGTTGATCTGAATGTGGTGCCTTCATCTCGTAACATGAGTCTGCAACCTGGCAGTTGCGCAGTTTGCGGCCCGCGACTGAAGGTGAACCTGGCTCATTATCGGCTTTTCAATTGGGTCCAATGAACTGGTACAAAATTCGCCGAACAAAGCCGGAGAGGTGCTGGGGGTCATTTTGGTATGTACTCTGGCCAAAAGAATTACGGTCTGCAGCATCGAGACAATGGAAATCATGAAGCGTACCATAACCATTGCCATTCCAAGCGCCGTGAGCTTAGGAGATGAAAATATGTCAACATCCAACCACAAAAACTCAAAGAAGCACAAGACTTACCCACATACTCCCTTGATTTCCCGTCTTGAACACCCAGCCCTTTCTCCTGGCCATTACCCATGCGCTTTCCAAGCCTTTCGGCAACACATACATCGCCAACTCTCCTCTCCTCCGTTTTTCCTCCACAAAAAGTGAGATTCCGGCGATAAATCCAGTGAACCAGAAAGAGCCTTTTGAAATGAGGGCATCAATGGCGAACTGGGGTAAGGACTTGAACGGGTGGGATGCGCCAACGCGCAAGCGAAGGAGGGTGAGATACTTGTGGAGATGATGTTTGTAACAAAACATTGCTGTTGATTGTCAAAAGTAAATCAAGAGTTGGAGTTTGCTATAAATTTTAAAACGCACCCTGGAAGATGACAACAAACATTCCCAGAAATGCCGAACTTCGGAGACTACCCCAACCTGCGCGTACGAGGACCTTTCCTGGATCACTACTGAATGCTTTTCGCTTGAAAAGTACTGCCGGTACGAAATGAAGGGCGCCGTATATCGGCAACATCCATTTGAAAACGGCGAAGAACCGGTCGAGTGGGACAGAGCTGCATGAGCTCAAGGCAGGGTGCGAGGCAGAGCAAGGGGCATATCTTGGAAAGTATTTGGAAGGGTCGGACGGAGAGAGGAGATGGGAGCGGAGGGAAAGAAGATCGGCGATATTTGAAGTCGTCGTATCCTGTCATGTTTAGTAGGTTTTGTGCTTTCTTGGGGGGAAGATGGACACGTACGCTGCTAGAGATTAAGCTATCGATGTCAGAAATATCGCATGTGCCGTCGCGCACGAGACTCATGTTCATGCGGATACATTCACCAGGGACTTTTGCTGCTTGCCCAATCCTGTGGGTTGGGTTAACCTAGCCCTCTGAGATTTCATCAAAGTCGTTACCAAGTGGTGTATGACCGCGGAAGGGTGTCTGGACGCAGCAGAAAGGCGTACAAGATTTGTCCACACCTGTACGAGGTGAGCGAGAATCCAGCACAAAGGAGTGAGTGAACTTACGCGAGGGAGAATACAAGGACATCGCCATGGGGAACATGGAGATTCCGTTTTATGGTATATGCATTATACGATCCTTGCAATCCACTAGGGAAAAAGATGTAGGTTTCGCGCTTTCGGAAAAATGACGTGACATACCGCACAAACATCTGCTGTGCAATGACCCTTCTCCTCGCCCTCTTTTCCCATATAATGGCGATCCCACCTGCCAATGCACCAGCGAAAGCAGCATGCCATCTCCTAGCTTTCTTTCTAATGAGAGTAAGTTGGGCGCTGGCGCTCAGCGATAACCGCGCCTTTCGTTTGGACGTGGGGATGGGGACGTGGAGGGTGGTACTGGGATGTTCGGCCGTGGGGCCAGATTCTAGGTCGTCGTCTACAAAAGGTGAAGAATGGTCGATTCGCCTAAATGGGAGCGAAAAGGGACGGGGCTTGATTGCGGGTATGAGAATGGGTAAGGCATTGAGTAGGAACTTGTATAGAAATGTAAAGGTTCCTGTACGACGATTGGTTATGTGCGTGTGCAAATTGACTGGTATGTATATATTCACCTAGCAGAGCTCCCGAGCGCCAAGTATCGGTCCCAAAAACGGCGTGCCGTACCACAGAAAATCGGATGTCGCTGAATGGGACGTTGGTGAGATCGCTGGGATGGAGAAGAGAAGAAGCCTACCGAGGAACCTTGTGGACCCGGAGAAGGACGAGGACGAGACTGACACACGCTCGAATGCTGGCGGCGAGCGTCCCAGACCCTGTGGAAATTTGCTCGTTCAGCACTGTCTAAATTTGCCATGAACCACTCACGCAATCCTCCCAACGCCGCATGCTCCAAACACTCTCTCAACGTGTTCAAGTCAGCGACAGGCTCGCCACGATCACGCCAAACCATCTTCCTGGCCTCCCGAAGCCGCTCCTGGTGATTCGCGAGAGCGATGAGGTTGTCGAAAGACGCCATGGCGCGCTTTGGCGTGAAGTGGATCCCGTCTTCTATAGTGGGGGACGAGGAGTCGGTCAAGGGAGTTGGAGACCCTGAATCGAGCTCCATGTTGTCCAATACGGTGGTGTTGGGAGGGAACACTACTATATGCGGTCAAATGTCCGATCGGAATGCGGACAAAACAGTGGAAAAATCGTCCGTACATAAGTGCCAAAATTTGACATTTGACGGTCCTGGAAAATGTCCGGCGACTGTCGATCACAAGATCCGAATTTGAAATTCGACCACTGCGCCTCTGCTGAAGTCGTCAAGACAAACTTGCTGGAATACTTGCTCGAGAGGCTCCTCTGGAACTTTGACGATCATCTATTCAGCCCACATCGTCCTTAGGAATCCCTCCCAACCAACTCAAATTTAAAATGCTCGTGGTTCTCCTTTTCTGGCCTGGGCAACCTCGGAGGAGTCTGTCATAGATTAGCTCGCGGCGAAGCTTCATCCTCGTTTATTTAAAATTCTCGCTTCATGGTTCTTCTGTTTTCTGGCCGTCTCTTTACTTCGTTAATCGCCGTACCCTGACCGCTCATTTGGCCTATATTAGGAGCAAGTCATAACGGACAATGGACAAGACATCTGGATCTTATCAAATGACGACTTGGGCAGCTCCAGAGCCGCGATTCGCGTATGAATCGATTGCATACCCCATGAGCGGAATCGACGACAGCAATTTCCCCCTTCTCTCGCCCAGTCACCCTTTTCACCGGATTCAACGCCCTGCAAGACTGGACCCTAATGTTTGGTAGAATTTTTTGAGACATGCTAGTGGCACTTAACTTCTCGTGTCAGAATGCCGATATGCTGAAGGTAACAATGACGGCACGCGCGTGGACGCCAAACAATCCTTTGATGAGTCCGTTGATGTATTGGAACTGTTGGTTCGTCAAGTGACGGAAATTTCGTGACCTATAAACTCACGAAATACGTCTCCCTCCACGATCGGCCAATAAAAGAAGACCCTGCCAACGGAGAATCGTCGGACAAGTTCAATTTCCAGAGCAAAGATTTTGACAACATTGCCCCCAAAATCGAGATGCAACGCCTTGCCGTGAAAGAAGGGGAAACTCACAACCTCGTGGTTAAGATGGAAATGCGAACCGAAATAGGGTCAGTTGAAAGGGCCATGGTGGATTCGTTTGCCCACCAAAACGATCGCGGGGTCGTATCTGAGATTGATTCGAGTCATGATGCTAAAGTACAACGCATTTTACTTTCAACAAGAAATATATTCATGTGTTCTTTCGCAGACTTTTATGTTTGTGGAATTTGGCGACACCCAAGGCGATGACATGATCGATACGGCAAGAAATAAGGATCTTGTGAAACCAGTGGTAAGCGTATGCAACGAATGCTACGTCCAGCCCCTTACAAAATGTTGTAGGGCCTTAATCGCGAAGGGGAAAATGACATGGATCATGGCATAGGTCTGACTCCTGCGTCGGTTGTAGGTCCTCATCAATTTGCCCCCGTTTCTATCATGACGGAAACCTACAGTCGCTTCCCGCACGGCAACCAGCACAAGAAGATTCTTTTGCCAAGATTTCAGAGCCGTTGAATATTGAAAAGTTAGCCGTCAGTCAACCGGGGAGCGCTTGGTTTGTAGCGGTCGAAGTCCCTTCCATTGCCACGGTTTTTAGGACGAGGGGCAAGGCCACCTTAAGGAGCCATGATCAAGGAACGGACGCTCACCTACCTGTAACACTTTGGCCGTCAGGAAGGCCCAAGAGAAGAACCAGGGTACCCCCACGCCCTGATGCGTTTTTTGACGACCCGAAACCGGCTAAGAGGAAGTCGAGTGGGCTCCGCTCGCGGGAGCCGACTGACTTGTCGCCTTCAACAGTGCCGTAGTGACCTGACCCTTCAGAACAACGCGAAGGTGACAGTCATTGATTAGGGAAGCATATATAAGTAGATTTTTGAATGGAGTTTCGAAGGTGTTTTGACAATTGATTGTGCTTCAGCTGTGTGGCGTGATCCAGTAGGTGTAGATTTCTCGTGCATCCATTGAAAACACGTTGGCGTCCGCGTTCAGCATTAATTCTGTTCGTTTCGACATGCTTTTTGCTACGGCAACACCACCTGGACATACCCCTTGAAGGCTTTTTGACAAATGAAGCCGACCTCCTGTGCCGGATTATTAATACCAGCAGATGACCAAACCGGGCTACCCCGCCACGTTCGATCGAGGTTGCTCGACGCTATAGGTCATTTCCTTATTAGACCGTCCTTTCTTCACTCGTTGACCTTAAATTATCCACTTTGCAGATGCTCACCTTCATTAAGACTCTCGAGCTCGCAAACCCTCGACTCTTCCGACTCTCTGAGATCAAGTTCCTTGATACCATCGACAATGTTAAGGCCATGGCCAAGATTCAAGACAAGGAAGGTGGGGTCCTTTCAATTGAGAGTCTCGCGATGGCGGAGCGAGTCCTCGGACACCGTCAAGGCCAAGATCTAGGACAAGGAAGGGTATATGTCCTTCGCTGTCCCATACTTCATCTACCACGAATACTCACACTCCGCCCAGCAACCTCACAGCACTAGAAAACAACTCGAAGACATCCACGCGCGCCATCTCCAATAACGGCATTCAAAAGGATTCGGCCCGTCACATTGCCGTGCGTCCCATAGTGGCATGTAAATTGTCGTGACGACCGCCAGGAAAAAATCGAGAAACTCAAGGGTGAAGTCAAGAAGGCGAAACGCACCCTGTCCAGCCAGCGAAGTATGAAGCTTGAGATTGAGAGCTTCGAAGACGGCAACGATTACTCCGAAACCCTTGCCCGCGCTAAATTCGAAGAACTCGACGTGGACCTCTTCAGGAAGACCGTGAAGCCTGTGGAGCAAGTATTGAAGTATGCCAATATGAAGAAAGATGATGTTGATAAGGTATGTCGTCAGGTTGCTTCGGACGTTCCGAATCGGCTGACGCTGGTCGGAAGATTGTCCTCGTCAATGGTTCGACTACTAACAATAATTGACGTTCGACCTTGACTTCGCCGTTGTGCAGGTGTGCAGATTTTCTCATCAAATTCTTTCGCATTCTTTACTTTATTGTAAAACTGTCTCCTCGTTTTGTATCAGTCGCTAATCGTCTTGCTGTAAACATCTCTGTGATTGATCGTCACTTTTTTGCACATAGAACGACCTATAGTAGTAGCGTCTAGATTTGATGTGTTTTGATGCTTCCCATGTGATGGCTGAAAGACGTGTATTGCATATGATTGTGTACCAATGCAAAGTAAGTAGTCGACCCATCACTATACGACGTGTGGTTGAAATCGGTATACCCAAAGAGGTGAACGTACGGATGCAATGCCCCTCACCCAAGCCCTTCCGAGTAATCTTCTACTTTCTTCTGTATGCAGCGAGAGGCGCGGTGTTAAGCACTGATCCTTATCTTGCAACAGATGCTGGTTTGTGTCTTCAGGCTGACGGTAGGGTATAGAAGACTACATGGAGCGGTTGAGAACATCATCTGGTACATCAATAGGCATTGTGGTCTGTCACCTAGTATGTTGAGGATGGAAGGGAGCGGAAAACTTGAAGATCTGATTCTTGCGCGGCAGATCCTGCCGGTATTAGCAACCTGGCACGAGTGGTCGGCTAACACTCTCGGTAACTATGTGGCAGTCGGCTAACAGGTCCATTAATCAAAAAGGGGTCTGTCCAGGTGGTGTTGCCGTATTTTGCCTTTATGCTGGTCAATTATTTGAACACATTTTTTGGCGGAGTATAGTCACGCGAGACAAGGTGCGACAACGGAGTCCGATCGCTGAGCCGCATGCACCATGCATCTCACTGCTAAAGAATGGGATGACTTATCTGTCATGATCAACTGACCTTATCATGGCCTTCATAGGGAGAAAAAGCCGAATTCAGTTACGGATTATTTGCATAATAGGAACAGTGTCCCAGCCAGCCATGACGCTGACGCCGCCCTTCCCCCCAACACCTCGAAGAAATGTCGGAAACGCCCCATCCCACATCGCCACCCATGCCCAGCTCGGCTACAAGGAACCGAGACATCCTCTCACGAGCATCCCACGGTGTCAGGCAGAAGTTGTTTACCCGGGACGGGTGGTTCGGTGACTACGACTACGCTTGGTAAGTGTGCCAATCTGAAAACGCAAACTTAAGAACATCTTGTAACTTTATGACAGGTTATGCACCCCTGTCCTACCCTTTAGGAGGTCAAACTCGCGTCCACCGCCGTTTTATGCACTCGATGCAGACCTTCCTTTAGCGTTGGCTATAACCAGCGGTTTACAACATGCGCTCGCTATGTTGGCTGGTCTAATAACACCTCCAATTATATTTGCCTCTGCCCTGAATTTGGACGCAGCAACGTCGGCGTATATGATCTCTGCCTCCTTGATTGGATGTGGTATGTCCTTTTCTTCCTTAACAATGACAACATGGATCTCATGGCCGAAATAAGGGATACTGAGCTTAGTGCAAATGTCCCGAATACGTCTTTTTGGCAATTATTATCTTGGGACGGGGCTTATTTCGGTTGTGGGAACGAGCTTTGCGACTTTAAGTACGGCGAATGCGGTATGATATCACAAAGTGCAATGCTTCTCGACGACTTATTTGTCATCAGATATTCGATGCGATGTACAAGGACGGGACGTGCCGTTCCTCCACTTCAGCTTCGGGTGTAATCACACGAGCACCATGTCCAGATGCGTACGGGAAAGTCCTAGGCAAGGCTATCCATCTTATCCACCTGCAACCTTGGAGGACTCACCAATTGTATCAGGAACATCTTTGATCTGCTCTTTCCTCGAAATATCCATGTCATTTCTACCACCACGGACTTTAAAGCGTATATTTCCTCCCATCGTCACAGGTAATACACCTTTTCTCGACAAGTACCAGCGTATCATTTACGCAGAACCTAGGAACTGTGATAGTCATGATTGGTGCATCTCTTATCGGAGCCTCCGGGATGTCCAACTGGGGAGGTGGCTCTGGTCCTTGTAGAAGCGCTCCACCGGATAGCTTCTTTACATTCTGTCCGAATATCAGTGCGCCACGGCCCCTTCCGTTCGTTCGCTTCTCTGCAGCTATACCGCTCACTAACAAAGTACTCTTTCAGGTGGGGCTCGCCAGAATTTATCGGCCTTGGTTTCCTGTCCTTCATATCTATCATACTCACGGAACTGTTTGGATCTCCATTCCTGAAGAATATCAGTATCATCGTCGGTCTCGCAGTGGGTTGCATCGTTGCTGGCGGTGCTGGATACTTCGACAGCACGACTATTAAATCAGCGCCGGCTATAACTTTTTTATGGTGTGTGACTTTTTGAGGCATATCCGAGGAAGGAGTGTGACGTTGGGAAAGGGCTTACCGTTTCAAGATATCTGTTTATCCTCCGGCCATTTTACCTATGTTTGCGGTTTACGGTAAGGGTTCTCGTAAAATTTCCACTGATAGTCAATTAACGGAGTAATGGCCAGTCTCACTCGCGATGGAGGCTATTGGCGACATCACTGCATCAGCCGAGGTTTCCAGACTCGAAGTCGAAGGACCTGAGTTTGAGACAAGGATCCAAGGAGGAATCCTCGTACGCCGTGTTTTCTTCCTCTTCCAGTCCCACTGAAAACATCCAATCAAAGGCGGATGGCATCGGGGGCTTCCTTTCTGGTCTCTTTACCGTCACTCCCCTCTCGGTCTTTGCTCAAAACAATGGTGTAATCGCCATCACTCGCTGTGCGAATAGGGGCGCTGGTCGTTGGTGCTGCTTTTTCCTCATCCTCTTTGGTACTCTGGGGAAAATCTCTGGTGTTTTCCTTGCCATACCCAACTCTGTTCTTGGAGGGGTGACGACCTTTTTGTTCGCGAGCGTGCTGGTATCTGGGTTGCGAGTATTGGGATATGTGAACTTTGGGCGGAGAGAGCGATTCGTGCTTGCGGGGGCGATGTCACTTGGGGTGGGCAACTTGTTGGTACCGGATGTGTTCACGCATCTGTTTGATGGAGTGAAGAGTCCTGGACCCGGACTTCGGGGGTTGTTTGACTCGATTACGATTATCTTGAGCACACCTTGTGGGTAACCTTTCTCGCCATCATTTTTCTTAGGCATTGATCCTTTTCCGCTTGTCGACAGTCTTGATCTCGGGCATTGTGGCTGCTCTCTTGAACCTGATTCTTCCTCAGGAGGAGGATTCTCGGGAGCTACATGAGGACAACAAAGAAACGCGCTTCACTGAGGATTAGGTCATGGACGAAGTCTCCCCACTTTGTGCGCATTTACCTCGTTACGATGTATGTCGCGTTTGGATCTTGGAATTGGAATGGAAAATCTCTTCACGTACGGTATGTTTTTTGATTGCGATATGTTATGCATGTTATGGTCTACAAACAAATCCGAAGTCCTATAAAATGTCTCGCAATCTCGACTCCTAAAGCACATATAAAACATGACCACAACCATAACCAACCCGTATCGCAACCAGCGCCTTTTACCATCGAACATGTCGAAGGCAATGTCCCTTCGAGGACATCGTCTTCCACTCGGCATCCTGTGGCTATCACGGGTGTCGACTTATGCTCATTTCATCATGGTAAGAGAACACATTACCCCCTTTACCTTAACTCACTCGACTCCAGAGCACAGTGGCCACCTTTGGGATTTGGACATTCCCATCCTTGAAACCAAAGATACCCACTCGTCACGTTTCCTCCGTGCGCAAACGCTCACGCTCACCGAGCGTCATGTCAGTAAGATCGAAGTCATCCACACTCGTAGAAATCGATTCGGTGTGCATGGAGGAAGTTGCTGACGATGCAACGAAGGAGGATTTACCTGGTGAGTCGTGACCTATCTCTCTCTATACATTCATGCGAGCGTCGGGGATATGTTTGCAGCGGCTGTGACGCCTTGCAAGCCGCACAGATCCTTCCCAAGGCGTTCAACCCTATTGACGTCGTTACCCAAGACATCCCCTAAATCATTCATGAGGCGGATGTCGGTCCCTGCTAGACGGCTGTCAGAGTCCTTCTCACCGACTTTCTC
>Ga0307516_10004318_pt1 | contig 17615 bp, 16 predicted proteins | sample 19_EM_MG_FD_203310 | JGI IMG/M metagenome (GOLD analysis project Ga0307516, IMG submission 203310) | Populus trichocarpa ectomycorrhiza microbial communities from riparian zone in the Pacific Northwest, United States - 19_EM | ecosystem: Host-associated > Plants > Roots > Unclassified | place... | reverse complement strand
CGTTCGCCGGTGAGACGGGCGACCTCGGCGTCGACCCACAGCTTCAGCAGGCGCTGGTGCAGGTCGTGGGTGCGCAGTTCGGGGCGCTCACGCCAGGTCCTGGAGACCGGGCCGATCATGCCGCCCTCGCGGGGCAGCCGCATACCGCCGATGGCGACGCGTTCGTTGTTCAGGGTGGTCTGGGCGACCCGCCAGCCGTCGCCGATCTCGCCGAGCCGACGTGAGTCGGGGATGCGGACGTCGGTGAGGAAGACCTCGTTGAACTCGGCCTCACCGGTGATCTGGCGCAACGGCCGGACCTCGACACCCGGGTCGGTCATGTCGCAGATGAAGTACGTGATGCCCCGGTGCTTGGGCACGTCCGGGTCGGTACGGGCGATGAGGATGGCCCAGCGGGCGAGGTGCGCGCTGGACGTCCACACCTTCTGCCCGTTGACGACCCAGTCGTCGCCTTCTGGGATGGCCCGGGTGCGGAGGGCGGCCAGGTCGGACCCGGCGCCGGGCTCGCTGAAGAGCTGGCACCAGACCTCCTCGCCCACCCACAGCGGCCGCAGAAGCCGCTTCTGCTCGTCGGTGCCGTACTTCAGGATCGTCGGCGCGGCCATTCCCAGGCCGATGCCGATGCGCCGCGGGTCGTTGTCGGGGGCCTTGGCGGCCTCCAGCTCCGCGTCCACGACGGCCTGCAGGGAGCGTGGGGCTCCGAGGCCACCGAGGCCCTCGGGATAGTGCACCCAGGCGAGTCCGGCGTCGAAGCGGGCGCCGAGGAAGTCCAGGCGGTCGGTGGAGGCGGGCGGGTACGCGGCCAGCAACTCGGCGGTGCGGCGCTTGAGTTCGACTGCGTCGGTCATGCCGCCGCTCCTTCCGTGAGGCCGGGAACGACGACGACCCGGCCGGTCGTCACCCCGTCCCCGACCCGCTGCACGGCGGCCGCGGCGCCGCTCAGCGGCACGCGCTCGCTGATCAGCGGCTTGATCGCGCCCCGGGCGGCCAGCTCGGTGAGCCGCTCGTGGCAGTGCTGGACCAGCTTCGGGTTCTTGGTGTTGTACAGACCCCAGTGCAGGCCGAGGATCGCGTAGTTCTTCACCAGGGCGTGGTTGAGCGACGGGCTGGGAATGGTGCCGCTCGCGAAGCCGACGACGACGATCCGGCCCTCGAAGGCGACGACCTTGGTCGACTGGGTGAAGGCCTCACCGCCGACGGGGTCGTAGATCACGTCGGCGCCCCGGCCGCCGGTGGCCTCCTTCACGGCGGCGATCACGTCCTCGCCGCGCCGGTCGATGACCACGTCACACCCCAGCTGCCGGGCGGCGGTGACCTTGTCGGCGCCTCCGACGACACCGATCACCGTCGCTCCGGCAGCCTTGCCGAGCTGCACGGCCGCGCTGCCGACCCCTCCTGCGGCAGCGTGGACGAGCAGCGTCTCGCCGGCTTCCAGCCCGGCCCGCCGGTGCAGACCGAACCAGCCGGTCTGGTACCCGATGTGCAGGGCGGCCGCCTCGGCGTCGTCCAGCGAGTCGGGGGCGGGCAGGACAGCGGCGGCGTCCGCGAGAGCGTACTCGGCGAAACCGCCGTACGGCAGGGCGGGGTTGGCGATGACCCGGCGCCCGTCCTGCGTCTCGCCGCAGATCTCCACCCCCGGCGTGAACGGCAGCGGCGGCCTGACCTGGTAGTGCCCCCGGGCCATCAGCACGTCCGGGAAGTTGATGTTCGCGGCGCGCACCTTCAGCAGGACCTGGCCGTCACCGGGCGTGGGCCGCGCCACGTCCGCCAGGCGCATCACCTCGCCCGGCTCGCCGTTCTCGTGCACTTGCCATGCCTGCATGCGGGGCCTCCACGGGACTGCTTCGCCTGACCGGGGTCCTTCGCATACTAAGCGGTCGCTTGCCGATCAGGGAACAGTTCCCGACCGTCGTCTTCGGTCGCGCCTCAGTCGTCCCCTTCACCCTCGCCTACCGGCCGTTTCGACTGCTTCGGCCGCTTCGGCCGCGCCCGTACGTGCATGCGCTCCCCCTGCGGCCCGAACAGAGTGAGGAACTCCGCCGGCCCCTCCCCCGTCGACCCGAACCAGTGCGGCACCCGGGTGTCGAACTCGACGACCTCCCCGGCCGTCAGGACGGCCTCATGCCCGCCCAGCACCAGCCGGAGCCGCCCCGACAGTACGTACAGCCACTCGTAGCCCTCGTGGGTGCGCAGTTCCGGTTCCTCGTTCGCCCGCGGAACCAGCACCTTGAAGGCCTGGAGTCCGCCGGGCTGGCGGGTGAGCGGCCAGTAGGTGCGCCCGTGCCGGGAGATCGGCGCGGCCCGTACCCGCGGATCGCGCGCCGAGGGGGTGCCCACCAGCTCGTCGAGCGCCACGTCGTGCGCCCGTGCGATCGGCAGCAGCAGTTCCAGGCTGGGCTTGCGCAGACCCGATTCCAGCCGGGAGAGCGTGCTCACCGAGATGCCGGTCACCGCGGACAACCCGGCCAGCGTCGCGCCACGCTCCTTGCGGATCCGCCGCAGACGCGTGCCGACCTCCGCCAGAACCTCACCCATGTCGTCGTCACTCATGACGCCCATTGCAGTTTCGGCAAACTCATTTGTCAATGTGGCAGACGGCGAGCGACTGTCCGAGTGGAGGTGGTCACCATGACCGGGAAGCACACCGGGAAGCACACCGAGAAGTACGGCGACACGTACGAGGTGGTCGTCGTCGGAGGCGGCGCGGCCGGACTGTCCGCAGCGCTGGTCCTGGGCCGGGCCCGGCGCCGGACGCTGGTCGTCGACGCGGGCGAGCCGCGCAACGCGCCCGCCGCGCACATGCAGGGCTATCTGACCCGGGACGGCATGTCCCCCGCCGACTTCCTGGCGAAGGGCCGCGAGGAGATCGCGCGATACGGGGTCGAGCTCGTCCGGGACCGGGCGGTGGACGTCACCAGGGACGGGGACTTCGCCGTGGCCCTGGCGGGCGGCCGGACCGTGCGCGCCCGGCGCCTGGTGATCGCCACCGGCCTCCGGGACGAGCTGCCGAACGTCGCCGGCCTCGCCGAACGCTTCGGGCGGGATGTGCTGCACTGCCCGTACTGCCACGGCTGGGAGGTGCGGGACCAGGCCTTCGGCGTACTCGCCACGACCCCGATGAGTGTGCACCAGGCGCTGATCGTCTCCCAGTGGTCGAAGGACGTGACGTTCTTCCTGCACCAGGTCGCCGAGGAGCAACTGTCCGACGAGGACCTGCGCAGGCTGGCCGCGGCCGGGGTCGCTTTGGTCCCGGGCGAGGTCTCCGGACTGGTCGTGACGGACGACCGGCTCACCGGGGTCCGCCTCTCTGACGGCACGGCCCACGAGCGCGAGGTGCTGTTCGTGGCACCCCGGGCCGTCCCGCGGACCGATCTGCTGCGACGACTGGGCGCCGAGCTGCGGGAGACCCCGTTCGGCGCGTATCCCGTGGTGGACGAGACAGGTCTGACGACCGTGCCCGGCGTGTGGTCGGCGGGCAACGCGATGGGCTTCGCGGAACAGGTCGTCAATGCGGCGGCGGGCGGTTACCGGGCGGGCGCCACGATCAACGGGGAGCTGCTGATGGCGGACCTCGACGCGGCCGTCCGGGTGTAGACCGCCCGGCCCTGGTGCACCATGGCTGCATGCTGCTGACCCGGCTGGCCCAGGTGTCCCAGGAGGTGGCCGCCACCTCGGCTCGCTCCCGGAAGATCGCGCTGCTCGCCGAGCTGTTCCGGGACGCGGAGGCCGAGGACGTGCCGATCGTCATCCCGTACCTCGCCGGACGGCTGCCCCAGGGGCGGCTCGGGGTCGGCTGGAAGGTGCTGAGCCGCCCCGTCGCCCCGGCCGCCGAGCCGAGCCTGACCGTGCGCGAGACGCACGGTCTGCTGAGCGCGCTCGGCGAGGTCTCGGGCGCCGGGTCGCGGGCCGAGCGGGCTCGTCTGGTCGGTGAGCTGATGGGCGCGGCCACGGAGCACGAGCAGCGGTTCCTGCTCGGACTGATCAGCGGCGAGGTGCGGCAGGGCGCGCTGGACGCCGTCGCGATCGAGGGCCTCGCCCAGGCCACGCAGGCGCCGGCGGCGGACGTACGACGGGCCGTGATGCTCGCGGGTTCGCTCCAGCCGGTCGCGGGGGCCCTGCTCTCGGACGGCCCCGGCGCCCTCGACCGTTTCCGGCTCACCGTCGGCCGCCCGGTCCTGCCGATGCTGGCGCACAGCGCCTCCTCGGTGTCCGAGGCGGTCGGCAAGCTCGGCGCGTGCGCGGTGGAGGAGAAACTGGACGGCATCCGCGTCCAGGTGCACCGGGACCGCGACACCGTACGGCTGTACACCCGCACCCTCGACGACATCACCGACCGGCTGCCCGAACTGACCTCTGCGGCCCTGGAGTTGAGGGGCGATCGGTTCATTCTCGACGGCGAGGTGATCGCCTTCGACGCCGCCGGACGTCCCCGGTCCTTCCAGGAGACCGCCGGGCGGGTCGGCTCCCGGGTGGACGTGACGACGGCCGCCCGGACGGTCCCCGTCTCCCCCGTCTTCTTCGACCTGCTGTCCGTCGACGACCGCGATCTGCTGGATCTGCCGTTCGCCGAGCGGCACGCGGAGCTGGCCCGGCTGGTACCGGAGCCGATGCGGGTCCGGCGGGCCCTGGTGTCCGGCCCGCGGGAGGCGCGGGCGGCCGAGGAGTTCCTCGCCGAGACCCTGGAGCGCGGCCACGAGGGCGTGGTCGCGAAGTCCCTCGACGCTCCCTACAGCGCGGGCCGGCGGGGTGCCTCCTGGCTGAAGGTCAAGCCCGTGCACACGCTCGACCTGGTGGTCCTGGCCGCCGAGTGGGGTCACGGCCGCCGCACCGGGAAGCTGTCCAACCTGCACCTCGGGGCCCGCGCCGCGGACGGTTCGTTCGCGATGCTCGGCAAGACCTTCAAGGGCATGACCGACGCGATGCTGGTCCGGCAGACCGAGCGGCTCCAGGAACTGGCCGTGGACACCGACGGATACACGGTGACCGTACGTCCCGAACTCGTCGTCGAGATCGCCTACGACGGGCTGCAGAGGTCCACCCGCTACCCGGCCGGCGTCACCCTCCGCTTCGCCCGCGTGGTCCGCTACCGCGAGGACAAACGCCCCGAGGACGCCGACACGGTCGAGACCCTTCTCGCCGCCCACCCCGAGGTGAGGCCGTGAAACGCAGCGCGGGTCTCCTGCTGTTCCGGCACACAGATCACGGGCTGGAGGTGTTGCTCGGCCATATGGGCGGCCCCTTCTTCGCACGGCGCGACGCCGGGGCCTGGACGGTGCCGAAGGGCGAGTACGAACCCGACGAGCCCGCCTGGGACGCGGCCCGGCGGGAGTTCCAGGAGGAGCTCGGGCTTGCGCCGCCCGACGGCGAGGCCGTACCGCTGGGCGAGGTCCGGCAGACCAACGGCAAGATCGTCACGGCGTGGGCGGTGGCGGCGGACCTCGACCCGGCGACGATCAGGCCGGGCACGTTCCGCATGGAGTGGCCGCCGAAGTCCGGCCGGATCCAGGAGTTCCCGGAGCTGGACCGCGTGGCGTGGTTCGGCCTCGACGGGGCCCGGGCGGTGATCGTGAAGGCCCAGGCCGCGTTTCTCGACCGGCTGGCGGAGCACTCGGCCTAGGAGGCACACGCGTTGCGGTCGCCGCCGCCGCGCGGGAAGGTCGGAAACACAGCCCGTCCCAGGGAGGTCAGCCATGCCCATCGCAACGGTCAACCCGGCGAACGGCGAGACATTCAAGACGTACGAGGCCATGGGCGAGGAGGAGATCGAGCGCCGGCTCCAGCTCGCGGAGGCCACCTTCCGCACCTACCGGACAACGACCTTCGCGGAGCGCGCCCGACTGCTGCACCGGGCCGCCGATCTCCTCGGCGAGGACCAGCAGGACATCGCCCGCGTGATGACACTCGAGATGGGCAAGCCGGTCAAGCAGGCCCGCGCGGAGGCCGCGAAGTGCGCCAAGGCGATGCACTGGTACGCCGACCACGCCGCGGAACTGCTCGCCGACGAGGAGCCCGCCGCCTCCGACGTGAAGGACTCCGGCGCCTCCCGCGCCCTGGTCCGCTACCGGCCGCTGGGCCCGGTACTCGCGGTGATGCCGTGGAACTTCCCACTGTGGCAGGTGATCCGCTTCGCGGCCCCGGCCCTGATGGCGGGCAACGTGGGCCTGCTCAAGCACGCCTCCAACGTCCCGCAGACCGCCCTCTACCTGGAGGACCTCTTCCACCGCGCGGGCTTCACCGAGGGCACCTTCCAGACCCTCCTGGTCGGCTCCGGCGCGGTCGACGAGATCCTGCGTGACGACCGGGTCAGGGCGGCCACGCTCACGGGCAGCGAGCCCGCGGGACGGGCGGTCGCCGCCACCGCCGGGGAGATGATCAAGAAGACGGTGCTGGAGCTGGGCGGCAGCGACCCGTACGTCGTGATGCCCTCCGCCGATGTCGACCGGGCCGCCCAGGTGGCGGTGACCGCGCGGGTGCAGAACAACGGGCAGTCCTGTATCGCCGCCAAGCGGTTCATCGTCCACACCGACGTGTACGACGCCTTCGCCGAGCGGTTCGTCGCGGGCATGAAGGCACTGAAGGTCGGCGATCCGCTGGCGGAGGACACCGAGGTCGGGCCCCTGGCCAGCGAGCGGGGGCGGGCCGACCTGGAGGAGCTCGTCGACGACGCCAGGCGCAGCGGCGCGAGTGTGCTGTGCGGGGGCGAACGGCCCGACGGGGACGGCTGGTACTACCCGCCGACCGTCCTGGCCGGCATCACCCGCGAGATGCGCGTCCACCGCGAGGAGGCCTTCGGACCGGTCGCCACGCTGTATCGCGCGGCCGACCTGGACGAGGCGGTACTCATCGCCAACGACTCGCCGTTCGGGCTGAGTTCCAACGTGTGGACGCGGGACGAGACGGACGTCGACCGGTTCGTACGGGACCTGGAGGCCGGCGGTGTGTTCGTCAACGGGATGACCGCGTCCCACCCGGCGTTCCCGTTCGGCGGCGTGAAGAGGTCCGGGTACGGGCGTGAGCTGTCCGGGCACGGAATCCGGGAGTTCTGCAACATCACCACCGTATGGCACGGAGCGTGACGCTTCCGCGACTACGATCCCCTGTGTGAACCGCGAAGTGACTCTGCCTCTGATCGTCGACGACCGCGGGACCTTGCAGGTGGCTGCCGCCGAGGTCAGCAAGCTGTTGCGGACGATGGGGGGTCGGTGGCTGCATCTTGTCGAGGCCGGGGACGACGGGCTCGACGAGGACACGGTGGCGGCCCTGACGATCGAGCTCGCGAAGCTCGCCGACCGGATCGACGTGGCGTGCATCGCGCACAGCAGCGGGACCACGCCGTAGAGGCCGCCCCGTGGGCGACTCTGCTCGGCCGGCTTCCCGGCGACGGGGGGTGTGGGGCGGTGTCGATGTGCGGCTCCGCCGTGTGCCTGACGCGACCGGTCGCGGGCGGCCGGCCGACCGCGACGAACCCACACCCCCGACGGCGCTACCGAATGGGCATCCCCGACAGGGTCCGGGCGATCACCAACCGCTGGATCTCGCTCGTCCCCTCGAAGATCGTGTAGATCGCCGCGTCCCGGTGCATCCGCTCCACCGGGTACTCCCGCGTGTAGCCGTTCCCGCCCAGGATCTGCACCGCCTGCGCCGTCACCTTCTTCGCCGTCTCGCTCGCGAACAGCTTCGACATCGACCCCTCGGCCGCCGTGAACTGCTTGCCGTTGACCGCCATCCAGGACGCCCGCCAGACCAGCAGACGGGCCGCGTCGATGGACGTCCGCATGTCCGCGAGCTGGAAGGCCACACCCTGGTTGTCGATGATGGGCCGGCCGAACTGCTCACGCGTCTTGGCGTACTCGAGGGCCTCCTCGTAGGCGGCACGGGCCGTTCCGACGGCCATCGCGCCGACGGCCGGACGCGAAGCCTCGAACGTGGCCATCGCCGCGTTCTTCACCCTCTCGCCGCCCGCCCTGGCGCGCTCCCGGGCCCGCGCCAGCCGCTCGTCCAGCTTCTCCTTGCCGCCGAGCAGGCAGGACCCGGGGACGCGCACGTTGTCGAGCACGACTTCGGCGGTGTGCGAGGCACGGATCCCGTGCTTCTTGAACTTCTGGCCCTGCGCGAGACCCGGCGTGCCCGGCGGGACGATGAAGGAGGCGTGGCCCTTGGAGCCCAGTTCCGCGTCGACGACGGCGACGACGACATGGACGTTGGCGATGCCGCCGTTGGTGGCCCAGGTCTTCGTGCCGTTGAGCACCCACTCGTCCTTGGCCTCGTCGTAGACCGCGCGGGTACGCATCGAGGCGACGTCCGAGCCGGCGTCGGGCTCGGAGGAGCAGAACGCGGCGACCTTGACGTCGTCGGCGTCGCCGTACATCTGCGGGATCCAGGTGCCGATCTGCTCCTCGGTGCCGTTGGCGAGGACGCCGACGGCGGCGAGGCCGGTACCGACGATGGACAGGGCGATGCCCGCGTCGCCCCAGAAGAGTTCCTCCATGGCCATCGGGATGCCGAGGCCGGTGGGGTCGAAGTACTGCTGGGCGTAGAAGTCGAGAGAGTAGATCCCGACCTTGGCGGCCTCCTGGATCACCGGCCAGGGGGTCTCCTCACGCTCGTCCCATTCGGCGGCCGCGGGGCGGATGACGTCGGCCGCGAAGCCGTGCAGCCAGTCCTTGACCTCTTTCTGCTCGTCATTGAGCTCCATGGTGAACTCGGCCATGTCCCCTCCAGCTGCGACGCACATGCATGTTACCTACGGTAACACCGAGTCTGTTACCGGCGGGTAGGAAAAGTCAACTCCTGACGACCGCCCGGCCGCCCGTTCGATGTGCCGTGCATGCTTGGTGTTAGTTTGCGCAGGCGTTACCTAATCAGCACGGGTGGGGAGAGCACATGGACACCACGCAGCGGACCGATCAGCAACGGTCCGCCGACCGCCGTCGGCGCGAGTTGCTGGAGGCCGCGGACAGGGTGGTGCTGCGCGACGGCCCTCAGGCCTCGATGAACGCGATCGCCGCGGAAGCCGGCATCACGAAGCCGATTCTCTACCGCCACTTCGGCGACAAGGGCGGACTTTACGCCGCGTTGGCCAAGCGGCACACCGACGCCCTGCTCGATTCGCTGCGGGCGGCGCTCGACGCGCCCGCGGAGCGGCGGGAGCGGGTCGAGGCCACGTTGGACACATATCTCGCGGCGATCGAGGCCCGGCCCCAGGTGTACCGGTTCCTGATGCATCCGGCGGACGGCGGCCAGGCCGACGCGGGACAGACCGGGGACCCGGGGTTCGACGTCGGCAAGCATTCCATTCCGCTGTTGCGGCGGATGGGCGAGGAGTTGGCCCAGGTCATCGAGGATCGGCTGGATCTCGGGCCCGGGGGGCAGCGGTTGGCCCGGGTGTGGGGCCACGGGATCGTCGGGATGATGCACGCGGCCGGCGACTGGTGGCTCGGGGAACGGCCGTGCTCGCGAGCCGAGTTGGTGCGGAGCCTGGCGGATCTGCTGTGGGGGCGGCTGGCCGCGGCGGGGGACAAGGTCGGCGGTCCGGGGTTCTGATGGTTGTGGGGCGGCCGCGGGTTCACAGGGGCTGGTCGCGCGGTTCCTCGCGCCCCTGGGTGGGATCAGTACCCCGGTGCCAAGAGGCTCGCCTTGCCTGTCGCCGCAGTCTGCTGCGGCGCCAGCCCTTCACGCGGTCCGCGTAGACCTTGCCGTCCAGGTGGTCGCACTCGTGCTGCAGGCATCTCGCGAAGAAGCCCGTGCCGTGGATCGACAGTGGCTCGCCCGTCACCGTGAAACCCTCGATCACCGCGTGGTCGTATCGTTCCGTGCCCGCCTCGAGACCCGGGAGGGACAGGCAGCCCTCGGGGCCGCGCAGCACCACCCCGTCCGCTTCCACCAGGCGCGGATTCACCACGTGGCCCAGGTGACGGACCTCCTCGTCGTCCGGGCAGTCGTAGACGAACACCCGTAGCGCCTCGCCGATCTGGTTGGCGGCGAGGCCCACGCCCTGGGCGGCGTACATGGTCGCGAACAAGTCCTCGACGAGAAGAGCCAGTTCGGGGCCGAAGTCGGTGACCTCCGCGCAGGGGGTGTGAAGTGCCGGGTCGCCGAGCAGGGCGAGGGGCCGCACGCGCCCTCGGGCACCCGGGATGGAGCCGTTTCGCATGGCGGCAAGGGTACGGTCCTCACTGTCACGCGAATGTCGTACGGGCGCCGCGATTCGGGAGTGCGAATGGATCTCGATAGGCTGAGGTCCACACCACGTTGCCGGAGGCAGGAGCGCGGCGCGTACGCAAGGAGGATCGAGAACTGATGGCAGGCAACTCGGACCCGCTTTCGCCGCGGGCCAAGATCGCCGTGACGGCGGGCAAAGCGGTCGCGGCGGCATCGCGCGCCGCAGGACGCGGCAGCGGTTCCGTGATCGGCGGCCGGGTGGCACTCAAACTCGACCCCGACCTTCTCGCCCGGCTCGCCCAGCACCTGGACGTCGTGCTGGTGTCGGCGACCAACGGCAAGACCACGACGACCCGGCTGATCGCCGAGGCGTTGCGGGCGGCGGGTCCGGTTGTCTCCAACGCGCTCGGCGCCAACATGCCGGCCGGCATCACCTCGGCGCTGGCGGGCAGCTCGGACGCGCGCTACGGCGTCATCGAGGTCGACGAGAAGTACCTGGCCGGGGTCGCCCGGGACACCGACCCGAAGTGCATCGCGCTGCTCAACCTCTCCCGCGACCAGCTCGACCGCGCCGCCGAGACCCGCATGCTCGCCGAGAACTGGCGGGAGGGCCTGGCCGGTTCCAAGGCCGTGATCGTGGCCAACGCGGACGACCCGCTGGTGGTGTGGGCCGCGTCCTCCTCCCCCAATGTGATCTGGGTCGCCGCCGGGCAGATGTGGAAGGACGACGCCTGGTCCTGCCCGGCCTGCGGTGGCGTGATGCAGCGGCCGGGCGACGACTGGTTCTGCGGCGAGTGCGGATTCCGCCGGCCGACGCCCAGCTGGGCCCTGTCCGGGGACCATGTCCTCGATCCGCACGGCTCCGCCTGGCCGATCCACCTCCAGCTGCCGGGCCGCGCCAACAAGGCCAACGCCGCCTCCTCGGCCGCCGTCGCCGCCGTCTTCGGGGTGCCGCCGCAGGTCGCCCTGGAGCGCATGTACCAGGTACAGGCGGTGGCCGGACGGTACGACGTGGTCCAGTTCATGGAGCGCGACCTCAGACTCCTGCTCGCGAAGAACCCGGCCGGCTGGCTCGAAACGTTCAGCCTGATCGATCCGCCGCCGACCCCGGTGATCCTGTCGGTGAACGCGCGCGGCGCCGACGGCACCGACACCTCCTGGCTGTGGGACGTCGACTACACGCGCCTGTCCGGCCACCCCATCTGCGTGATCGGTGACCGGAAGCTGGACCTCGCGGTGCGTCTGGAGGTGGCCAACCAGCACTTCCAGGTCTGCGAGAACCTCGACCAGGCGGTGCAGCTGAGCCCGCCGGGCCGCATCGAGGTCATCGCCAACTACACCGCCTTCCAGGACCTGCGCCGCCGCGTCGGCAACTGAGCACCGGACTTCAGGGGACTTTTGTGAGCGACAACCAACTGCGGATCGTCTGGATCTATCCCGACCTGCTCAGCACCTACGGCGACCAGGGCAACGTCCTCGTCGTGGAGCGCCGGGCCCGGCAGCGCGGCCTCGACGTGGCCCGCCTCGACGTGCGCAGCGACCAACCGATCCCGACCTCCGGCGACATCTACCTGATCGGCGGCGGCGAGGACCGGCCGCAGCGGCTCGCGTCCGAGCGGCTGCGCCGGGACGGCGGTCTGCAGCGGGCGGTGGAGAACGGCGCCATCGTGTTCTCGGTGTGCGCCGGCTACCAGATCCTCGGCCACGAGTTCATCAACGACCTCGGCCAGCGTGAGCCCGGCCTCGGTCTGCTCGACGTGGTGTCCGTGCGCGGCGAGGGCGACCGGTGCGTCGGTGACGTGCTGGGCGACATCGACGCCCGGCTGGGCCTGCCGCCGCTGACCGGCTTCGAGAACCACCAGGGTGTCACCCAGCTCGGCCCCACCGCCCGCCCGCTCGCCCAGGTCCGTCTGGGCAACGGCAACGGCACCGGCGACGGCACGGAGGGGGCGTACAACGACACGGTCTTCGGTACCTACATGCACGGCCCCGTGCTGGCGCGCAATCCGCTGATCGCCGACCTGCTGCTGAAGCTGGCGCTCGACGTGAACGCGCTGCCGCCGACCGACGACCGGTGGTACGAGGCGCTGCGCGACGAACGCATCGCCTCCGCGCAGCAGCCCGCGTGAGGACAGCCGCACGGCGGCCCACGTGAGGTCTCCGGCAGGTTTCGCCACGGGCGCGTACGAGGGAGACCTCGTACGCGCCCGTCGTGCGTTCCAGGGGAACTCCAGGCGGCCGCTGGTGCCGTCCGGCATCGTCTTCGTCGAGATCGAGCCCGCCTGACGCCTCGTCCGCTCACCTGTGCGGCCGCGTCCATCAGGCGGACGCGTGCTACGGAGCCACCCCCAGACGCCGATAAGGTGGCCGGAATCCAGCCGGACGACGTGGTCCGGACCCGGCCCACGTGGAGAGGGTATTTCGGGCTATGCGCATTGGTGTCCTGACGTCCGGCGGCGACTGCCCCGGGCTGAACGCGGTCATTCGGTCCGTCGTGCACCGTGCCGTCGCCGACCACGGCGACGAGGTCATCGGTTTCCGGGACGGCTGGAAGGGTCTCCTGGAGTGCGACTACCTCAAACTCGACCTCGACGCGGTGAGCGGCATCCTGGCTCGCGGCGGCACGATCCTCGGCTCCTCCCGGGTCCAGCCCTCGCATCTGCGGGACGGTGTGGAGCGGGCCCGGGGCCATCTGGAGGAGCTCGGGCTCGACGCGGTCATCCCGATCGGGGGTGAGGGCACGCTCAAGGCGGCTCGGCTGATGTCGGACGGCGGTCTGCCCATCGTGGGCGTGCCGAAGACGATCGACAACGACATCGCGGTCACCGATGTCACCTTCGGCTTCGACACGGCCGTGGGCGTCGCGACGGACGCCCTCGACCGGCTCAAGACGACCGCCGAGTCCCACCAGCGTGTCCTGGTCGTCGAGGTCATGGGCCGGCACACCGGCTGGATAGCGCTGACGTCCGGTATGGCGGCCGGCGCCCACGCCATCGTCGTACCGGAACGGCCCTTCGACATCGAGGAGTTGGCCCGCAGGGTCGCTGAGCGGTTCGCCGCGGGCAAGCGGTTCGCGATCGTCGTCGCGGCGGAGGGAGCCAAGCCGGCGCCGGGCACCATGGCCTTCGACGAGGGCGGCAAGGACATCTACGGGCACGAGCGGTTCGCGGGGATCGCGCGGCAGCTGTCGATCGAGCTGGAGCAGCGGCTGGGCAAGGAGGCGCGACCGGTGATCCTCGGGCATGTCCAGCGGGGTGGCACGCCCACCGCGTACGACCGGGTGCTGGCGACCCGGTTCGGGTGGCATGCGGTGGAGGCCGTGCACCGGGGGGAGTTCGGGAAGATGACGGCCCTGCGGGGGACGGACATCATGATGGTGCCGCTGGCGGAGGCGGTGGAGACGTTGAAGACGGTTCCGGCGGAGCGGTACGCGGAAGCGGAGTGCGTGCTCTGACCCTTCCGGGTCGAGCCCGGTCCTGAAGGGTGTCGGCGGACTGCGGGTTGCGTGCGGTTGATCGCACCCACGCGGCGGAGCCGCATGTGGATACAGCCCCGCGCCCCTTACGTCGGCTGTACTGCCCCCGGTCGAAAGTGCGGCCGGGGGCGGTTCTAGTCTTGGGGCGGACAGAAACCGTACAACCCCCACGAATCAGGAGCCGGCGGAAATGGATCACGGCGGGCACGGCATGATCATGGATCTGCCGCCGTTCACGCTGGGGCGGGGTCTTCAGTGGTCGGCTGACCCGTTCTTCCTGGTGGCCTGCCTGGTGGGCCTCGGTCTGTACGGGTGGGGGGTCGTGCGTCTGCGGCGGCGTGGGGACGCCTGGCCGGCGGGGCGTACGGTCGCGTATGTCGCCGGTGTGCTGACCGTCGCGCTCGTGATGTGCACCGGGCTGAACGACTACGGCATGGTCATGTTCAGCGTGCACATGGTGCAGCACATGGTGATCAGCATGCTGTCGCCGATCCTGATCCTGCTCGGCGCCCCGATCACGCTGGCGCTGCGCGCGATGCCGCCGGCAGGACGCGGCCGCAAGGGCCCGCGGGAACTGCTGCTGATGTTCCTGCACAGCCGTTACATGCGGGTCATCACGCACCCCGCGTTCACCATCCCGCTGTTCATCGCGAGCCTGTACGCGCTGTACTTCACCCCGATATTCGACTTCCTGATGGGGTCCAGGGCCGGGCACATCACGATGATGGTGCACTTCCTCGCCGTCGGCGTGGTCTTCTTCTGGCCGATCATCGGAGTGGACCCGGGCCCGAACCGCCCCGGATATCTGATGCGGATGCTGGAGCTGTTCGCCGGCATGCCCTTCCACGCCTTCTTCGGCATCGCGCTCATGATGGCGTCCACGCCGATGGTCAAGACGTTCGAGAACCCGCCCGCCTCTCTTGGTATCGACGCGCTGTCGGACCAGAACGCGGCCGGCGGAATCGCGTGGGCGTTCAGTGAGATTCCGTCCGTACTGGTGCTGATCGCACTGCTGTTCCAGTGGTATGGATCCGAGCAGCGGCAGGCCAAGCGTCAGGACCGGGCCGCCGACCGGGACGGCGACAAGGAACTCGAGGCATACAACGCCTATTTGGCTTCATTGAACGCACGCGGGCGTTGATGACGGGCCGCTCATTCATTGACTTGCTCCTCGGGCTGAAGCCCGAGGATTCTGGCCTTCTCCACCGTTGCTGTGCCGCTACGCGGCACAGGGATCGGTCGGGATTCCGTGGCTTCCTGTTTCTTCGCGCTGTGCCGGGATGACTCCCGGTCTTACCGGCGCTCCGCAGGCTGATACCGCCAGTCCGGCGGCCGTCTTGACGTTGATCGCGGCGTTGTGGTCCCGGTCGTGGCGGGTGCCACAGGCGGTGCAGGTCCATTCCCGGACGTTCAGGGGCTTGGGCCCGTCCTTGGCGCCGCAGGCCGAGCAGGTCTGGGAGGTCGGTGTGAACCGGCCGATCTTGACCAGGGTCCGGCCGTACCGGGCGGCCTTGTACTCCAGCATGTGCACGAATGCCGACCATCCGGCGTCGTGGACACTCTTGGCCAGCCTGCTGCGCGCGAGTCCTTGGACCGCCAGGTCTTCCACGCCGATCGCTTGGTTGTCGCTGATCAGCTTGGTGGAGAGCTGATGGTGGAACTCACGGCGCGCGTCGGCCACCCGCGCGTGCGCGCGGGCAACCTTGAGACGGGCCTTCTCCCGGTTCCTGGATCCCTTCTGCCTGCGGGACAGCTCCCGCTGGGCCTTCTTCAGTTTCTTCTCCGCGCGGCGCAGGAAACGCGGGGAGACGATCTTCGTGCCGTCGGAGAGGACGGCGAAGTGGGTGAGGCCGAGGTCGATGCCGACCGCCTGGTCGGTGTCGGGCATGCGGGTGGCGTCGGCGGCCGGGTCGGTGTCGATCACGAAGGAGGCGAAGTACCTCCCGGCCGCGTCTTTGATCACGGTGACCGAGGAGGGCTGTGCGGGCAGAGTGCGGGACCACTTCACCCTGACCGCACCGATCTTCGGGAGGTTCAGCCTCCCGGAAGCGGTGACCGACCAGCGGGCATTGGCCGTGAAGCGGATCGACTGACGCCTGTCCTTGCGGGACTTGAAACGGGGCGCACCGCACTTCGCGCCCTTCCGCTCGCCCTTGAGGGACGCGAAGAAGTTCCGGTACGCGGATTCCGCATCGCGCAGGGACTGCTGGAGCACCACCGAGGAGACCTCGCCCAGCCAGGACCGCCCGGGTGTCTGCTTGGCCTGGGTGATCAGCTTCTGGGACAGCTCGCCGACCGCCGGGAATGCCTCGCCCGCCCTGCGGGCGTCCTCGCGGGCACGCACCGCGTCGTTGTACACGACGCGGGCGCACCCGAACGCCCTGGCCAGCGCGGCGCGTTGGCCCGGTTCCGGGTACAGCCTGAAGGCGTACCGAAGCTGCATGCGGTGATCGTACGAACGAGCACCCCCCACCACCAGAGGGAACGTACGTACGGCCGATCCCCCCTTGAACCGGGAAAGCCGAACAGACCGAACGAGAGAGGCGTTACCCGGCCGTCCCGGATCGGGCCCCGCGATACTCCGCGTCAGCAGTGGTGACGCCTGCGCTCCTCTGCTCCGCAGGACAGCGTCCGCGACGCTCCGCGCCACAATGACAGATTCGCTTCACCACAGGCCTGAAGGACTCTCAGCAGAGTCCTGAAGGCCGATGCACTGCGAATGAATCCCGGTAGCGGCCAAGAGGTCCAGACCATATAGGGTCTAAATGAGCATTCATCTGAAGTCGGGCGTATCGTCGATTGCGAGTCGCCTCCGGAAGGAGCTCTGGATGGGCATCTTCGACAGATTCAAGCACCAGGCGAAGGGCAGCAAGGCCAAGGACGCGTCCGACGCCGCGGAACGGAAAGCCAACGAGAAGACCGGCGACAAGTACGAGAGCCAGGTCGACGACGCGCAGCAGCGCGTCGAAGGCCAGATGGGTATGGATCGGGACAGGCCCGAGCAGCCGTAGGACCGCAGACTCACGGGGGGCCATGAGGTCTGTCCGCGCCGGACCCGGCGGCTGACTCGGCGGCCGGCCGGTCCACTGAAACCACGTTGGGAAGGGAAGCCGCTCGCGCAGACTCACCTCCCTCGGGCGGCTTCGCCGTTCACACCTTTCCGTTCATACCTTTCCGATTCCCAGTGTCGTCTCCGAGGGCAGCAGTCCCGAGGACAGGACGGCGACCCAGAACTCGCCCAGCAGGTCGGCGAGTCGGGCTGTGCCATCCGAACCGAGGGCCCGCCAGGGGGCGGCGGCGAGCCGGTCGGTGTCCTGCTCGACGCGGTGGCGCAGTGCGCGGCCCGCGTCCGTAGTCGCGCCGTCCGCGCCGACCAGGCCGCGCGCGGACAGGCGCCCCCGGGCGGCCGTCCATTCCGCAGCGCTCCAGCCCCGGCTCTCGAAGCGCTCGGCACTGGCGGCACCTGTCGCGGCGAAGGACACCAGTGATTCCACCGGGTCCAGGCCGGCCACCAGCAGGGCGGCGACATGGCCGTCACCACGGTGTTCCCGCAGGATCGTCGCCGCGTGCCACAGCTGGAGGTGCGGGGCCTTGGGCCATTCCAACTCGGCGTTCGCCGCGGCCAGGGGGCGGCCCGCGGTGTTCACCGACTCGGCCGCGCGTCGGGCCAGGGTGGCGGCGTCGGCCAGTTCGGGGCTGTCCACACGGTCGCCGAATATGGCGCGGTAGGCCCGGTCGATGCCGCGCGCTCTCGCCGCCAGCATCACCTCCGGGCTCGCGATGCCCCACGCGGGAGCCATGTGCTCGGTGACCATGCGCGTGCTGAAGCTGTAGAACGCGGACGACACCCGTTCGCCGCCCACCGCGCCCAACGGAGCGGCGCGGTACGGGAAGTAGGTCGGCCAGCGCTCCTGGACCTCGTGCCCCAGAGCCGCCGCCTCCTCGAAGACCTCCGGCGCGTAGTACAGCACCGCGTGCA
>Ga0307516_10004317_pt1 | contig 17620 bp, 21 predicted proteins | sample 19_EM_MG_FD_203310 | JGI IMG/M metagenome (GOLD analysis project Ga0307516, IMG submission 203310) | Populus trichocarpa ectomycorrhiza microbial communities from riparian zone in the Pacific Northwest, United States - 19_EM | ecosystem: Host-associated > Plants > Roots > Unclassified | place... | reverse complement strand
CATCTCCACATCCCTCCCATTGACACACACCCCCCCCCCCCCCCCGAGTGCTCCCTCGTGATGGCACCCATACAAGCCTCACATGTACATATCCTGGGTGGGGCGGGGGGAACCAATGAGTCTGCCCAACGCCAGGCTTCTGCCTCCCAGGAGTATGTGCTCTACTCTGGAGTGCAGTGCAGCACAGCACAGCACTGCACAGCATGTGCTATATACCTACTTTACTCATGCGTCCCGCGATGATCCCGCCATGGAGCTGAATGCGGAGGGTAGATAGGTAGAGTACATACATAGATCCTTGCGCCCGGGAATCTACAGCCTTTTGGCTTTGGCTGGCTAGCTGGCTTTTTTTTTCCCTTGAGAAGAAATGTGATGATTGGTGGCGGTGTATGTGGTGTGGTGTGGTGGTTGTTTATCTAGCTGTGCGGCGTGGGCGTGCATGTGGGTGGGCAGATGGACGGTCCGCGACTGGGGACGAGATGTAGGCATGGAGTGTGCCATGCTAGACATGCCGCAAAGTTTGGGGAAATGCATGATTGAGTGCCTCATGTGTCTGCTGTACTCTGTATGTCAAGTGGATTCAACAGCTACGGGAAGTGTTGATATCTAGATAGTGTGCGTACATACATATGTACTCCCGCGATTGAAGTGTAATCATGGGGAAGTGTTGTTGGGAAGTGTGACCCAATGGAAGGGCTGCGAAATGCGGAACGCCTGGGGGGGGATGGAAACGGCGACGGCTTGGCGCGGCGGTTGTGGACGGCACGGGCCCCACGGTTAACTAGCCTATGTACATATCTAGAGTACATAGATACTTGACTCCTCTAATCGACGCCACGCACGTGCTAGCATGGCTGGTGGATGGACGGAGGGTTCCGTGTCAGCAAGGCTGTGTTGCTGGACCATTCTCGATAGAGGTGGGAGGCACCTCCAATGCCACTGCCGGACGCAACGATACGAGTGGACTCCACACCCGTCACATACAATACACTTCGCACGACACGACAGACACCTACGACACCAGCCCCGTCTGGCACTGCATCCGCAAGCATCCCGCGATGTCCCTGGCCTTGGCTGGTGCTCAACTGTGCAGTGCGATCTCACCGCCATGTATGTAGGAAGTCTGCTAACCAACGCCGACAGTCTTGGGGGCGGAGGGCAAGGGCGAGAATGCCCTTTTCACCATGCATCCGATGCGCGTCCGTGCAGAGGTTGTCTCACGATGGATGCTCGTCCCAATGCGGGAGTGGCGGGAATCCGAGTCGGCGACACCACCCGCATTGTCTCGCACCAGGTGTCGGACCAGTGGACTCCATACATATGTGTGCACTTTTTGCGCCGGGGGGAGCCGTGCCGGTGACGGCGATGCGTCGCTCCGGATGCTGGGGGAGGAGGGGAGGAATGGTCTCGCACATACGAACGGACAGCGTTTGAGCGCGGCTTTCCGCTCCGTGGCAGGAGGGTGTGTATGTCGGGAGTCGGCGCGATTGCGCACGTTGGATTGCAGACACCGATGCGCTATGTGCGAGGGTCCCGAAGATCGACTCGTGCCAGGAATATGGGTCTCCTTCGTGAGGGACATCTGTCATCTACGGCGCTCGAGTGGATCGATGGCTTTCGCCGGCACGTCCGGAGGCAAGCCTACATCTGCCTACCCTCCGGTTGGATCGAATGCGTGTGCTAAGACCCGTCAAAGGCCAACGGCGATGTAGATACTCTACGGCCGGTTACTGGAGCTTACACACATGGTTGGACTCGCGGTTCCGCGTGCCGAGGATCCACGCACGTCCGACACCTCCCTCGATGGCATTGGCGTGGATGGGCGCCTGTGGACACGAGGATATCGGAGAGCCAACCTTCAGAGATGTCTTATCGACTGCCAGGCTGCTGCGGTGGGGGCCGTCGCAAGCGGAGCGTATGGAGCTTGCCGCTGCTGAATAGTGTCCTCGATTCGGAACAACCGAGTGACGATACGGCTGGCAAGATTTGCCTGCTGTACACTACAAATACAGAGCAGCAGGTGGCGCTGGGCAGCATACATACATACATACTCTATATGTAATCCAGGGATCAGTCAGATGCACAGACAAGCAAGCCCGCGCCGTCGGCTGTCACGCCGGTATCGCGAACATCTAGATAGAGCGCCCTCCGCCTGCAGATAGCAGCCGCATGGTGCCCTCTGTTCCGTCTCCACTCCTCCCGGTTGTGCTGTGCTCGTGCCTGTTGCGTGTGAACCGGGTGGCAGTCTAGACAGACAGGCCGAACTGACCGTCGAAAGCTGTCGACATGGGGTGGTTGACTGGTCTGTTTTCATCGCCCCCTAGTGATCGTCCATCGATCCCATACCTGTCCGTCGTCCCCGCTCCCACGCACTCACCAGCAACCGTACTGGCATTCATCAACGTTTCTCACCAACCCCGTCCCCCCGTACTCTACACACTGCCCCCCCCCCGGTTGCCCAGTGCCCACCCTCCCTCCCGTCCAGAGTAAAAATAAAATCTGCCTCAAGCCAGCCAGTCAGAGGAGAGCGGTCTGTTGGCTTGCTGCTGTTGTCGACCACAGACGGCAAGGGAGCAAGCGAAGACCGCCAGTCTACTATCGCCCTGCCACCCATTCTCCCTGCCACGGCGCGATACATGTCAACTCTTCCAAGCCTCATCTGGTTCCCATCCCCCCATTGCTCGCTCTGCCGGGAGGTAGAGCACCTCTTTCTGCACCTAAGCGAAAGTAGAGAAAGAGAGATTGGAGGCGGAACGAAAGAAAGAGAGAGAGGCTGTCTGTGTACATACGCCCGCCGCTGCCTGAAGAGAAAAAAGAAAGAAGAGAGAGACGGAGCGGGAGGAAAGAAAACGGCAATCGTAACTTCGGAAATGCCCCTCACCGTCTTCCAACTTACCAACTGTCCTGCCGCCTCCGCCGCCGTGTTCGTCGTTTCGGTCCCCCCTGGTAGATATCGGTCTTCGCCTCCACCAGCACCACCGTCCACGCTCGTCTAGCTGCTCGTCTTGCCTCATCATCACCATCATCCTCGCGATTCTAGCGTGCTTGCCATCCGTCAAACAGCGTCCGTTCCTTTTTTCTCTGTCTTTCTCTTTGTTTTCTTCTTCTTCGTTGCCCGTGTCCAAAAAGTGTTTCCTCATTTCGTATCGGGGAGGGGTTTTTAAAAAAAAGAAAAGAAAAGAAAGAACACACCACCCCACCCCTACAGAAGCTGCCCTGCTTAATTTCGTTTCCCCCCCCCTCCCGATCTTCCTCGTGAAGGTATCGCGTGTACCGATTGTATCCTTTTTCATTACTACTTATGCTTTTTTGTCTGGCTTCAGCTCCTCCTTTTTCTCCGCGTTTGCTTGTTGCTGAAGTTGGCGTTGTGTTGTCTGATGTCTAGTTGAGCTGCTGCCCAGACGGACGGAGACGATAAAGACGTGACAAGACGGAAACAGACGCGCGGAAAGAAAAAGATCGTGAAAACCAAGCGGAGCAAGCTCGCAGTCATGGTTCAAGGCTTCAATCTGAAGCAGAAGGCGCTGGCTGTGAAGAACAGGCTGAAGCGTCGCAGCGTGGTCGCCGGTGAGACTCCCCATGTGGTCGGCGTCGACAAGCAAACAGCAACGGCGACGACGACGAGACAGCACGACCAAGATGGAGGCTCGTTGCTGAAGACTCCGTCAGTGAGGAGCTTAGCATCATCAAAGTACTCCAGGGTTAGCCTGTGGAAGAGCAGTGGAAGCAGCGGGCGACGAGACCGCTGCGGAACTGACGATGAGGCCGGCGACGGGCTGGTGGTTGTGGGCGACGAGGCGATTGCGGGCGGGAACGAGACGGCGACGGCGGTGGTGGGCGTCGAGACCGCACCCGCGACACCCGCAACACCCACGGCGGAGCGGCGACTGCCGCGGCTCTTCGGCGGAGCCGGAGAGGAGCGGCCGACATCGCCGCCGACATCGCCGCCGACATCGCCAGTATTGCTGCCGTCTCGCTCGCACTCTATTTCTCACGGCGCACGAGGGGGCGAGGGGGCGAATCCGGGGAAGCGGGAGGACGAGAACACAAAGAGGAGAACAGCCGTTCCCGTGGCCAATGGCTCCAGCAGAGAAAAGCAGAGGGGCCGAGCAAGGGGCGAAGGAGCGGAGTCGTCGGCCTCGTCCTCGCATTCCTCCTCCAAAAAGAACACGCCGCCATCGCCATCGCCATCTCCTGACCGGCAGATCGACACCGCTGCTGCTGCTGGAACCGCGGCAGCCTTCCCGGACGCCAGCGACAATAACAGCAGCCAGCTTCCACCGCTTCCGACATTGCTCCCCCCTCCTCTTCCTCCCACAGAACCACCCCAGTGCCCGTCCTTCTCTCCCCCGCAGCGCCAGAATCCGGCCGCCCCTGCGGTCGCCTCCCGTCTATTCTCACTCGTCCCAGAGACATCGCCCGCCCCGGACCATCTTCCGACCCCAATCCCGAATCCAACCACTCCCCTACCGGCCCCTTCGGCTAATCCACCACTACCCCCGGCCTCGCCTATTTCTGCCTTACCTCCCCCAACTTCCCAACAAGCACCAAAATCATCGTTCCCTCCTCCTCCGCCGCCTCCTCCGCCGCTCCACGTCGCGACCTCGGGCCCGTTCTTTCAACCCATCCGCTACGACTCGCTGCGGAGACACCGTTCTGGTCGGTCGGCCTCGGTCGCCTCGCAGTACGCTGACTCCTACTTATCGCGTCGTCCTTCACAGATAGTTCGCCGACAGTCGTTGTTGCCGCAATCTGACAGCAAATTCATCACCGAACTATACTTTGGCCAGCCAACTCTAGCCGAGGAGGTGGATTCGGACGGTGTTCTCCGGACCGGGCAGCAACCCCCGGCCATGGCTACTCGCAAGGTGTGGGTCAAACGCTGTAACGCCTCCCCCACATCTGTGGTTGTTACCGAAGAGGATTTGGTGGACGATGTCCGCGATATGATCTTGGGCAAGTACCAGAATACGCTGGGACGGTATTGGGACGCCCCCGATGTGCAGATCCGCATCGTGCCGCGAGGTACGAGGCCAAGGGGTCACGAACGGAGTCACGAGAGAGGACACGGGTCTGAGCGAATCCTCTCTCCGGACGAGCCGCTCCTGAGGGTCGTCGAGGAGTACTATCCCGGAGGACAGCTCGCGGAAGATGCCCTGATCATCGAGGTTCCGGAACGGAAGACTCCGCGGCCGTCGCCCGGTCCTACCATGCACAGCTACACCTATGGGGCCGAACATCACGTCGAGCCTGGGTACTTCGATATTCCGCCGCGTCCTGCTATTAACCGTGGGACCCCAGATCCCACCAACGGTGGACGCGTCGCTCCGATACCTAGCCCCCAGTATCGGGAACCACATCGTCCCATAGGCCGTCGGATGGCCACCTCGCCTCCAGTTCAAGCCATCATCCTCACTCCCAAGACCGTGGTCGGGAGGGCCCGAGGCGGATCCGACGCATCCGCGCCAAATGGAGGTCAGCCACCTCCCGCCCCACCTCTCAAAACTGCCCCGTCTGAAGAAGATCGGCCCCAGAATCCCTCCATGTCTACTCCCGCCCGCGTCGCGTCGCCATTGCCGATGCCGATGGGAGCCAGGAAAAAGGCGAAAGACGTCAAGCAGACGAACCCAGCCCCACCGCCGGCGTCAGGGGGGCCAGGGCGACGGTCCGACGGCACGGTGCCTCCGATTAAGGTGCTGATTGTGGAGGACAACGTCATCAACCTGCGGTTGCTTGAGGCGTTTATGAAGCGACTCAAGGTTCGGTGGGAGGCGGCAATGAACGGAAAGATCGCAGTTGATAAGTGGAAAGCCGGCGGATTCCACCTGGTGTTGATGGATATCCAGTTGCCGGTGATGAACGGTCTGGACGCGACTAAGGAAATCCGGAGGTTGGAAAAGGTGAACAGGATAAGAGCAGCATTCCCACACACGAAACAGGACGATGAAGACGACGAGCCGGTGCCAGAGGAGATACCGGAGGCAGATCGGCTGCCCGAGTCGATTCTTTTTGGGTCGCCAGTCATCATTGTCGCCTTGACTGCTTCTTCTCTGCAGAGTGACCGTCACGAAGCGTACGCAGCTGGGTGCAATGACTTCCTAACCAAGGTCCGTTCCTATTCATCTTGAAGTATCTGTCCGAACACTGTTCACTGACGCTGGTACACAGCCTGTGAATTTCATCTGGTTGGAACGAAAGGTCACCGAGTGGGGCTGCATGCAAGCCTTGATCGACTTCGATGGATGGAAGACGTGGAAGAAGAATGCAGAGTTGATGTCTGCAGCCGATGCAACAGTGGCCAAGAACAAGCGGCAGGCTGCAGGCAACAAGACGAAGAAACTCAAGAATGCCGACGATTCGCCAAAGCCCACCCCGACAGTTGTCTGAGCCACGACGGTGGGTATTTTGGCACATGTGTTTTCCTTGAGGATCCGCCCGGACGGATCCAATATCGTGTACCCCTAGATCTTGTGTTACTTTGGTGATGGCGACGGTGGATGCACACATCTATATTCGTACGCTACGGCACCGGATGTTCTTGCTTGAGTCCACCTGGTCGATAACTAGGAACGGGCTGTTTCATTACCTACCATACAACCATACGAACACACGGCTGTATAGTTACAGCAAGGATCACCTCCGCTTTTTTTTCCCTCTCTTTTCCTCTTTTCTGCATTTCCTCTGTCTTTGGTGGGCAATATCATCCTTCGTATCATTTCTGCGTTTTTGTTCGCGGCACGTTGTCGCGAGGACCCATTAATTTTGAGTAGAAGAGCATACAACATAAGCATGGTCGGACTGGATTCGGATGGAGAGGAAGTGAGGTGGATTCGATCTCTCTTTTTGAAATTCATTTTCGTTACTTCTCTTTCTTTTGCCTACCTTTTTTTTTTGTTTGTGTTCTTCTACTTGATGTCATTTTGACACTACTTTGCTGCCGTGTATTATGTATGATGCGCTGCGTGTTTGGATGCTTTCATCGGATTCCATGGCGGTGGAGGGGTGAGCTAGGTTGCTTGTTTCGGCGTTTTTTTTTCATGTTCAACTTTAAACAACTGGTTGAAAGAGGGGGTAGTGATTGTATATATACACACATTGTTTGAGGAAGGTGGGGTTTTTTTTTTAACTCGAGTAACGTTTTTATATGTAGTGGAGATAAAGCAGAAACGAATTACACTACTCTGATTGTCTACTCTAGGTTTTGGCATGCCTTTTGTTCCGTTGTTAAACAGCCCTGTGCATGGAGTCGACTATTCAGATGGAACAGTCCCTGACAGACGAGCTCTTGATACGATTGTCCAAAACCATACCACGGCCCGAAGTCCGATCACAAGACTCCACCTCCGCCATCCCATCCAAATGCATTCATATCCACCATACCGTGAGCCCGGGCGAAGTCCAGCACCCCACCGCTGCATCTGTGACTCCGCCAACCCACATGCACGTGCCGCCACACTTCCGCCGATCGGTCCGTCCACATGAAATCACTCGCTGCAGGGACCACCCAACGCAAGGTCGGACGATGGTGTCGCCGCCCGTCGCGGCTGGGCCCGAGAAGCCGTAAACCCGCTCTGCATTGGAGGCGTAGCTATGGCTTAGGGGAAACGTCCTTCACGTGTTAAGCCAGCAGCTTCAACTCTCTTTGTGAGGACTGGAGTCCCGAACAACACCGTCCTTGGAGCCCCGTGTAGCGGCCTTTCGATGGCGGCTTCGTCTCTGGGCTGAACTCGGATCGCCCTAAAACTGTCCCGGCCCCCCCCCCCCCCCCCCCCCCCATATGGTGCAGCTCTTTCGTTCGCGCAAATATACCCTAACTAGTGAGGTCATAAACAGGACCTGTTTCTAAACTCCATTCCATACCTCCCAATTCTGGCGCTCTGAGCCGGGCTCGCTGTGGTCAACCGGTCCTAACTATGCTAGTAACGAATAAACAAAAAAAAAAAAGGAAAAAAAGAAGCCGACCCACACCCGGCTGGAGTTATCTGGGTACATACTTACAAGCTACTTTTGTATAGATAGTTATAATTACCCTGCCCAGCACAGACAACACAACACAACCACCAGCCACATCACAAAGTATATACAACCGTGTCGTCACAGTAAATATACATAAAGAGTAATTAAATAATTGCTGCGATGTTGACAGTAAAGGGAGTAAGTCAATACAGCGTCGCCGCCAGAGTACTAAATAGACGGTAAATCCAGCATCGCTGGCAGTAGTTAACGGGTGTAAGTAAAGGGGGGGGGTGAGCGAAGAGTAAATACTTCCTATGTAAATACCTACAGTGTCGCTGCCCTACATAGAAAGATGGTGAACCGTACGACTGTTTTTAATCGTTTCTAGATTATTTTTTTCTCGAGTACATACATCATACCTACGCACTGTCAGAGAAAGCGAAATATGAACGGCGGCAGCCAATAAACGGCACCGTGCCGAGACAATGCGAGTCAACAAACCTTTGGCGACAAGTACTTACATACATATGATGTAGATATTACTCTCTATATACACTGTGGTGACAAGATTTTATTCATTTTGCTATTCATTTATAACTCTCTGATGTGGCTGGTGGTTGTGTTGTTGGAACCGCGCTGCCGGGTAAGGATTTCTTGTTGCAAGCGAAGGAAGAAAAAAAAAAAGGGTCGTGACCGCCCGCCGCCCGACCCATCGGTCAACTATGTATCTAAGATGTATGTATAGTACTTACCGCTGCTCTGGTCGGCCGTGAGGCTGGAATTCACCATTCCTTCTACATAATGTCACATCCCCCTCTACCCCTGGTCCGGTACATTACATACCTGCGAATACTCGACACGATCTTCTCGTCTCTTCTCTTCTCTCGTATTCCTGCTTATGTAGTTCCTGCATAACATGCCTACCGTACCGCGATCTCGGTCGATGTGATCTCACACTTTGCCTACTGCCCCTGGGACAAAAAAAAAAAAACGCCCCTTTCCAGTAGTAAGTCAAGTAAAGGTAATGTAAGGATAAATGAAAAATCCGAGAAGGTAAGTAAGAAGGCCAGAGCGGATAAAGAGAAGAAGCAAAAAAATTGAAATAAAAGTATATGGGAAACCCCCCCCCCCCAATGATCCGAATCATCACCCATCAATTCGATCCCCAAAATGGAAACACACACACAATAGAGTATACAGCACACAAAAGGAATTAAAAGATGAAGCGAACGGCAAAAACGACCCCACAAACATGCTTCGTCGCACCGCCCTCCCCTCATGGTAGTATCTTCAACAACGAAACTCCAGCATATCAATCGATCCGTTCCGGCACCAGCCGTATCTTGGGTTGAGTAAAGCGAGCCCGACACACAAAGGACGAAAGAAAGAAAAACAACATACAGGAGAAGGAATACGGGCAAAAGAAGGAAATAAAAAAACCCCCCCCAACCCACTCGAGACAGTGTGTCGTACCAAAAATCGAGGGGGAAAGTATTGTAAACCATACAAATGATAGAGAGATGATAGAGAACATCATTTCGCTGGCTTGTCCCACAAGCAACCCACCCCCCGTTGCGTCGTTCAAAGCCCAAGCTCAGCCCATAGCTCCGGATACATGCCCCATATCGCGCCTTCCCCTCCTCACAGCCATGTCGCCATGAACAACCAACAACAGCAAGAACACCTTCTCTCAGGCCAACCAACCCATGAGTCCCAAAAGTAAAAGAAAAGAAAAAGATCACAGAACGAACAAAAACCAGCCAGTATAATGATGACGAGTATGAATATGGTGACTAAGAAGGAACACAAAAGAAAAAACAGGGCCCCCAACAAAAGCAATACCCCACGCAATCCCCACTTGTGATGCTATCCTTTAGAACCCCAACAAAAAACTCAAGAAATTAGCTCCCCGTTCCGTTACGCCAGTGCCAGTGATCGTTTTTCTCGTAAAGGATGCAGTAAATGTTCGAACGTAGCGACAGCGACTCCCACGCAAATGCCGGTGCAAATCCCCTATCTAGTGCCTATGGCGCCCGGTCCCGGCGAATATCCTTCGCCGATCGAACGCATGTCCAATGGCGACCGGAGATCTGGCGTGGTCCCCGAGTAGAAGGCCGAGCCTGTGGTTGGGATACCGGGAGGTAGACGCGGCGTGGGCTGCGAACCGCCGAGTACGCCGCCCCGGCCAAATATACTAGACTGTTCCCTCAGCGGCGTAGAAGAGCCGCTCGATCCGAACAATCCAGGTGGCGCGCCGGTGGGCTCGCTGGGAGTGGGAGTGGAGAGGGACATCTGGCGGGATGGTGCTGGGAGTCCTGGTGGAGCACGCACGGCTGCGCTGCTGAAACAATGGGTGGGCACCCCGCTCGCTCCAGGGATGGAACCGTTTACTTTCGGCGCGCCAGGATTGGCCGGACCTGTTGGGTGCGAACGAACGCCGAGAGGGTTCTTGGAGAAACTGAGCCGCACACCACCCTTTGTGCTGTTGGACAATGCGCGCCCGTAGAGCTCAGTGAGAGCCTTGGTAGCGTAATGCGTGTCTTCAAACTCAACGAAGCACATAGGGCCCTGGGGTTTCGTGCGGAAACACATCCGCTTGTAACCACGCTGCCGACAAAACATGGCCTTCAACTCGTCTTCAGAGGTCTGCGCCGGAAGATTACCAACGTACAGGGTGTTGCACGGAGGGTTCTGGTCGGCGGGATTGGCAGGAGGGTGCGAGATGGGGAAGTTGTTGGCGTAGTACTGCTTATTAACCGCCGAGGTTGGCCAACCGTTTGGCGAGTTAACAGACATTGGCGAAGTCAACCCCGGCGCAGCAACAGGGGGCGCGGTGAGGGGAGACGTGATCCCTGCCTGCGAATATCCCGTAACGCCAACCGTAGACAGCGGTGGGAGGCCGCCAAAGCGACTGGTGGTGGTGGCGGTGGTGGTGGACTGGGCGGGGTTGGTCTGCCGGCGAGGCCTGGCGAAAGATAAGGGGTCGTAATTTTCGCCGGAATCGTGATCCAACGTCAGTCCGCGACTGGGAAGGAGATTCGCCATGTTGTCGAGATAGCTATCGGCCAGGAAGGCGTTCTCGTAACCGTTGGCGCCGCCGCCGAGGCCATTCATGCCACCGTTCATTTGGTCGCTGACACTCAGTCGGTCCAGAGCAGCCGCCATCGCATCCGACGCAGGGGCCCCGCTTCCATTGGTGTTTCCACCGACCCGTCCTATCCCGCTCACGCTCGTGGGGAAAACGTCGTTGCCAAGACCGGAGTCGGTCCTGCTAATCACGCCGTTGCCCGTGTGACTGTTACCCACGGGCGACGCTAGGTGACGGGAAGCCGCAGTCGTATATTCGCTCAGTGGCTTCGTACCGATGGTGCCAGGGGTGGTCAGGCCATCCGATGAAGGGGACTGCGAGGTGAATTCAGGCGTGAACATCTCCAAAGAGGCCGCCATCCTGACGATCTCGGAGGGGGTGGGCCTCGGGACCACCGCAACAGTGATGTTGTGTCCGTTGAACTCCTTGCCGTTCAGTAGCCGTTCCGCCTCTTGCGCGCATTCCGCGTTCTGAAGCCGCACGTAGGCGTCGGTTGAGTACGTACCCTTCACCGCCGGGTCGCTTCGAATGATCCTGACATCCTCGAATCCAACGCTGAAGATGAACATCGTTTTGACCTCCTTCGCGGTAACGCTGGCGGCCATCCGATCGATCTTGACACCATTCCATTCCCTCGAGGGCAATCCAAAAAACTCGATCAGATCGTTCGCTCCAGGTGAAGGCGGGCTATAGCGCCGCGGTGTCGCAGAGTTGCTAATTGAAACCGGAGCGGAAGTCTGGTCACCACCGCCGGGCATCATGCGCGAAAACGCAAGCGATTCTGGCATCCAATTCAGGCTCGGAAGGACAAGAGGCTGTTGATTCGGGGGTGAGGAACCCAGACCGGAAGCCCCTGGAGGGGGTTGCATGGTTTGTAGTGGAGTGGTGTTTTTAAACGCCTTGCGTTTTTTTTTGTTTTTTTATTTAGTTGGAGGAAAGGCTGGGGAAGCCGATGATCTCGCGGAACCCGGGAGTTTTTCACAAGTAGAACTTTGCGCGAGCAGAAGTGATGGATGTTGATCAAAGCTTGTGTTGCTGAATATGGTGGAAATTCGAGAATCCGATAGAACCCCACGTTTTCGCACTGCTTTTCTGATGGGATTGCCAACCTAAGCAGCGGGCTTTCGCGAACGGGAGTGGGGAAAGCGGTGCAGTTGCTCAGTTGCCGTTTGGATATCGATAGCGAGGGTTGTAACCGAGGGGAAAACTGCAGTCTTGTGAGATAAACCACACCACACACTCGGACACCTTCTATGCCCGCAGAACGCGGTGAAACAAAGACTTACCACCACAGCGATGAAAAGAAAGCGCCTAATGCCGAGTAGATGCGCGTGGCAACCGGGTCTGTATTGGGGGGGAAACTTTGCGTAGAGCCCGTCGTGATGCGCAGAAACCAGCAGCGGCGATGTGTTAATTTATTGCGGTAGGGCGCGCGCGCAAAGATCAGATGGGCAGCGACCGAGCGAGCGGGTGCGATACGATGGGGGAGCGCAGAGAGCAGAAGTAAGCGGCGACCGATGTGCGCGACGGTCAGGATCGGGTGCGACGACGACGGGAAAGGGTGGTGGTTTTCGCTACGGAGAAGGTGAGTAGACAAAGGATTCGAAGGGAGCGATCGATGGCGCGCGGCGATGATGAGCGAGCAGGTGGTAGGCGTGTGTGGGGGATCTGTTGGGTTTGGGTTTGGGTTTGGGTTTTGGAACCGGATGGGTTGGGATTGGTTTGGTTGGTGCGGTTGCGGTGGTTGCGATGCGGCACAGAGTGGGAACGGACGATTGATTAATGCCTGTACAGGCAGATGCGTTCGCTGACGACGGTGATGCTGGTGCTGGTGCTGGTGCTAGTGCTTGCCTGCTGGTGCCGATGGATGGTGGGATTTTTTTATTTTTTTTTGGATGAATTTCCGCGACGCCGAGCAGAGTTTATTGAAGGAAGTCCGAGAGCGCGCTCCAGATGGACCTGGGCCGCAAGCCGTTAGATTTCGGGGGTGTAGAAGCGGAGAAGTGCGAGTGCCGGAGGGATTTTCTCGTTGGAGGGTTGGAGGAGAAGGAGGAGGAGGAGGAGGAGGAGGAGGAGGAGGAGGAGGAGGAAGAGGAGGAGACGGAGGGGACGGACTATCGAGGGAAGGGCGACAAGGAACAAACAAAGGCGCAGGAGGGAGGAGGTGGTGGTGGCCGTGGTGGGCGATGGGGCCTGCGATGGGGTGCTGGGGTGGGGTTGGCGCCTCTTGGAGAGGGACCGGGGAGCGAGGGGGTGTGGGATGCGCTCGGCGGTATGTATGGGAAGCAGTTAGGATGACGCTGCTACGGTATGCTTCGAGCTGGTATGGGTGCTACATATCCAAAGGGAATGGGATATGAACGAACGGGGGCGGTGGTGGTGGTGCGGAGGGGCAGAGCAGGTACACGAGAGAAACCGTTCAAATGGACGCAGACGGTTCGAATGGATGAGGCAGGTAGACAAGGCCGCGAGAAGGAGGCGTGTGCGTGTGTATGCGTGTGTGTGCTCACTGTGGCAGACGGCGTATGGTTGGGAGCGACGAGGCGCCGGGCTTCCTTAATCTCTTACTTTTCTTCCTGCCTTGCTCTCTTGCTTTCTTCTTTCTTTGAGCTTGTCCTTTCTTCTTCCGTCCACCGGCCCCCGTTCTCCCCTTCTTCTCGGCTCCTTTTCTTTATTCTTCCCGACGCCGCATTCAACGCTGTTCGAACCCACAGCTAGATAGCTTCCGTCCGGCTCCAGGTTCCATTCCGTCCGCCCGAACATCTGCTCTGGCATATGGGCCGACAGAACGAAACACAGGATCGGTCTCGAGAGCGGAGTATGTAGAGTTGGCCGAACAAAGTGCTGGGGACAGCTAGCGATAGCCTCCCAGAATATTATTCTCCCCCCTCGGCGACTATAAGGGGGACTCCGGTGAAGGCCACCGAGGTCATCGCGGTCCCTTTCTCCCTTCGCGTACATGGGGTATATGTCATCATCATCACCACCGTCCAAGTGGGTGCGTCAACACAGCTGCATCCTGATGGGCAGTGCTCGACGGATTCCGAGGATTGAGACGAGACAACCTGCTGCCGTGGTGGAACCGTAACATCAATGCTCATGACGACAGCGTCATCCAAGCACGTATGTACTCGCCTCGATCTTGCATCCCGACCGTCTTCGGCGACATGTCTTTCCCAGGATCATCGTCCCCCCTTGGGAGCGTCGGACGTCGATTCTGACGTCCTGTGGGTGGTGAACCTTTGGCCGATGCTTGGTTCAGCAGCAGATCTCCTCGTCGCGTATCTGACCTCCGCCCCTCCGGTGGCACTCAGGACGGTCAGTGCTTGTGAGGTATGTATGTATGTATGTAGAGTATGTCGGAGAGACCCGGTCCCCGCCCAGGAACGGCTAGGCGTGGCTGGGACTGGAGGCGGAGTGCTCGCGCCCGGTTGACGCGGGGGGAAATCGGTGGAGATCGAGTGAAGAGTGGTGGCCGCAACGTTGCTCTCGCCGTCGCATCTGCGGTCCCGTTGCTTCCTGCCTAAAGGCTGTGGATGCAGATTGTCTGCAGCTCGTTCGCATCACGAGCTCTTTCTCCAGAGCGCTCTTCCGGCTGGCTTGGCGCCGGCAAAGATGTCACCGCCCAATATCGGTTGGGCAGATTATGTATGGTATCAGAGTTATCTGGGGAAGGTGCTCTACTCCATTCCAATCCTTTGGCAATACGGTCTCACAATCCGTCGTCTGAAGGTTGTTTGTCGCGATAGCGATCCGGACTGACTGACTGTGCATCAGCATTCTGGAAGCCTTCTTCCTGCGCACAGACAGAGCAAAGAGAGAGAAGGGGGAAGTAAAATCAATAGATAAAAGCACAGTTCAGCTACCGGAACCGCTACCGGAAAGCCTGAATGCTCCGTCTGCTCCCAGTGTATTTTTTTTTCTCCGGCCTCGATTACGACGTATAGCACAGAACACAATTGTGGATATAGAGGTACCTGGGAATGGACTATAGGGCAGACGAAGGACGCACCAGTAGGAGTTGGAGTGCGAGCGCGAGTCGGGATTGGATATGTTGCCCCCGCCCACGTCCGCGCCTGCATGCATTCGATGTCATTCATTTCCCACTAACTAGCTGTGGCAGAAGGGCAGACCTTCCCCCCTCTTTGCTCCCCTGCGTAAGCGCTGTATCGGGGGGCCAGCAGCACAGCACGCCAGCATATGCACATCTTCATTGCGTGCACCTCAAAGTCGAGTATATATGTATAGATATACATATCTAGAGTTCGTGCATCCTGGAGCAGGTGGTAGGCTGGTACTCCGCATACCCAGCTCTAGAGCACTGGTCCTACTGGATGTTCCTCCCAGGTGCCCACTGCTCCGCAACACTGCCCCATATTACTTCACGCGTGTTTCACGTCCAAATCCACCCTCCTCGCTTCGCATCGGCTTTCCTTTCCTTCTATGAGTCAGTCACACGCGGAAGATTCACTGAGGAAGATGTCCCTATTCGCTCTGTTTCTGTGGCTGGCCAGTGGCTGTGCTACGGTCACGGTGCGTATCGAAAGGTGTCATCAGTAGTGCAGCGGCCGTGCCTAACCAACCACTGCCGGCCACCCGACCCTACGCCACTCGTCCAAGTCTCCTGTTACCTTTGATTCGAGACACATTGGGGCAAACTTTGACGGGTGCATTTCTTGCGAGTGACACTTTATGATGGTTGAATTCTGGTTCTGTAGCACGAACTATTGCTGGGGGAGGCGAGCTGGATGGGCGTTGTTTGTGGATGAAGAGTTCGCTCCGTGGCTGTATTCCAGTTCATCTGTAATTCCCCGGCACGCACCAACACCGACCTCTAGCCATATGGTAGGCTTCGTCCTAGTGATACTTATACTCTTGATGGCCCATCTCGCCAACGATCGACAGGCCCGCTGCCACCAGTGGCGCGGGCAACCCACAGCACAGCAGTGGCCCGGGCGATGTGGAATACGATCCCCAAGCTCCGTTAGGCCAGCCGTGCTGCACCGCGCTGGCCGTACTACATATAGAGCACTCGGTATCAGCCACGGCACACACTGGGAGTCGTCAGAACATATGGCGGTAATAGCACGCACGTAGAAGCGGTAGGCATGTCTCCCCCATCACCCTTCGGGCGGATGCGCTCCTGAGATCAAAGAGAACACGAGCCGCGTGCTCCGAAGCCCCCGAATTGTGGACTTATTCGCGCATCAGAATCGTGAATGAGCTGGGATTCAGCCTGCCGCCCGGTGCCCGAATCCACAGCATACAAAGGCCACCGCGTATGCAACATTAACTCACTGACTGAATACCATCGATCTGTAGCAGTAGGTGGCTGCGGCAGATCTCGGTTCCTGTGGGGCCTGTCAACAAGCGGAGCGGGGGAAGATGTTGCCCACCGGATGCGGAGGTTTCTTTAAAAAAAAAAATTGAATCGATACTCGAATGCGACAAGCCTGGCTCTAGGAGCCAAAATTGAAGGAAGAGAAGGTATTTGCACCTTCGGGAGGGCCGAGAAGCCATAAAATTCGGCGAGACGTTAGAGCTGCCTTAGAACAACTCGGTGCCGCGTGAATTACTTCGTCTCAGACTCCAGCATGGTGAAGGCAGATGAGTCGATACTCTCCCCAGTCCCTGTTTGTATTGAGACCTTGGCCAGGGTCCGTGTAGGCTGTTTAGGACAAATACGAGGTCCTGCACATTTTACTGACAGTCCACATCTGGGGAGGGTTCTATTCTATCCCAGGGAGACATTCTATCCCAAGACAATGATTTTAGAGACATCCCAGGTCTGGGGAGTTTTAGAGGCAAGTCCTTACGCCCGATTGTTATAGCCCTCACTAGTCTAAGTTGTTCGTGTCCAAAGAAGATCAAACCCAGGCTGAATCACGAGAAGTAGGTGTCCCAGATTCAACTACCCTGCACTTACTGGAGGGAGCGGACTTCTGTTAGGCCTTGCTCAATCAAGAGCGCTTCCTCAGTCCAATCAATCTTCTTCTAACTACCTCTCTAGGCAGAGCGAGTTTTATGGCTTCTCGGGAGTTGAGGAGTGACCTTGCCGTGATCGTGGTTGCCGGTGCAACCGAGCGAGCCGCTGGAGCTTCATGCACGGCGTCTACCCATTGTTCCGCGAGCACACATCATAAGTTGAGCCGCTAACCCACGCAGGGATGCTACTGCTACATAGGGGGAAGATCAGCCGAAGCAGGCAAGCCGCAGCAGTAGCGAGTGATATACGATGCTATCTAGCCGACTTCTCCATAAACTATTTCCGACGCCTGCCCATAAGACCTCCAGAGAGATACCAGCAAAGGAACTCCAGCCGGAAAGTAAAAGCGGAGTGGGGAAGTTATGGAAGAAAGAAAGAAAGGCTTCATCACCATGCGTGTCGGCACTGGTATATTGCGATTTGATGACTCGGGAGTCGTAACTACTGTGAATCATAACTGGGAGCAAATGGAGTTTAGGGGTATACCGGCGACCAGGAAAAGCGAATGGAATGGAGGCCAGGTGTGTCGAGCGAATGGTGACTGCGCGGGATGGGGGTGGGTGCTTGTGGAGCGAAGGCGGGTTTGGAGG
>Ga0307516_10004316_pt1 | contig 17622 bp, 18 predicted proteins | sample 19_EM_MG_FD_203310 | JGI IMG/M metagenome (GOLD analysis project Ga0307516, IMG submission 203310) | Populus trichocarpa ectomycorrhiza microbial communities from riparian zone in the Pacific Northwest, United States - 19_EM | ecosystem: Host-associated > Plants > Roots > Unclassified | place... | reverse complement strand
GTGTGAAGTGTCCGTCGATGGCATGTGACCGTGACCCTGGGCCAAAAATGTCCGGTCCAGGGGGGTCTGTGATGCGTGACCGGACAAACGGTCGTAATAGTACAGTAGGTCGCGCCAGATCCAGTGTATAGCATAGTAGCGTCTACCAGCCGTTTTACAGCTAGTTGCGGAACTTAGGGCGGGACCCGATTTTTTTTCCGAAACCTCATATCTTGTGATTGTATGAGCGAGAGAGTAATATCAATAGATTCAGTGAAAATAGAGCTGCGACATGACATACATTATACTGTCCCTTCCTATAGTATGGAAGAAATGTAACGCATAACGGTCGGTCCGTTCTGTTTCTAATTTGGGTCCCTGTCACGGCAAACGGGATCGCCGTTTCTCAAAAAAAGGCGTGACAAGAGAGCTCAAAATTCGTTCTTTTTATATGCGGAAATGGTCCGAAATGTACTCTACTCGTCATCAGAACCAAGAACAGGTAAATTATTTGCGGTTGAACCCCATTTCTGTCCGTTTTCGTCAAAGGCCCAAATGTCCTCCTCATGTCCACCAGCAACCAGGTTACCATCGGAAGCCTTCGTAACACTGCCTGCGACGAAATCAAAGACTCGGACACCATTTACCTCATCAAAATTGAGACCAAATGTATCATGAATGACTGCGCCGAGTGGAACATCAGTGTCATCAGGAGAATCGTCGTCAATTGAGGCCTCAGCTGGCACATCATCAGGGCTACTGAGACCTTCCACTTTCTCACATCGGGCGTAAATTTCGTCGCGCAAGGTGGGGTCACTGCTGAGGTAGTCATTCAAGGCACGCTGTGAAGCCTTTCCAGTCAAACAAGCCTCTGAAAGACACCATTGCTTCACAGTGCACTTCTCCCATGCCTGACACTCACTTTCGTCAAAGGTAACTTATGAAGCCTGGCCAAATTAACTCACCTTGAGGATTAGTTCGCGTCCTCGGAAACCACTCATAAAATCATAGGCTTGAACGAGTCCAGCAACAGAAGCATCACGGAGTTTTGGGAAGGATGTTGTGATCTTGACATCCTCGGGAGAGATTCCCGAAGAAATCTGACCACGATGAGTTTCGGCTAGATACGCAAAGAGTTGTTGTTTGAGGAAGTGTTTGATGACGCGTTGAAGCCCGACATCAGCAGGTTGAAAAATGCCTGTACAATTTCCCGGGACAAAGATGAGAATGATGTTGGGGTGGTCATTGAAAATGTAACCCGTGAAATCTTGACCGGCATGGACAGGGTATATATCAATGAAGAGGATGGCCTTTTGATGCTCGTCGAGATCGGGATTGGCCTCGATCACACCTTGAACATACGGCACCATGATTTCTACTACCCACTCCTTCATCATCTTCAGGGTGCTGAAGTGACTGTTCGGGTTTTTCTCGCTCGCAGCATTCGTAAAATGGAAACATTGCTCAAGAGCATCCTTCATTCCGGGAGCAGTTGCTGATGGCAGAAAACGACTCGTCTTCCCACCCCAGACCTGTTGGAAGGGAAGGAAATCCACAGTCGCTGTGCTCGCAACAAGGAGCGTGTACGCCTGTTTCTCGTCCTTGGCCACAGCATCTACCTGTGCTGCACCCTTGTCGTGGAATGTACGAGAGTTGTTTGGAAGGACATACACTCCCATCTGATCCACGTCAATGACAAGTTTTGCTGGGATCTCCTCCCATTTAATTGCGTACACGAGGTGGAAGAAGGTCCACTCACAGAGTTCTGGTGCATTGGGAGGGATATGAGCAGCCGCACGAGTCGCCTTTCGGGGAGTCCAGTTTAGGACGCTCTCGTAAGAGTGGCGGACAAACTTTTCAGAGCAGCAGAACGTGCTACTGATAATGTGAGGGGCTTTCTCATGAATGATGGCAAGCATGATTGATCGTCCAAGAGGAACTTCCGAACACTGACAGGGATCCCAGAGATTCGGAGATCCTTCAAAGTCTTCACAATCTGGTTCGTGACCTCAGGACACTGTGCAAGAATTCCAGTTCGTCCAGAGCCAGCCAGGGCGTGGAATCGCCGCACATTGCCAAGTGTCTCCTCTGACCAGTGACGTGGTCGCTCTCGGTCCATCCACTTCCAAATGGTGGACTGATTGATCTTCGAGAACATCATTGGATACTCCCTCTTCAAGATCTTCGATGTTCCTTCACTACTCCAGTCAGCCCGATGCACAGCCCTTTCAATGATGGTCCACATGAAAGGATGGTAGTAATTGGTGCGTTTGGCTTTGCCCTGTTTCGCGCCGCCTTTGTTCCCGTTATGAGTCTTGCGCCAGGTACTATCTGTTGCTGAACGGGACAATGTAGGGACATCCTCGAGAGCAAGCGCACTCGCTGCAGATTTTCCAAGCACGTCGTTTAAGCTGGGACGTGCATCACCATCACCATCCTTTGTCTCGGCCTGCTTCTTCTCTCGGTGTCTCCGCTGCCGTTCTCGTGCCAACATCTGCTCCCACTCCACCTTCTTCGCCTGCTTTTTCTTTTCTTTCCGATCGGCACCCTCCATAGCAGCACGGTGATTCTTGAGAGTGCGTTTAATGTGAGCGTTCTTCTCCTCTCGTGTCGTGAGCTTCTTCCAGTGCCCATCCAAGGTTCCCTGCTTGAGTTCTGTGACTCGAGGAGGTGGAGTTGGGCTGCGAGATGGGGGAGTGGTAACTGGAACCGATGGATGGAACTCGTCCGAATCTGAATCGTCGAGTTCAATAACCAATGGAGCTGACTTGGAGACACGCGTTCTGACTCGTCTCACTGGCGCATCCAACTCCTGGTTTGATTGCTCAGGTTTATCCAGGTCAATAGGCCCCAGCTGCTTTCGCTTCTTCGCCGGAATCTTCGCCCCATCTGCAACCCTGGTCCGGATCAGCCTTTCCAACCACACCTCGCGAAAAACCTCCCTCTCCTGGTCCGACATCGTTTTGATCGCAGTCTTCATCAGTTCCGTGAGTTGCTCCAGTCATTTCCCTCTTTCAGTGAAATGAATGTCCCCATCCTTTGTCTTGTATGTCTCAAAGCAGACCTCCATACAGCTCCCAAAGGCTCCAAAGATTCCCTTGTCCATAACTTTCTCAGAATCAAGCGCAAAATAATACATTGAGTCCTTAGGGTCAAGTGGGAGGGTAGATGGTAGGTTTTCGAGGAGGGCAGCCAGGTGTTTTATGCGAGAGACGAGCTCTTGAGATGGCCCCGGAGGGGCTTTATCGGTGCGAGGTTTCGTCATTAATGGGGTAGGGCCACAGAGGACGTTCAGAACTGTTTTTCAGCTCTACATACACCTGTCTATTTTGCACGAAACCCTATGTACATTTGATGAACCCCCTGGCCCGCAACCAAAATTTGACATTCGGTGACCAGAGGCCGCCGCCGCCGCCACCACCACCACCACCGGTTTCTAACTTGGGAAACGGTCACGCATCACAACCCCGCCGTTTCTAAGCATTCCCCCATTCAGATTGTCACGGCCACCAATGCCGTTTCTTCCATACAGGAAGGGACAGTATGGGGGATAAACCAGAGCTGGCTGTGCACGAAGCAGCTTTGTCGTCATTTGTTGGATGTTTACTGCATCTTGATCACAACTTTGTGCCCCCTCTCTTGACTACACTTGTGCCCTCTCTCTGTCATTCCCCAGATGCCTCGAAAACCACCAATCCACCCTGCCCGCCGTCACTACTTGCGAGATTTGAAGTCCCGAGTCAGTTGCCAGCCAGATTGAAAACAACCAAGATCACCATCAACCTCGACATGCCGGTGAATATTGTCCAGAGGGTCAAGAAGACATCGGATGAAATGGGCGAAGTTTTGCTGAGGGGTAGAGACTCCTGAGGAGCTCATGTGGCTATACAAATGAGGCCGAGTACTCAATACATATTGCTACGTCTTTCAAGTTACCACCTCAATCAGAAACCCTGCGAGGCGTTTAAGCTCCTGGAACCGATGGGCCATAGCGTGAGCAATGGATGATTTCCCGGTGCCAGTGGGGCCATGAAGCCAGAATATGCGAGGTGCGTCCTTCTCGACATTGTTGATCCAATCAGAGATCTCTTTGACAAATTCTTCCCTAATGTCCTCCAAACAAAGCTTTTCCATGTTGAGGCCGGCACCCCCCGCATACGGCATGCTTTTCAGGACTATGGTATAACCTACATTTCAGATATCAAACAAACGGGACAACAGAAAGGGCGCACGCAGATCATCGATCTTCGGCGCAAGATCTTCCCAAATGCGATGCACGACTACCAACGTATCGCCTGCAGCCCTGTCCCGGAACTCCTACAAAAGCTTGTCGAAGACATCGTTGTAGCCTTGCACGAGCGTGTCCGTTTTGGTGGAGAAAAATTTGTGAGCGGTCTCGTCCTTCGAAAGATACCGATAAATTTGTCAACATCGGCGTCATGACCAAGTCAGCTTACGGAATTTCTGGTTCGCACAATACGCTTGAATGAAATAGGAGCACTGCACAGTTTGATGGGCGATGCGCTCGACAATGGTCTTCATGGACATAACGTCATTCAGTCCTGCAGTTGTGAGGAACGTGTATACTTCATCCATCTTTGAAAGGAGTGAGGAAACGGAGACGTCGAGATGTACTTGTACAATAATTATCTGCCACCTGTAGATTAAATTGCGTGACCGATGAAGTGCAATGGCCAGACCTTGGAAACAGAAGAAAGGATAGTCCACGCTGCTTGTGCGCAAGGGTGGATCTAAATAATCGAATGATCATTGACGGGCTCGCAGGGCATAGGGTGATACTTAATGTGGCGATCTTTCCACGACACCATTGAACTTCTCCAATGTCTTGAGGAACGAGGACATCCAATCGACCAGAGCAATAGGATTATCTGTGCCGCTGAGGGCGGATGCCACGCCTTAGATGGGCGCAGCAACAGTGCTCATCTCAGCGTTGGCTTTCTCTGCGGCTTCAAGTTCTCGAGCTGCATCTACCGTCGTGACCTCTGGTTCATTCGTGAATACTCAGGTTAGATTTGGACGGAAAGCTCGGGACACAAAAGAGAGGACCTTGGTGTCACCTTTAGGCGTGACCTTTAGGCGTGTTGGTTCTAATATCTGGCGGCGGTTCATATGGATCTGGAGATGTCACGACGATGGAAGGGAACGAAGTTGAATTGCTAGTGTTGCCGTCTGGAGTAGCGTGATGCTAGTGAGATCAGCAAGTTATACCTCCTCCATCAACGCGAGCGAGGTATACCTCTCAGGACGTTTGAAGAAGCCAGTTACTTTCTTGAAAAAACTGGGTTGCGATTGAAGCGAAGGTGTCGGAGAGTGCTGAAAGACCAGGATGAGTCGACTGGGAACTGGGAAAGAGCGATGGGAGACAGACAAACCGGAAGTTGTTGCTTGGATCGTACTAGTTCTGGACCAGAATGGGAGAGATTTGAATCCAAGGAAATCTTCTTCCATGGCTTCGAGAGACGAACTCGATGGCTGGGTTCACCCGTCTTGGAGTTCGCCATCTTCATAGATGGCTATTGACAGGGTTTGGACAAGCGCTTGGTCCCATGCATCATCTCCCCTGGGATATGTGCCTTGACGTGATGCACGAGACCAGTAGCGTTACTTATGAGGTTGGCTTTATGGTCGAAATCCGAGGAGACGTAGACCAGTCACTGGGATCCGTTCGTTGTAGTAGCTGCACGGACGGTATGGATGGTGACGTATCCGTGAACAACTGGACGATGTTCGTGACAATGCGTGTGGACGAAGATACAAAGATTTGACTCCCTGTATCTATGAGTACATCAGGACGACGTCCAACCACTGGGAGAGACGTACGCCATATCCCACATCAGCCAGACCAGCCCCGCCCAGGTTCTCAAAGTCGAATAACCCAATGATTCCAAGAGGCTCGGACCTTTGCCATCTCGTGGTTGGGCTCGTTTCGTCTGCATCAGCGACAACCATAAACCTACCCCGTCCACACTGCTAGCGATGTCTTATTGCACGCGATAAGCGCGAGCTGAAGGAGTTCCAGATCACAACGGAATTCTGGCTTTGTCGGCTGCCTTACAACTTCAACTTCAAAAGTAGTGTTGTTGGCAAAACGGCAATTGCCGGCAGATATCCGATGGGTGGCACAATTTGGCAGGCCGCTGAGAAAGGTCAAGATGTGCATAGTATGAAGCTTTGAACTTTCAATGTTTTTCAAATCTTGTTCCGGCAACTTCATGCCTCTTTGCAGAATGATTGCAGTTGCACGATGAATGGTAGCTGTCCCAGAGGTCTACCTTCAACCGCATTTTCAGACACTCGCCGCAGAGTCTGTACCCCAACAGCCCCCCTCTCTCTTCTACACAGGGACGCTCGACAATACACACCTCTAGCAAATGGTCTCCCGCGCCATTCACCAGCCCGCCCGAGAGTCTTCCATACGCCTCGTATCTCTCGACCCGACCGCCTCGACCACGTCATACCCGCCGAGGTCCAACGACTGAGCGCCCTCAAATCCGCTGCGCAGCACACGGTCTAAATATCGTTTCCTCGTCAAGAGACGGACTATGCCTTTGCAGGCCATCATTCAACCGCTATCACACCGTACCAATGATCCAGGATGACGGTACCCCCGTCCCCTGCCAGTTGGCACAACAACTGTCCGAGGCTTGTGCCGAGTGTGACAAGCTTTTGGGGACCCTGTTGCGTGCCACGGATCAGCTGGCACAGATGACCAAGCTGTTGGACGTTCATTGGGCGAATGCGCCTACCATGGCCCACAGGAAGGTGCGTACCCTCACACACTCCTTCTGATTCGACTCTTCTGATCACTTTATTCATAGCCCACAAGAACCACGGGAAACGGACTGCAGACTTGATCGCGGCCAGAGAAAAGGTCGAGTATCTCGAAGGAGAATTGGAGGAGGCGGAAGGAGGCGACTCGCTATGCAAACGAAATGGGTGCGCGGAGAGTTTGACGAGGGCGTCTGCATCCGGGAGTAATGCGCTCTATCCATTACAGCATGTCAGCTTTACTCTATATATGCGAGAGGTAGGGGACTGACCAGCTTAACAGCAACCTATATCCGGCGGCCAGTCTTCTTTGCGCCGCCGACCTCGTCCTCAAAGTCGACGCCGACGCCGACGCAACGGATCATCTCTTCGACGACATGCTTGTACGGGGTTACTACGACGGCCATGGCGCTGTCGTTCCATGATAAGCCGGAATGAGGCGGTGGCAGCGGCTTCGTCGACCTCGACGGAGTACGTACTCGAATTCGTGGTCGAACGTCAAGAATTTTTGGAACATACATGTGATACCCAGAACATACTCAGGCCCTGAATACTCCGCCATTTTGGATCGAAGCGTTGGCACGGTCTCTGTGTTGGAGAAGATGAGAACGGCAAGTTCATTGGGAAGAAACAGGAAGACCCTTAGAAGAGTGGTGTCGTTCTACTGAGTATGTCACCATTAGACAGCTGAAACATGCATGTTACAGTTTGCTACGACTACTTATTCATGAATGATCTGAAAAACTCCTGAAGCGACTTCATAGGTGAGTACCAAGTTGGTGGTCTCGCTGAGCACCATGAGGTTCTGCCTCCACAGAACAGAAGTCTGAATCGCAGCTTTGAAGACACCATTGTTTCTATAATCTGTGCTAATATATGCGGAAAGAATTGGAGTAAATTCGGCCACGGCGTGGGACCCGGAACTGTGTTGAATATGGTGAGGGGATGTAAAGGCTGAAGCACATGACTAAAGGAAAAGAGTTGCCGTACCCTACGTCCATGAAAGTCAAAAGGTTGGACCGCGGATCATATTTATTTTCCAAGAAGCCTGCCATGGCGCAGTTCAGAACGAGCGAATGTGATCACAACGACTGCACACACCAAGACCAATATCCTGTTTGCTGTCGGTGAGATTCGTGGCCTTCATCAGCTGTTCCTCGGAGAACTTGACCGGCGTCTGCGTTCGGTTCGCAAATAGGCATAAGGGAGGAGGCAAGGCAGTGTCTAGTATGCTCACGGAGAATTCATATACAGCAGGTTCACCAACAGTCGTCGTCAGGTTTGTTTGTTGGCCAGGCTGGTGGACGAAGAAAAATAAACAACGAAAATCGATAAGAGCTGCACTAAGTTTTTCACGTTGATGGGGGTAAAGGTTGTACCAGAATTTTCTCCCTGGACCTGGGGCCTGGTGAATGCAAATCTGTAGAAAGGTCGGGTGTCCAAACTAAATAAATTGAAATCTCCTTACTGCGACGTGTATGTAGAGGAAAACGAGCGGTCCCCTGCCCGCAAAGGTGATCATTCGTGAAGTCCAGAATCGCTCAGGTGTTGCCTACCGTTGCTAGGGAAAGGATAAATTCTGGTAGAAACCACTGAATCCTCAGTAATGATGTGCGTAACCTATGGCGCAGGCGAAGTATACGTACTTCCAGGCTGAGGGGCAATCATCCCCGTAAATGCCGGTCATCTTCTCTGCGTCAAAAGTTAGAATAAGAGTCGCATCTCTTCCAAGGTCTTTGGATCGGATGTTGATAGTTCTGGTATAAACCGTCTCGTCGAGTTGGATTGACATTGAGTTGGAAGAGGACCCGCTGAATATAACATGAAGTGAGCGACGCGATGCGACGGACTCGAAACAAACAGAGACGTAAATTTACGTTTGGCGTCGGTGAGCTCGAGAGGTAAACGGATAGCGTACTACGATGTATCTAGACTGGCAGCACTGGCTATATAGTGTCGAGAACAGTAGAAATAATAAATTGTACCTAGAATGGGCTACGGAAAAGACAAAAACAAAAAGGGTAACTTACGGCGATATCGATGCACATGCTCGTCCGATATATGGCAATCTCAACTCCGACAGTGAAGTCTATGTCGGTGGAGGATAAGGATAAGGATAAAGATACATAGATGGACCCGAAAAAGAAGCCCTATATGACTTACTCACTTGAGCGCCGCCGTGCACGTCGCCTATAACCGAAAGAGGCTTGGACCATTATCCTGGACCCGTTTCGTCTGTATCCGAAGCGACAGTCATGCACAGACCTTCTCCGTCCCCTCTAGCCATGTCTTACTCCACGCGAGAAGTCACCTGGATCGACGGTAAACGATTCGAGAATCGCAACAAGTACTGGCTCTTCCCAATGTTCCCATCCTCTCCAATGCTCTGTCGACTTTGCCGCCAATTCCGATCCATTCCTCATCTTCACCTTTTAGACATTCATAAAACTGGCCCGTTTTGCAGGTGTTTCAAGGTTTCTTGCAATCGCTGTGTCACATCTTTTCTTTCTTCCTCAGTTTCCAACACAACACGAAACCAGGATAACGACAGACCTGATCCACGCTGCTCCAAAACCGTGGTCATTTGAACGAAGACAGCACAGGGATGAGGGCGCCTCCAGAGCAGCCTTATCTTTCTTGAATGTGCAGCCGTCCTCGGGCCCTTTGATGTTCCCCATCGATGTGGCTACCATCTGAGGGAAGGGAATGTAGATTTGATCAGCGAGACAGATATCTCCTCCCTGCATCGATAGGATATCAAAAACGTCTGACTTGAACGACTTGAAAGGCTGTTTTGCCAATGCCATACGGAATTCGCCAATCCCCAAAAAAAAACTTTACTAGATGACGAATTATGCCCGGTTCTCTCCTTCTCGATTCTCGGCGCTCGTCGCTACATCTGAGAAGGAAGAAAGGACGACCTGTATTGCCTTGTCGTCCGCTACGGTCTGTGACTTGACAAAAGCACCACTAAACTTGAGTATTTGGTCCCAAAACGCGTCTGGGTCGACACTGGTATGTGTTAGAAATGCGGAAGCGTAGATTCTTAATGAAAATGTAACTCGTGGATTCGATTTATCCAATGAACATGCTTTCATGAATGTCGAATGGGTGCGAGTGAAAAGAGGATCAAGTTGTTTTGCAGGAAGACCCAAGAGCTGTGGCGAGAGCTTCTAAAACAGATGGATCGCCAAGACTGCCAAGGAGTACGTGAGGTATGTGGATAGTACATCAGCAAACCCTGGGTGGGCTAAACTCGCTAGCCGATGCTGTGATGCTATAAACTCAGGGACCCATTCTAGCCGATGCTGTAATCAAGGGGATCCATTCTACACAGACAAATCAGGGTTTGCTGATGTATGATGTTGCCGTACGAATCGGAAGCAAAATATGAAGGTGCAATCTAGAAGGATTTGGCCGAGGCGTCGAAACATTCAATTGGTCGGGGAACAGAGACGTCGATGGAGGCCCCACAAGGCGGCTAAGTCGGCTTCGGACTGCATGACTTCTGTCAGGGATCTATACAAGGACGAAATATTTTCATACACACATACCAATTCCAATGCCGCAAGACAGCAGCAGCCACAAAAGTCACGATGCGCGGTGACGATGTACTTCCAGAGGACTTATTGAGCAACCTGATTGAAAGACAGTCGACAAAACTTGTGATGCGGAATTAACACCCGTCATTGCAGAAACGTGTATCTTATCTTGTGTTGGGGTCGCCGACGCTTTTATTTTTTCCTTCTGGTTGAAGCCGTCACGGTCGCCTAGGTAGGCGTGATCGGCGGATATCGAAACTACCATTGTGGCTCTTGATTCCATCCGTGAGTATACCGTATGGTCGTTCGTTGTGGAGCCATAGGGGTGAGTCCTTACTCTCTAGAATGCTTCGTCGAGTTGAGGAGGCTGAGATGGATCTAAAAATAATACAACTATCATTCATCCCAAGACCAGGTTTCACAAATGAATCTTAAGACAAATCAGTGTATGTCAATAAAATGTCCGCAAAGTTCAACGTTCAGCCCGCATGATTGTCATGATATGGACAAGTTTCCATTTTTTATCTTCTGCCATTCCTGGCCATGGATGAGATGGCTGACATCGACCCGTGGCCATGGAATCACCAACGTATCGGTGATAAAATTCCACGGTCGAAGATAGGGTGGGACCCAGAATAAAAACTCGTCATTGGGCCCAATAAACCAACCCTGAGGATTTATGCTCGCTCCGTTACATATTTCTGGAAGATTTCTGCGCATACAGGAGGAAAATATTGGAGAATGAACTGGATCCAGTTCATGCATCTATCAATTTGGTTTTGAAATTCTAAAGTTTACGGAGTGTGTCATGGAGAACTTACCTCTGCATCAGCATTCCACACCCGGATGGTTTTGTCACTTGACGCTGATACAATGTACTTGCCGTCTGGCGAGAATGCAACACACTTGACCCAATTCTCATGTCCCTCGAAAGGAGGTTGCAGCAGGCCCCCCGTCTCAGCATCCCACAGTCGGATGGTCTTGTCATGTGAAGCCGACGCAATGCGCTTGCTGTTTGGAGAGAATGCAATAGAGGTGATCATACCCCCATGTCCCCCGAGAGGCGGTCGCAGCAGGTCCCCCATTTCAACATCCCACAGTAGGATGGTCTTGTCGTGTGATGCCCACACGATACGCTTGCCATCTGGTGAGAATGCAACAGAATGGACAGAATCCTCATGTCCCTCGAAAGGCGGTCGCAGCAGGTCCCCCGTCTCAGCATCCCACAGCCGGATGGTCTTGTCACCTGATGCCGACACAATGTGCTTGCCATCTGGCGAGTACGCAACAGATCTGACCCAGTCCTCGTGTCCCTTGAGAGGAGGTCGCAACAGGTCCCCTGTCTCAGCATCCCACAGCCGGATGGTCTTGTCACCAGACGCCGACACAATATGCTTGCCGTCCGGAGAGAATGCAACAGAACTGATCCAATCCTCATGTCCCTTGAGAGGAGGTCGCAGCAGGTCCCCCGTCTCAGCATCCCACAGTCGGATGGTCTTGTCATATGATGCCGACACAATGCGCTTGCCATCTGGCGAGAACGCAACACAGATGACCGAATCCCTGTGCCCCTCCAGAGGCAGTTGCAGCAGGTCCCCCGTCTCAGCATCCCACAGTCGGATGGTCCTGTCATCTGAAGCTGACACAACACGCTTGCCGTCTGGCGAGAACGCCACAGAGCAGACAGACTTCTGATGTCCCTCGAGAGGCAATTGCAGCAGGTCCCCCATCTCAGCATCCCACAGTCGGATGGTCTGGTCATATGATGCCGACACAATGCGCTTGCCATCTGGCGAGAACGCAACAGCTCTGACCCAATCCTCGTGTCCCTTGAGAGGAGGTCGCAGCAAGTCCCCCGTCTCAGCATCCCAGAGTCGGATGGTCTGATCACCTGATGCCGACACAATATGCTTGCCGTCTGGCGAGAACGCAACAGAACCGATCTGATCTTCATGTCCCTTGAGAGGAGGTCGCAGCAGGTCCCCCGTCTCAGCATCCCACAGTCGGATGGTCCGGTCATATGATGCGGACACAATGCGCTTGTCATCTCGCGAGAACGCAACAGAGTTGACCAAAGCCTCATGTCCCTCGAGAGGCGGGCGTAACAGGTCCCCCGTCTCAGCGTCCCACAGTCGGATGGTCTTGTCAGCTGATGCCGACACAATGCGCTTGCCGTCTGGCGAGAACGCAACCGATCTGACCCAATCTTCGTGTCCCTTGAGAGGAGGTTGCAGCAGGTCCCCCGTCTCTGTATCCCACAGCCGGATGGTCTTGTCATCTGATACCGACGCAATGCGCCTGCTGTCTGGCGAGAATGCAACAGAGTTGACCGAACCCTCATGTCCCTTGAGAGGCGGTCGTAGCAGATCCCCCGTCTGAGCATCCCACAGTCGGATGGTCTTGTCACCTGATGCCGACACAATGCGCCTGCCATCTGGCGAGAATGCAACAGAATGGACATAATCCTCATGTCCCTCGAGAGGAGGTCGCAGCAGGTCCCCCGTCTCAGCATCCCACAGCCGCATTGTCTTGTCACTTGATCCCGAGATGATCCGCTTGCCATCTGGTGAAAACGCAACTGAAAGGATACCCCCAGAATGCCCACGTATCTCACCCTGGATCTCCGGCCAAGTTGCCCTGTGCCTAGTAACAACCTTTGGCAATCCACGAAACATGTCAGCAAACTTTTTGGAGATGTGTGCATTCTTCGGTGAAAATGGCAGGGCAGACAGATACAGGTGGGGAGTACTAGTAGAGATCGCACCGCCGAATGTCCGAATAAATTTTTGGGCATCCGCTGCGTCATCTGAGATGCCCTTGTACTCTGTGTGAGGCTGGTACAGGTGAGAATGTAATTTCGAGGCAAGAGGTCATTCTACACACCATAACCCATTGAATGACTGATGACAACGAGCCAGCACAAGTATTCATGACTTTGAGGAGGCTAAGCACTTCAAACCAGAATAACAATCTCTCGTGATTAAAAAATGCTTGGATCTCATCTCCAAGGGCCGAGGTGAATTGTGCATGCCGAACATGTTCCGTCCAGAATTGGCATGAATATGCCAATTCAGCTGGGATACATTTTTTAATACGGACATCCAGATCCGTGACTTTAGAGTTGGGGAGGTGGGAACTGGGCAGATCACATATGTTAAACTGCAGATTCTTCATCATGACGCCAAGGGAAGCAAACGCTAGGTCGTTGTGGATAGGATGCACATCGACGAAAAATTCATGACTTCGATCACGATCCATCAGAAAATCGGCAAAGGAGGCATGAAGTGGACGGATGGGAGTACAGGAATCAGTAGCCCCAGTGAGCAAAGCAGCCATAGGTGCAACGATCGTACGAATGTTGATTTCTGCAAGATCTTTGAAGTGGCGCCTCATGGATGCCAACGAACCAAGAGAAAATGGCTCCATCGTCCCAAGTATTTGCGCCATCACAGACCCGAATCGTTCAAGACTACGATCGCGCTGCCCCTGCGGTTGTTCCTTCGGGAATATGGTTTCTAACGTGAACCTGTACATTCCATCAAGTAGTTGGACGCGGTCGGTTTTGCTGTGGGTTATGATGGCGTCGAAACGCTCGTGTGGTTCCAGCCCTGCCCCAGCATTCTTATCTCCCCTGATATATGCACAGGCCAATCGTGCCCACTCGAATATCTGACCCGATGAGCCAGCAAGGGAAGCGAAGACTTTCTGACTCGGTCCCTCAAAGTCGACCTCGGACAATTGGTCGGAGACATAGCGGAGAATGTCATGTTCAGTCGACTCAGATGGAATGGTATCCATGGACCTCTGCCGGAGGTGTGTCCCACCGCTGAGTGCTTTGTGGATGTCTGGTAGAGGTCGAGACGTGAGGAGGATCCGGAGGTTGGGAGGAAGGTCGGTAACACGGCTGTCGGTAATTGTATTACCCAGAATCCGGAGGAGAACTCGTCGCGAATCTATATCCCCGCTCTCATCCAATGCATCAATAATAACCACTATCGGCCCCACTATCGCCTCAGAAAGGGTCATGGCGGGCTTCGCGATCAGTTCTTTCCACTGCTGCTGAATATCTGTCGTATTTTTGAGCGCATCGTTATCATGAATAATGGTTGCCAGCTGTCCACGCAGGAAGCCGTGGCGATTGGTAAGATCCTTTGCGATCGTGCTGAAGACCTTCTCATGGCGTCGTTCCCCCAACCGGTTGCGGTCAAAGCAGAAACAGGAACCGAGGCGTTCCAGCTCCCCGAATTGATGGGCAATGGTATGAGCGATTGATGATTTCCCGGTGCCAGCGGGACCATGAAGCCAAAAAATCCGAGGTGTGTCCTCCCCGACACTGTTGATCCAATCGGTAATCTCCTTGAGGATTTGTTCCCGGGTACCCTCCAAACAAAGCTTTTCCGTGTTGAGACCGGCACCCCCCGCATACGGCATGCTGTTCAGGACTATACAATCACCTACATTTCAGATATCAAGCAGACGTGACAACGGAAAGTGCGCACGTAGATCATCCATCTTCGGCGCGAAATCATCCCAAATGCGATGCACAACCACCAACGTATCTCCTGCAGCCCTGTCCCGGAACTCCTGCAAAAGCTTGTCGAAGACATCGTTGTAGCCTTGCACAAGCGTGACGGTTTTGGAGGAGAACAAGTTTGTGAGCAGTCTCGTCCCTTGAAAGAAACCGATAAATTCGTTAACATCAGCGTCATGACCAAGTCAGCTTACGGAATTTCTGGTTCGCACAATATGCTTGAACGAAATACGAGCACTGCACAGTTTGACGAGTGATGCGCTCGACGATGGCCTTCATGGACGTAATGTGATCCAGTCCTGCAGTTGTGAGGAACGTGTAGACTTCATCCATCTTTGAAAGAAGTGAGCCAACGGAGACGTCGAGATGAACCTGTACAATAATTATCTGCCACCCGTAGATTAGATTGGGTGACTGGTGAAACGCAACAGCCAGACCTTCGAAAGAGAAGACAGGATCGTCCATGCTGCTTGCACGTAAGGGTGAATCTAGACATCGGATTAGTATTTGACACGGGCTTGCAGGGTGGGTGATGCTTACAGTGGCAATCTGGTCTACAATGCCATTGAACTTCTCCAATGTCTTGAGAAACGAATAAATCCCATCAATAAGAGCAATCGGGTTATCTGTACCGCTGAATTCGGACGCCATGTTTTCGAGGGGTGCTGCAAGAGTGCTCATCTCAGAGGTGGCTTTCTTTGTGACTTCGAGTTCTCGGGCTGCATCTATCATCGTGACGTCTTGAGTTTCCTGATTCATTCGTGAATACTCAGATTAGGTTTGGATGGAAAACTCTGGACACAACGGAGAGGACCTTGGGCTGTGGTGTATCAGCTTTAGGCATGTTGATTCTGATGTCTGACGGGGATTCATCTGGAGATGTCACGACGATGGACGGAGGTAGAGGTGGAGGCTTGCTAGCGTTGCCGTCTGGAGTAGCATGATGCTAGTGAGGTCAGTAAATTAGTCTGCCTTCATCAACGCTAGCCAGGTATACCTCGTCAGGACGTTTGAAGACGCTAGTTACTTTCTTGAAAAAACTGGGTTGCGATTGAAGCGAAGGTGTCGAGGAGTGCTGGGAGACCAGTGTGAGTACGGGTCGGAACTTGGCAAGAGCGGTAGACGATGTGACATACCGACGGTTCTTGCTCAGATCGTACTAGTTTGGGACCAGGATGGGAGAGCTTTGATTCCGAGTGATTCTTCTTCAATAGCTTCGAGAGACGGACTCGATGACCGAGTCCACCCGTTTTGGAGTTCGCCATCTTCACAGATGGCTATCGACGGGATTCGGACAAGCGTTCATCGTCCCATCAACCGTCCCATCAGTAGACGATCATAGTCTGTCTAGGGCCCGGGGAGGTCCGGGGAGACAACTGGGACTCATGTGCCTTGAGGTGATGGAGGGCCAGTGGTATTAGAGAGGTTGAATTGGCTTGGTGGTCGAAATCCGAGGGGACGTAGACGAGTTGCTGCGATCCGTTTGTTTTGGTTGCACGGTCAGCGTTGATGTGTAAGCAGCTAGACATGGACTCCAAAAGGACAAAAGACTGACTCTCTGTATCTCAATGCCCACATTTCCCCCGCGAATCTAGGATTCTCCGTTCACCGAACGCTATCGTGCACGTCGCCTATAATCCAAAGTGGCTCGAACCATTACCCTCCCGTGATTGGACCCGTTTCGTCTCCGTCAGCGATAACCATACACGCACCTGTCCCCACTATGGGCGATGTCTTATGGGACAAAGATGAAAGATTTGCAGATCACTACGGAGTGGCTTTGTCGGTTGCCTCGCAAAATCAAGATGTGAAGCGGAATGGTAGCGGTCTCCAGAAGTCTGTCTTCAACTGCATTTCCAGACCTCCTCCACTTGAGACTCCATCCGCTCCCTCACTGCAGAGTCCGTACCCGCGGCAGCCCATCTCCGACTCTCCACCCCCCCCTTCGTCGGTCTTCCCTCAATGATCGAATCTGTGTCTACAAAACCCCCACCACTCAAACCGTCTACCATCGTCCCTTCTCTTGCCATAAGAATCATCACAAAGCCCGCCACACGCGTCCCCGCACCAATCTCGTTTGACCCTGTCCCCATGGACTTCAAGAATCTCACCGTTGAGGCATTTCTATGCAAGTCGTCCCTTCTTCTCGTCCCCGTCCACCTAACCATCTCTTTCTTCTACACAGGGACGCTCGATTATAATAAAGGCCTCCAGCAAAAAATCTCCCGCACCATTCGCCAGCCCGCCCCAGAGTGTTCCACACGCCTCGTATCTCTCGACTCGACCACCTCGACCACACCATCCCCGCCGAGGTCCAACGATTGAGCGCCGCGCCCCCAAATTCGCTGCGCCGCATGCGGTCTAAATATCGCTTCCTCATCCAGAGACGCACTATACTTTTGCAGACCATCATTTCAACCACTGTCCCGCCCGAACCTACCTCCGTCCTCTGCCAGTTGGCGAGTGCGCACACCATAGCCCTCAAGAAGGTGCGTACCCCCACACACTCCTCCTGATTCGACTGTTCTGATCATTCTATTCATAGCATCACAAGAGCTATGGGGAACGGGCTGCAGACTTGATCGCGGCCAGAGAAAAAGTTGAGCAGCTCGAAGGAGAATTGGAGGAGGCATGGAAGGAGGCGGCTCCCTATACAAACGAAATGGAGCAAGTCGAGGCAGCCAGTGTGGACTGGGGCCTGAGCTTCCCTAGCGTTATTCCACCTGTCACATATTCAAGATTCAAATGAAACCGACCTTTGGAATTCTCTTGGAGTTATCC
>Ga0307516_10004315_pt1 | contig 17623 bp, 10 predicted proteins | sample 19_EM_MG_FD_203310 | JGI IMG/M metagenome (GOLD analysis project Ga0307516, IMG submission 203310) | Populus trichocarpa ectomycorrhiza microbial communities from riparian zone in the Pacific Northwest, United States - 19_EM | ecosystem: Host-associated > Plants > Roots > Unclassified | place... | reverse complement strand
CAACTTGAATGTCCATTTGGATCAGGAGCCCAATTTAAGCTTCCATCCGAAGATTTTAAGGGTGGTGCATCTGGTGCTAAAGTGTATGTGTATGCGCTTATGTCTAATTGAGGCAGTTGGTTCAGATCATGCATATAACTTCCTGAAATTTGGAAATGAAAGCGTTGATTTGGAGAAACAGTGTTTAAATTGAAGTGAACCGACGCTTTTTGGTCTGAAAAATCACTTTGAAAGACTGTAGTTTCTCTATGAAATGTAGCGCCCACTAAATATTGGGCTCGGCTAGTTCCACCTGAAATACTTCCATTTATGTTGGTATATTGCGACGCCCCACCAGTTAACTGTTTTTTCCAATCGGTATATCTAGTAGTATCCCATAAAGTAAGATCATAATCATAGGTTGGGTCTGGATTAAGACCGTCATTATTTAAAGCCTCATGACGCATTTCAAGATATTCCTTAGTATTAAGCATTTTAAGTTTTGGAGAGGTTTTCCCCCAACCCTCTTGAAAATCAAGTTCAATATTATCTTTTCCCGATTTTCCTTTTTTTGTTGTAATTAAAATAGCACCATTTGCTGCTCTGGAACCATAAATTGACGTGGCATCTGCATCTTTTAGTACGGAAATATTTTCTATGTCATTTGGATTAATATAACTAAGGGGATTACCATTGCCGGTTGCTACCGAATGACTTCCTCCTGACTTCCCTAAAATTTGATAAGGACCTCCAGAAGTAGTTGCAAGCATTTGAGCACTATATGGAACTCCGTCAATTACAATAAGAGGATCATTGCCCCCTTGAATACTATTTAGACCTTGCACTCTTACTGTAACACCTGTACCATTTATGCCAGAACCTTGTGTAATTTGCAACCCAGGTACTCTACCTTCTAACGCAAGTAAAGGATTGGCAACAGGCTGCTTTTCGATATCTTCCCTTTTGACAGTAAAGACATTTCCAGTATTTAACCGCTCTGTTGTTGTTCCATATGCAATAATTTGGATAGCATCTAGTGGATTTGTTGAGATTTGTAATGTTACTATATAAAAACTACCTCCACTTATCATAACCTCTTTATTAGAATAACCCATAAAAGAGACTATTACTATTGAGTTTTCAGGAACCTTTCTTATTTCATAATTGCCATCTTTATCTGTTTCCGTTCCCTTTCGCTCTCCTTTTATTTGAATAGATGCCCCTATAAGAGGCTCACCTTTTTCGTTCAATACCTTTCCTTTAACATCTATAAAAACAGGCACTGAATTTTCATTTCGTACTTTATTTATATTATCAACTTTCCCCTTAATAATTATGGTCTTATCAACAATTTTATAAATCAGCGGAATATCTTTCAGACATTGATCTAATAATTCCTCCACCGATGCATCTTTTACACTAACAGATATCTTAATTTCTTTAATTAGTTCCCGGTCATAGAAAAAGACATAATTGGTCTGTTTTTCAATGATCGAAATTATTTTTGATAAGGGAACATCCTTTCCTGAGTAAGTAATTTTGTTTTGCGCGTAAGACTTCCCGCTTACATGCAGGCTGATGGATAGAATTAAAATAGTGGTTAGTTTCATAACCAGCTTTGTTTTGGTGAGTAGGTCTCTCTTAAAAAGAGGAGACCCACAAAGATGCTTTAATTGCATACCTTTGTTTTGGTTAGAGTTGAATAATGGTTACCATGCCTCCGATTTAATTCGAAATTATTCGATAGCTCAAACTACTCACCGGGTTCTGCCGTAATCGGAATCCGGTTTTTATTTTGAGGTATCGTTTCTCTTTGCAGTTTTATTTTCAAAGGGGGATCCGAAAAGACTTTACATCGCCCATGCCCGAGTGTTTTATAATGTAGGGCATGAGCTAAATGCAGGTGTTTAATGATTATGGTGAAGCGTTTTTATGGCGTTACAACTATTTTCCTGCCTTCAACCCTGAAATGTGCCCCCGTCGCTTCCAGCGTTTCAAGCAAATTTCCCAGAGGTAGATTCCTTTGTAGCCTTCCATCAAAGTGGTGGGTAGTCATTTTTCCCTGGTAGGAAACTTCGACATCATACCATCTTGCTATTTGATTCATGACTTCTTTGATCCCGGCGCCATCGAAATTGAAAAACCCGTCTTTCCATGCCACCACTTGCTCAACATTGATATCATTCACGATTTGAAGCCCCTCTTGCTTTTGCACTGCCTGCTCACCGGGTTTGATGACTACCTGGCCAGCCAGGTTAATCACCCGTACAGATCCCTCTAATAGGGTGGTCTTGGTTGCATCCTCATCGGCATAGGCCATTACATTGAAATGCGTACCGAGTACCTCTACCCGGCTTGGAGGTTTGCTGCCGGCAGGATTGATGATATGGACGATGAAGGGCATTTTCTTCCTGGCTTCGCCATTTTTTGAGGGCATGAACAGCTTTGCTACTTCAAAATAGGCCTCCCCTGTCACCTCAACAGATCTTTCACTTCCCGTAAACGATGTCGGGTATTTTAAGGAGGATGCATTGTTTAGCCATACTTTTGTTCCATCTGGTAACGTGATCTGGAATTGCCCGGCGCGGGGAGTAGCAAGGGTGTTATATAATGGTATGCTTGATTTTTCATGGGTAGTACTAGCATAAAGCAATTGACCATTTTGCTTGGAGATCTTTGTATTTCCCTGTTCAGCAAGAAGGCCATTCTGCTGGCTATCCAGGATAATTTGAGAACCATTCGAAAGGGTAAGGGTCGCTTTGTTCGCCCCCGGGGGCAAATCCTGAGAATGCTGCTTCGCCATTTCAGTCTTACTAAGAGGCTTGGGATCCTGTTTAAAATGCCGGTAAATAAGCCCCGCTGAAAACAATAGTAAAAGGACTGCAGCCACCTGGTATTTCCTGGCTAAGAAAAAGAGAGTACTTGGTTTTTCACGCACAAGAGATCTATGTATCTTCGCCCAACCGGCTTCCCTGATGGCCTCTCCTTTTTCATACCCTTTTAATAGGTTGATCAGGTAGGATTTATCAGATTTTACTTGTAAAAACCACCTGCGATTTTCTTCCGACAACTCAAGCCATCTTTCAAGTTCCAGTACTTCACCTGGGTCCAATTCCTCCGTTAGTTGCTTAAGTAAAAGAAAGCCAATCCTTTGTAGTGTATTCTGCATGATATATTAAAAAAATTAACAGATTACACTTATATTAACTATATGTAACCCATTATATCAAACGCCGTTTTCGCAGATATCTCCGAAAAAAATAAAGAAAAAATAATCTTGCGGATGCAGCTAAATAATAAGGAGAGAAAAAAGGACGGGGATATTTTTAGCCAGCGCGTCTTTTAAGATGCTTATGGCCCGGCTTTTTTGACTATACACCGTTTGTACCGAAATATTAAGTTTTTCCGAAATGGCATTTACATCCAACTCTTCGAGATACAACATTTCCATGATCGTTTTGCACTTATCCGGAAGTGTTTTAATGGCTGTATAGATCACCGTTAGCAATTCACCTTCAAGCAACCTTATTTCGAGTGACCCGTCAGCTTGAAGGGTGCTATCTAATTCAACCGTTTTTATTTTACGGCGTTTTTTTGCCCGTAAATAGCTGAAACAAGCATTTCTTGTGGAGATATATAAAAAAGCCCGAATATTTTTCACGGTTTTAAAATCCTTGTGCTTTTTTAATACAATGACCATGACGTCCAAAACAATTTCTTCGGCTTCGGGTTCTGAATTTATCAGGCTTAACGCGAATGCATAGAGCCTGCTAAAAAACATATTATATATTTCCTCAAAGGCTTTATGGTTGCCTCTGTGGAAATCCTCTAATAATACTTCTTCAGAATATTCCGGCATAGTAAAACAATTCAAATAATACAGGCGAATCTTTTATATTAAAAACTTTGAGTATTATCCAGCCAACTAGTTCAACAGGTTAAAAAAGGCGTCATTCTCGGGAGATCAAACAACAACAGCATTGGAATCGCAAAGGACCTGTTTTCTTAAGAAGAGGTTTGAAGAAAATAAAAATAGGCGAAAATAATGGAAGGATCGGGCTTTAGGTAAATTTTTCTAATTAAATATACACTATCCCTTAATTAAAAGCCGCTAAATAGCCTATTTTTTGTAGAATAATTTCCCGGCCGTTTTATTCCATCGATCGGGGGTATGAATAGAGAGGGTAAGTCAGCTTTTCCGTCAAATTTTCGGAGACAGTATGTATAATTATTTCCAGGTGGAAAGAATGCACGAAGAGGCGCAACTGTTAAGGGATTTTTCTGTTTATTTAAGCATGGATCGCATCGAGCCTGCCCAATACAAAGTCCCGTCCGTTCTCAAAGAATAATTTTTCTGCGAAGGCAGCACTATCGAACCCTTCCGGCAAGCGCACATGGGAGTCACTGGCAAATTGAACAAACCTTCGGGCAAACATATTTTTAAAAGCCGTGATCTCCAGGATCGTTCCGCAGGACCAGATCGGATTGATCAGGCCGTCAAAATCCGAACCGATACAGATCTGCGTCATTGCTTTTGTGGGATCATAATCGAATTTTTCCGCTACGGTGACCAGGTGCAACACATGGGCCATAAAGTGCAGGAGGTGATAGTCGCCTGCCTGGGGGTTGACGACTCCGCCATCGAGGATTTCATCCCAGCCCAGGACTTTGTCTCCATCATCGAAGGCTTTACCGACGAGGACCCGGCCCGACTCGCCGAGGAAAAAGTTTAACTCCTGGTTGGAAACATATTCCGATTCGAGCGGGAAGTCATCCCTTTCCGAGGTCTGTTCCTCATATTCCTGGTATCCTAAGATCCTTTTATCCATGGACAACCCGATCATCCCTCCCGATCGTAATATTTGCAGGATATCTTCATCATAGAGGTTGATGCTCGAGGCGTTGAAGGAAGGACGTGCCGGGTTGCCGCCATATTTCACGGGCTTGCCCTGCCAGAACAAGGTATAGCCTTTGCTGAACTTTCGTTGCTGAAAGATATAATCGGGGATCTCTTTTACCGAAATCCCGGTAAAGCCTGCATGCGTACATACGATGGGCTGATTGATAGCTCCGAAATCTGCCGTACCCCTCAATTGGTAGAGGTGCATTCTTGCCCCCAGGCTCATATGCTTGATGTCTACCATGATCTTATGCTGATAACAATGTTGCAGGATGGAAATTCCACCTGTTCCAATCTTGTTACCCGTCGGCCTGAACCCGTCATTGCTTAGGAACTGCATACCATAAGCGTTGTTGCAAAAGTCGGATTGCTCCATATGGGTAAGGTTAATGGAAATGACGGGAACCTTACTCCTTAGGTCATCCAGGTTGGCAATCACTTCCCCGGCGTCGAAATGCTGAAGCAAACTGGATAGCGTGTGACAGCCTTCGACACTGAAAAGGACATGGATCGTTTTAAGATCGGAGGAAGTATAATCGGCCCTCTTGTTAAGGACTTTGACCTTTTTGTCGGTGATCCCAAATTTTGCCGCGTTGGTCAGGGTACCCAGATCGTCCTCTATCAATTGTTTATAGGGATTACCATTGGTAAGAAGTTCTATTTTTTTCGGCTGCAGGTAGGCTTTTAAAGAGCTCGTCGAGCTTTGCCGGATGAGGTCGGAAGTGAGAATATCTTTTTCCGGCATATGGAGGGCAATGCAGACCAGGTTGCAGCCGGAATCGACCAATTGCTGTAAGTTGCCCTGGGATTGGAGTATGTATTGAAAATCACTACAGCATCGTAACAGGAATGGGATCTTATGCTGGTCGAGCTGCTGCCAGGGGCTGAGCTTGACCAATCCCGCGGCGAGGTCATCGTCTGAGAACAGGCACTTCAAGGTGGGGTGCAGGTGAAAATCAAAAAAGGGCATGGTAATAAGTTTTTAGTGCTTTATTTAACCCCTCCGCTCCAAAACCACTGGTCCTGGCTGGTATAATACCATTTGGAGTTGCCGTTGACGGATTGTCCTTGTTCCGTATAACCGTCATAGGACAAGCGGGCGCCTGCTTCTGCAATGGCTACCGGGGCTCGGTCCGTGTCGGGGCTCGACCGGATATTCAGGCGGGCAAGACTAAATGGCCGTCCCAAGCTGCAGGATTCTGAGGGGGCTGCCCTGCACGGGCGGCTGGAAAGCCCTACCCGCAGCCAACGCTATTAGTTTATTGAGGTCCACCTTGTTGCCCGGGCAGGTCTTTAGTGAATAGATCTCATGATGCCCGATGATATGCTGCCGGTCAAGAGGGATGGCCCATCTTCCGCTGATATCCCGGATCAGGGAACTGCTCGTGTCATACATTTCATCCGTCCAATCCGATTCATCATTTCCTTCATGCTCTATGCCGATCGTGTAAAGATTAGGATTGATGAAGGCGGTGCCGGACTGTTTGATCAGGCTCCAGCTAGGGGCATTGACCCGCCCGGCATGAAAAGCTGTATCGGGCTCCTTTACATATTGGTGTACCTGCCCGCTCTTTCCTATTCCGTAATGAGCCGAGACCTGGGATATAGTAGAGGCAAACCAACTGTCCGTTCCTGAAAGTGTTCCTTCCATGATGTGAATGACGATCGCCTCAGGCGAAAACCCTTGTCTGCCTTGATGAAAATTCGGGCTGGGGACATTGATAATAGTCATAAAGATGATATTAACCTAGAACTTGATTGGTATTGGGCGTGGATTCATCATTGACGAGCAGGGGCTGTTGCTGAGGAGTTTGCCTGGCGGGTAGATTGGGCGCCGGCGGAGGAGCGGATGCTGTGACTTTTGATAGATAGGTACTGAAGAACCCTTCGATGAAATCCGCACCGGAATAGCCGGCCGCAATGATAGCAAAAATGGTTTCCCGGGAGTAATCGTCTGTCTTTGAATCTTTTGAGAATACAAAAAGAGCGCCGGCGACAAAGCCTATGAATACGCTGATCACCAGGCGGCTTGTGCTGAAGGGCTCGGGAGTCTTACCCTGCGCTGCCTGCGCCATATTGCTATCGTTCAACTTTTTCAACCCGACTGCGATCCGGATGCCTTGTCCAAGTGAGCCCAACAGGCCGCCGGCAAGAACCGTATTGATGATCTGTAATACTGTCATGGTAGGTCAATTTTATGAAGATAAGGTATGACTTATCCCATATTGCCTACCAGGGTGAAAAGACGGTTTTTTAACGGGGAAAACACGGGTAAATTATTCGCAACCCACGATCTCAGCCGCCCCCGCGAAGGATCTCCAGGATCCCTTCATTCCGGATGATCATCATTCCATGACGGTCCGCACTGATGCCTTCTTCCAATCGATAGGTATAACTTGGATGAGAGCCATTCATCACGGTAGGCAGATAGCTGAACTGAACAGAAGGATGATGACCCTTCAGCGCATCCCCCACTTCGGTAATATGCGTGGAAATAACAAACCAGCAGTTGCCGTATCGGGAGAAGGCGGTCGTGACAGCCAGGGTGGCATCATAGGCATCCTTTACATTGGTGCCCTTAAAGAGCTCATCGAAAATGACTACCAACTCTTTCCCGCTGCCGACTTCCTCCGCCACCTGTTTCACCCGTCTCACCTCCGCATAGAAATGGCTATACCCCAGGCTCAGGTTGTCCGGCACGTTGATGGAGGAATAAAGCCCGTCCTTAACAGAGAATACCATTTCCCGGGCAGCAACCGGGAAACCCATATGCGCCAGGTACACGGCGATGCCAAAAGACTTCATCAGGGTGGATTTGCCGGCCATGTTCGCTCCTGTCAGGAAGAGAACATTCTTGTCCCGCCCCATCGTGATGGTATTGCCTACTCCCTTTTCCAGCGAAGGATGCCGGAGACCTGCCGCGCGGAAGAGGGCGTCTCCTTTTGGAAGCGCCTGGGCATAAGTGAAGCCTTTCTCCCGGGCTACCTTGCTGACGGCAATGCCCAGATCCAGCTCATAGAGGATCCCGCAAAGACGCCCGATCTCTTTGTGCAATGCATGACCAAAGAGATGGTGATAACGGGCTATCGTCTGCCAGGAAAGGGGAGACGCACCCGAAGAGGCACCCCCACCATCGGGCAGTCCTTCCAACCGGGGATCGGCCAGGATACGCAGCGCAGAACTGAGTTGCCCATGTATAGGGCTGATCTCCTTTTCATCGAAATGCCCCAGCCACTGCCGGCAGCCGTTAAGAAGATCCAGGACGGCTGCAACACCCCGTTTGTGATGTCCGTAAGTCTCATCCTTTACGACGGCCTCCAGGATCCGCCTGCGAAGGATGCCGGCGGCTGTCACCAGCTTATTGCTCCCCGCGGCCGCATGTAGGTACTCTTCCACCCCATCGAGCTGTTCCCTGGTGAAAGGGAAGTCCAGCGCCTTACCCTGTAAATAAAGGAATAGGCTGCTGCGCCGGTTGATCTCCTGCGGGTCGGACAGAGGTCGCCGGAACATTTCGTCCAGCAATCTCTCTGCGCCCCCGGTCTGCACCTGGTTGAAGAGGCTGTAAACAGAACCCGGCTTGTATTTGCCGATGAGATTCAGATCGTCCAGCGTCTGCTTGTCCGCTGTAAATCCGGTAGCAGGACCCGCCGCAAACCCACTATCACCGTCAGTACCTCCTCTCAGCATTTCAAGTACACCCTCATTATGGATGATGACCATGCCATGCCGGTCAGCCGTAATGCCTTTCTCCAACGTATAAGGATAGACGGGGCGGGAGCCTTTCATCCGGGTAGGCAGATAGATAAAATCGATATGGGGACACTGCTGCGCCAACACGGCTCCCGCCTCAATGATATGAGTGGAAAGAACGAATATGGAATCCCGTCTCCCGGCAAAGGCAGCCGTCAGGGCAATAGTGGCCTCGTAAGCGTCTTTCACATTCGTTCCCCGGAAAAGTTCGTCGAAAATGACAAAGAGCCTCCTGCCCTGTCCAAGCTCTCCGGCGATTTTTTTTACCCGCTGGACTTCTGCATAAAAGTGGCTGGCGCCCATGCCAAGATCATCCGGCAAATTGATGGTCGAATAAAGTCCATCCAGCACGGAAAACTCCATCCGGCTTGCCGGGACCGGGAATCCCATATGAGCAAGGAACAGGGTTATGCCCAGGGTCTTCATAAAAGTGGATTTCCCCGCCATATTGGCCCCGGTAAGGAAAAGGACATGGTTATCGCTTGTTATATCCAGCGTATTGGGAACGGCATGCTGCACCTGCGGATGATAAATGCCCTGCAGGCTGACCCGATGCTCATCCGCCGGCAGCGCAAGGGCGAACACAAAACTTCTTTCGACGGCCACCCGGCCGACGGCAATGTAAACGTCCAACTGGTAAATGTACTGCAACAGCCGGCGAACCATCTCCCGGTGACGGAAACGCAGGTAGTTGTCATAGCTGACTACACGGGCATAAGGCAGTTTACTTTTACCCTGTTCGTTCAGCAAGGCGGGCAATCCTTCGGTTGCCATCAGCGTTTCGATAGCTGCCTTTTCGGATTGATAGGGCGAGGCGGCCCCCACTTCCTTCAAAAAAGCGTGTAGGTGCTGAAAAATCTCTATAAGGGCCGTGATACCTTTATAAAGGGTCTTGTATTCATGGTCTTCCGCTATCAGGCCCGTCAGCCTTTGTCCCAGGTTTTGCTGTTCTCCCGATAGCCGGGTCCTTTCATCGGTGATGGAAAGATATCGTTCGGCAATATCGAACAACTCCCTTTGGAAAGGGAAAGGAGTCCCGATGGAAGAAAAGTATTGAAAAAGTGCGCTGCGCCGGTTGATGGCGGCTGCATCGGACAGCGGATAACGGAACATCTCTTCAAGGCATGCCGCCCCATTGCGGGTGGCCGTGCGCTGGAAGACGCCGGCTATCGAATCTTCGCCGGACCTGCCAAAGATATTCAGGTCGTTGAGGGTCTGTTGATCTGTCGTGAAAGGCATAGGTTGCTTTATTTTCTTTTACGCCGGATCAGCAGGATCGCACCTCCGATCAGCAGGAGCCCGGGCAGGATGCCCAGCAGCAAGATCTTCAGGAAGGTCAGCCCAGCGCTGGTCAGTTCGAGACTGTTATCTTTTGACTTGGGACGGGAACTGTCGATGGGATATTCCCCGTTGCTGAACCAGCTGAAGAGTGCCGTGCTAAAGTCAAAGTTGCAGGTTCTGGGACTGTAGCGGTTCAGTTCCGAGTTGCTAAGGAAATCCGCATCACCGGCTACGACTATGCGCTGTTGTTTCCCGTTGACCATGCGGGTAAGCCCCAGCACGGCTGGTAAAGGGCCTTTCTGATCCCCTTCTGCGGGTGAATAGGTTATTTCCGGAAAAGCGTTCTTCGACTTGTCCGATTGGCTTGCCAGGAACACACCACCCCCAGTTACGGCGGTTGGACCTTCCGTATTTTCAGCAGCCTCGATCGCATCGGCATTCGGCCGGACCTTTTTATTCCAACTGGATCTTCCATCGGTCATCAGGAGCGGAGTGACGGTAAAGGGACCCTTGCTGTCATAAGAGAGCGCCGCCGCTCCGCGGATGGACACACACAAGCTGTCTTCCGCATCCCCCTGTAAATTTTTGGTAAGCCTGGCTGCGGATGGGGTCAGGAAGGACTGTACCAGCTCGGGCGAGAAATCCCTGGTCTTCTGCACCAGCATACCGTCCAGGAGGTGAACGCCCAGTGGCTGCAGGATAGGATCCAGGATGGCCTGCTTACCCGGCTCCCCAGCTATCAGCAGGTTGCCGCCTGCAGCGATATATCGCTGGATTTTCAGGAGAACGGCCGTATCGAAAGCGACTTTGGGATCAGCGATCACCAGGGCGGTAATATCCTTCGGGATCTCCTGGTCTTTGAGAGACACCGTTTCCACATCGAAACCCTGGTTGACGAGTGAATACCGGAAGCTGATGCTATTGGTGAGCATCTTGTAATGCCGGTCTCCCATTTTGTCGATGCTGCGTTCCAACTCTCCCTGGACGAATGCGACCTTCGGCATTTTAGCCTGCATGAGTCTTTTCAGGGCGGCAGCGGTTTCCGTCTCCGTCGGGAAGACCATCTGATCATCGAAGAGCCGGAGGAAGGTTACCCGGCCTTTATACTTCAACTGCATGACATACCGGTTCTGCTCGGGCCGCAGATCGATCAGCTTCCGGATCTCAGCAGGGGTTTTAAACATTTTCAAGTCCATCTTCATGGATTTGGCATATTGTTCAGCCAGCGTTTGCACCGTCTTGCCGGGATTGTATTTAAACTGATTTTTATCCCCGCTGCTGTCATAAAAGTATACATAGTTGAACTTTATATCCGGCTTGAACCGGAGATAGGGTTCCCAACGGGCCATATCCATGTTCCGCTGATCAGGCCGGCCGTACCAGAAACGACCATCCAGCAGATTGATATAAGAAGTGACTTCAAGGGGCTCGTCACCCGTCTCTTTAAGGACCTTTTGGGCGCTGGCGGCCAATGTCATTGTTTTGGTGGCGGTGGCATCGAAGTAACCGATAAAGCCGGGACGGGAACTGACAGTTCCCAGCACCAGCGCACCTGCTACGAGGAGCACATAACGCCCGGCCTTGACAAATGCGGGTTTTGACTCCCGGTCCGACCGCAGTTTATAAATACTGAAGCCGAGGAACAGGAAGATGATCACCAGGAAGTAGAGGAGATCCTTGGTCGTGATCAGCCCCAGGAGCATATGATCCACCCGCCCCGAGATCGATAAAAAATAAGCCAGGTCCCTGACAAAGTCGATATCCTGCCACAGGGTCCCGATATAGTTCAGGATAGCCAGCAACACCAGGGTGCTCAGCGCCGCCACCACCTGGTAGGAGGTCAGGCAGGACATGAACAAGCCGATGGCGGCATACGCGCACAGCAGCAGGTAAATGCCGAACAGGCCCGAGAATAGCAAGCCTGCATCGGCCGCATGGATATTGGACAACCCGCAGAAGACCATCCCTAAAAGGGCGATCACCAGCAAGAGGTTGTACGACATCATGGCCAGGAATTTCCCGAAAATGATCTCTTTGATCTTTATCGGGGAAGAATATAACAGCTTGATCGTCCCGCCATTGATCTCCCGGCTCATCAGTCCCATGGTCAGCAGCGGCAGATACAGATATAAATTCCTCACCAGGGAAGGGAAGATGCCATATTGCGGGGCAAATATTTTGGAGGTCAGGTACGTCAGGTACCTCAGGTTTTCGCCTCCCATTTCCTGCTGTGTCAGGTAATTTTCAATGGTGCCGGTATAAACAAGCCCGCACTGGAACAGGAAGGCTACCAATAAAAACCAGGCTATCGGGGAATAGAACAGTTGGGCCAGCTCTGTCTTCGCGATCTCAAATGTCGTCTTCATTAAATTAGTTCTTGTTGGTATAATTTGATAATTGGGCAAATATCTCATCGATGGAGCTCTTCTCCAGGTTGATCTCCCGGAGCCGCCATCCGTGCGATACGCTGGCTGCAACGATCCTTTCCGTGATCTCTCCGTCACCGCTGAAGTAGAGTCTCATCTGCCGTTCGGTGAGGAAGTCCACCTTGGTCACTCCGGGGATCTGCAACAGCTCCTGGCTTGGGGGCGGATTCTCCAGGTATAGTAAAATGCTATGCGGCTCCACATAATTATTGAAGGCATCCATGGAATCGGAAAATACGATCTTGCCGCTGTCGATCATCTTGATCTCCTTACACAGCACCTGTACTTCGGAAAGAACATGCGAGGAGAAGATCACGGCCCGGTCGGCGGCGATCTCTTTGATCAGCGCCCTGACCTCGATGATCTGGTTGGGGTCCAGCCCATTGGTAGGCTCATCCAGCACCACCAGCTTCGGCCGGTGGATGATGGCCTGCGCGATCCCCACCCGCTGCCGGTACCCTCCCGATAAATTACGGATCAGCCGCTTGCTGAAGTGCGTGATGCCACAGCGCTCCTTGGCATCCTCCAGGGCCGGACGAACAAGACGTTTTTCCATCTTCCTCAAGGCAGCGCAAAAGGTCAGGTACTCATCGACCGTCAGGTCCATGTACAGGGGCGGGGTCTGGGGCAGGAACCCGATCTGCTGCTTGGCCAGTTCAGGCTCTTTACGCAGATCGATGCCATTGATGTACACGTTCCCCTCCGTCTGGTTCAGGGCGCCGCAGAGGATGTTCATGGTCGTCGACTTGCCTGCCCCGTTGGAGCCAAGCAGACCGACGATGCCGCTTTGGGTGATCTCGATGTTGATGTCCCTGATCGCCCAGCTGCTGTTATACTTATGGGACAGGTGTTCAATTTTAACGATCGGTGATTGCATAATAAGGAAGGATGAATTTTTTCAATGTTGATCGGTGACGAGCTCTTAATAACCGGGGTTTTGCGTCAGCAGGCTGTTGAACTGCCGTTGAGGCCTGGGTACAGGATACAGCGCCAGATAAGGCTTCCAACCGGGCTTCTCCGCACTCAGCACCGCATCGATGGTCCCCGTTCTTTTCAGGTCGAACCATCGGTTGCCCCATTCACAGAAAAATTCTATGCGACGTTCGCGTAAGACGGCAGCGATGATATCATCCGCCGTGACAGCGCTGCTCGCCGCAAGACCGGCCCTTGCGCGTACCATGTCGAGATCGGCCAGCGCCTCGGTGGTCTTACCAAGATGAGCCGCCGCTTCCGCCCTTATTAGGTAGAGGTCGGCCACACGGAAGATCATATAATCCTCTGTGTAAGGAGTAGTGGTGGCATTAATATTCTTATACTTATACGGCCCGAAGAAATGTTGATCGATCCCGTTCACCTTCACCAGGTAGTCCCGCACCCAGGCGCTACGGCGCAGGTCGCCCGTTTCGAAGGCATTCAGCAGCGCGGGCGATAGCAGGTAAGTAGGGATGGAACTGGAATAGGGAATGAACGTACTTGCTTCCTGGGTGACATTGTTGGAGCCCGTCGCCGGCAGTTGCCAGATGGCTTCATTGCTGCCGTCCAGGAAGACCATATTCGGGTCTGATTCCAGGGTATAGAGACCGGAGCCGATGACGCTGTTGGCAGCGTCATAAGCAGCCTGCCATTGTTGGCGGTACAGCTGGACCTTGGACAACAGGGATAGGACCGTGTAAAGATTAGGACGCACCCTGCCATCAGAAGGATAAGTCGTCGGTAAGGCCTTTTGTGCATCCGCCAGATCGGATAAGATCTGGGTATAAATGCCATCGACAGGCGTTCGGGGTAAGACGGATGTTTTCTTATAGTCGGTGGACAGGATCAGGGGGATGTCGCCGAACAGGTTGACGGTGTTGAAATAGTAAAAGGCGCGCACCAGTTTCATCTCTCCCGTGATCTGTGTCTTGAACGAAGCCGAAAAAACATTGCTGGCGGAGATATTGCTCAGAACAGCGTTCACGCCATAAAGACCGGTATAGGGGTTGCCCCAAAGGGTGTTGGCTAAGGTATTCAGATCGTTCACACCATTGGTGTAAAATTGCTGCATGCTGGCATCGTACGTGGCGGTATAGACCAGATCGTTGGAAGAAAGGCTGGTACAGGCAGTAAAATAGGCATTGTTATACATAAAGCCACTGCTGGCGAATCCCGTATAGCTGTAGACACCGGAGATGGCCGTCATCGCTGTGGCGCTGTCGGCAAACTGCTGGGCTTCGGTGATAGCCGTCGGTGGATTGGCGGGTATCTCGATCAGTTTTTTACAGGAGGAGGCCAGCGCAACCAGTAGCAGAAGGCCTGGTAAATTGATCGTATTATTGGAAAATAGTTTTATCATGGTGAGCCGCTGATTTAAAAGTTAAAAGATAGACCGAACGCTACGATACGTTGCAGGGGGAAACTGGACAGGTCGCCAAACGTTTCGGGATCGCCGACCTTATAATTGGTGATCGTCAACAGATTCTGCGCATTGACATAGATCCGCGCATCGTGAACATGCAGTTTCCTGAGCGCTGCGTCTGAAAAATTATAGGATAAGGCCAGGGTCTTGAGCCGCAGATAGGTATCGTCGCTATAGGCTCCGGAAGAGGTGCCAAAATTACCGGCAGCATCAGCCGCTGCGGAGCTATAGCTGGTGGTCAACCGTTGGATTGATGTCTGGTCGCCGGGCGATTTCCAGTAGTCAAGGACCTGTACGGGCTGATTCATAGGGGTCATGCCGGGGAAGCTGGAAGAATAGATACCTTTCAGCCAATTGGGAGCCATCTGGCTCGAGAACTGGAAGAAAGCGTATAGGCTGATCCGCTTGTAGGTAAAGGTATTGGTGAAACCGCCCATATATTTGACCTCCCGGTCTCCGATCGGTGCGTAGTCGCCGCCCTGTGCCGCCAGACCGTACATAGGATTGTTCGTCACCTTGTCATCCTTCGTATAATATTCGAACAGACCCGTCTGTGGGTTCAACCCTTTAAATCGGGACCCTATTATGATGGAGGTCGGCTTGCCTATCACATAGGAACTGTTATAGGAAGAAGACTCCAGGTAGGGAAAGCTAAGCAGCTTGTTACGATTGAAGGTTATGTTGAAATTAGTCGTCCAGGTAATATCCTTTGTTTTGATATTGGTGGACGTAAGGGTGAATTCCCATCCCGAGTTCTGGATCATGGTGGGAACATTCTGCGCTACGTTGGGAAAACCGGTCTGTATCGGCAATGGATATCCGGTAAGCTGATTGCCTTCCTTATCCAGGTAATAAGTTGCGTTCAGCAAAAGACGGTCATGGAAAAAACCGAGGTCCAGCGCCAGGTTCAGCGATTTTTTCAGCGCCCAGCTGAAATCGGGATTGTAAAGGTTCGTGGGAAAGTTGGGACGAATGCCCTGGACGGGGCTGATATAGCTGCCGCCCGGACCCCAGAAAGGTTGGAACAGATAGGGGCCTACGCCATCGGAGCCACTGGTACCATAGCTGCCGGAGAGCTTCCCGAAACTGATGAAGTGCTGGGAACTTGTAAAACCCTTTTCTTCCGAAAAGATCCAGCCTGCGCCCACCGACCCGAAGTCGCCAAACTGATGACCAGGACCGAAATTGCTGGAGCCATCCCTTCTGCCTGTCAGACTGAGGATATACTTGCGGTCATAGACATATCTCAGACGGGCAAAAGCGGCGGCATACTTATAAATGGAGGAATTGTCATATGCATATACCGAAGCTGCCCCAACGAGAGAACCCAGGAACCTGTCATCGGCATAACCCACCCCCTCGATGGTGTTGGAATTGCTAAGATTCTTTTTATAAGAAGCTCCTACGAGAGCCGAGAAGACCCCTTTACCGATGGTATTGTTATAATCGATCTGGGGTTCGACATTGATGGTCTGCGCAGTCGCGCCGGCAAAGCTCGCCGAACGATAAGCGTACAAAGGGTTTTGAGACGACGCGGGGTTTTGCCGGGTCTCGGACGTCGTATTACGGTTATAACCAACGTTGGCGGAGATGCTCAGTCCCGGGATCAGCTTATAATTGAGATGCAGGGAAGTGTTGAGATTGTGCATCTGCACATTGACGGGCTGTTTCAGAAAGGTATAGAACTGGTAATTGCTGAGGTCGATACCTTTGTAGGTCCATAAAATATTCCCCGCCGCGTCCAGCAGATCGGGTGCATTGGGTGGATTCAGTATCTTCTGGACCCCGCCGCCGGCGCCATTATTTTTGTCATAAGAATAATCGGTCCCGAAATCGACGCTCAGACGGTTGTCGACCGAGCTGTGATGGGTCACCGTATGCAGGGTCCACCGCTCATCCGAAAAATTACCCGGGTAATTGAAGTCCGACCGGGTATACCCGCCCGAGATGAGAAAGGTGTTCTGGTAGCCGCCTCCGGATAAGCTCGCATGTACATCGGTGTTATTAGAGGTTTTTCCTAAGATGACCTTTTGCCAATCCGTATATCTGTTTTGATCGAAGACGAGCAGATCAGGTGCATAACCGTTGCTGTAAGGGGTAAGGTTGGGTGTCACGCCATCGGCGGCAAAGGCGTCTTTCCGCATCTGGCTATATTGCTGCGTGTTCATCAGCTTCACCTGGCGGGCACTGGAATTGAAACCGGTATTCACCGAAATATTCAGATCGGTCTTCCCGTCCTTGCCGGCCTTTCCCTTTTTGGTAGTGATCAGGATCACGCCATTGGAGCCCTGTGTACCATAGATGGAGGTGGCGTCCGCATCTTTTAGAATGCTGATGCTTTCGATGTCGGCAGGGTTGAGACCGTTGAAGGGGCTAAGACCGCCGGGCTGACTGATCCCGCCGTTAAAACTGCTGGAGTTGGCCAGGGAGCTCAGCTGGGTGATATTATTATTTTGCGTCGCAAAGGGTACGCCATCGATGATGAACAAAGGCTGGTCGTAAGGCCTGAACATGCTGGTCGTGTTCTGTATGGTATTCTGTCCTCTCAGCTGCACCAGGACCTTCGAGCCGGGGACACCGCTGGTCGCGTTGACGGCAAGACCCGGCGCCTGCCCTTGTATGGCGAGCAGGACATTGGTCACCGGCTGTTTGCCGATCGTCTCGGCGTCGACGGTGGAAATGGATCCGACGTTGAACCGCCGGGAAGTAGAGCCATAGGCCTGGACGACGGTGGCATCCAGCGGGTTCTGGCTTCTTTTCAGGAAGATGAACAGGGGGGCGTCGCCGGAAGCGGTGACCTCCCTATCCTCGTAACCGGTGTACGAAATGACCAGGACAGCCATTTGCCGGGAGTGCTTTAATACGAAACCGCCTTTAAGATCCGTTCTGGTT
>Ga0307516_10004314_pt1 | contig 17631 bp, 11 predicted proteins | sample 19_EM_MG_FD_203310 | JGI IMG/M metagenome (GOLD analysis project Ga0307516, IMG submission 203310) | Populus trichocarpa ectomycorrhiza microbial communities from riparian zone in the Pacific Northwest, United States - 19_EM | ecosystem: Host-associated > Plants > Roots > Unclassified | place... | reverse complement strand
TTTTTTTTTTATCAAAGGTAAGTAAATATATCAGATAAAAAAATATACAAGGCTGGAGAACCATCAAGTTCATATACAAGATTTACAAAAGAGAGAACATACTCGCTAAACAAAACACCAAAACCAAAAGGATAAAGCACTATTAAGCTAAAAGAATTAGCTAACAATGGTTAGATGAGGAATCTAATCAAAGACAAGGTGTTGAACCTAACACATGACATAAAAAAATATAAATAGCGAGGATGACTAAAGCGGCAACCAGAACAAAAAAAAAAGAGCTCTTAGCTACAACACCAAAGCAAGACAAGCATCAACAGCCTCAGCAAACTGAAAAGCAATACCAACAGCCTTAACCGACTGATCAAGGGAAGCAACTACAACAAACTGGAACAAAAATTCTCCAGCAAGACACCCATCAATATCATAGCCAAACTACCAAAGAATGGACAACAGCCAGACAATCAAGCTTCCCCAGTCTGAGAAGGCCATCTCCAGCAGTAAAGAGACGATGACAACTCTCAAAGCAAATAAAAATGCATATATGTTTTTATCTTTATAGGTGGTGGCAAGTTAACCAAGTTTGACCAAAGATAATGTACCCAGGGTGTAGGAATTGGACTTTAAGGAATAAGCCATGTCTAAAAGGACATGTGGATGGTTGGTCAATAAGAGGGAATGCATGTCCAATATAAAAGGATGCATGATTTATCCAAGAGGACGTAAGGTGGTTTAGGAAGATGTGTGGTCAATCTAGAAGGATGCATAACCAGCCCATTAAAGAGAGGGCTTGTTATTGATCCACCAATAAGAGGGGATGTAAGATGAGTTTGCGAAGAAAGGGGACTTAAAGTGAGATCATCGAGGATGAGAGCACACATCTAATCTTGTTGAAAGGCGAGGTCAATTCGGGCATCCCTTATTACCATACACCTAACTTGACTTGTCATTGTATTTTGTTGCCTAACCTTAATCTCAAACTCAATGCCCTTGATTTGGTCTCAACCCTTGACATTTAGGATAGGAGCTTGACCTTAATCACTCGAGCCTAGCTTCGCCTTTTGACATCTCAAAGCTAAACTTATTGCCTACATTTGTCCTATATGGTTTGAACTATATTTGTCCTTTATGTTTTGACTCCAAGTGATGACTTGATTCCTTAGGCCTTACTTAGACTAGCACTAACCTTGGTGGCAAAAACCTAGTGCAATCTATATTGTTCTTAACCCAATTTGGCATAGAACCTTGAATTTGCTTGGCTAACTAAATAATTATAAAAACAACTATTCATTATTTTTTGTTTTTTAGAATTGATGATGTTCCCAAATCTAATATGATCAAGAATATGGATTATTGAGTGTTTGGATAGTAGGTAATCACATGTTCACATCAATACTCATTTCTTTAGAGTTCATGAAGTTGATGGTTAGTGATAGAAGACCTAACACCTACAAAAAAAAAATCCTTTCTGGTGGAATTTATGGGCCCTCCAATGATAAAGTCAGTGACTTTTAATAAAGAATTATAATAAATAAGAGAATGAGTTTTAAATTCTAAAAACAAGAATATGAATACTTTAGAGAATAGAAAAAAAAATGAACATTTTACCTGGGTGGTTTAGGAGGTATATATAGCCTTTAAACCTTGCCATGTTACTTGAAATGAGGGGTTGAAGTGTTATTTTCTTCTAATAGCATTAATAAGGGATATATATCTTTTACATAATATTAATGAGGGATAGATATCCCTTACACAGTATTAATATTGATGGAAATATGGTAAGTCTTTAGGAGACTCTAATACTCATAGAGATGCAGGAATATGATTATTTTTTACATTTAACATTTTATGTTAAAATCCATAAAAATAAACAAACAAAGCTCCATGACCCAACATAGGGCCTCTAATGATTGTTAGTTACATATGCATTTGGACTTGGAATGATCCCAAGCCAAATGGTGATGGGTTTGGCAGCTTACCAGACTCACATGTACTCAAGCTCATCACATAACTGAGCCCAAGAATGTTGGGCCTGACGTCTCGCCAAACCCGTGTGTACTTAGGTTTAATGCTTTATTAAGCCCAAAAATGTTAGGCCTGGCTTCTCGCTAAACCCACATGTACCTGGGATCAACATGTAGCTAAGCCCAAGAATATTGAGTCTGGAAGCAAGTCAGACCCATGTCATCTAGGTTGACATTCTACCAATCCTAGGCATGTTAGGTTATTACCCTGCCTTAGGCCCTTTTAAACATGAGCTTTAAGCAAAAATAACATATATAAAATATGTTGATCCATTAGTAGCCCTTAAGTCTTTATATATTGAATACATAAAGATTTGAAAGGTTATCAACTTGAATGAGAGACTTTTTACCTTTCCCATGAGATTTCAATGTCCCAAGCATAATTATCGGGATTCTTTGGGCCAGGTGGCTCATCTTTATTGAAAGAGATTGTAAACACCTAACAAAAAAAGTAAAGACAGAAACGACTCCATCATCAGTGTCAATTTATGAATTGGCAGTGACAGTTTTCATTGCTGAATTCTGAATCGGCAGCGACACAGTTTTTGTTGCTGATTTCTAAATCGGCAACGACAGAATTTTCATTGACGATTCTCGAGTCAGCAGGGGTTGTATGCGCTGACAAATCCATGTGTCGGTTGTGGAAACAACTTTGTTGATGATTTCTGAGTTGGTAGTGTGTAACGCCCAACAAATTGTTTTGTAACACCCATGAAAAACCTGACAAAATTTTAGTCTATGGCCGACCCATGTTAGGAAAAATGGAGGGGTATGGACCGGCTTGCTCTAAGAGGAAGTGTGAGGGAGCAGAAACAACCTACTCTAAATGGGAACCATAAAGGATTTGACCAGCCCTAGGATGAACCAAATAGGGATAAGAACATGGGTAACCAGCCTTCCAAACACCCCTCCACATTTAAAAGGGATATAAATACAACAAAGAAGAGAGAATGGCCTTTGCTCTCCCCAAAAACAGCTGGCCAAGCCTTGGTTGTAGCAACCTCTCTTCCCAAAGCAAACCCAGCTGCATGCACCTCCTTGGAACATTAGAGAAAAAGGGAGAATTAGAGAAAAATAGAGATGGCCAAAGCCATGGAAGGCGAAGGAGTCTAGACCTCTCCCTAAAATCTGACCAGCACACACCACTGAAGCAGCCACTCTCCCAAGAAAAAAACCTAGCAACCAGTTGTAGGTATATTCTTTGAGTGTTAGAAAAACATAAATGGCTGAAACTATGGAAGGATGAGGGGCGTAGGAGGCCAGCTGGTGCATCTAAAGAAGGGAGGAAGGAAACCAAAAGTAGAAGGGAAGGAAACCGAAAGTAGAAAGGAAGAAAAACTATTAAATGCCTTTCTAAAGTTGTTGAAAACTGTGAGGTATGAAGCAGAACCCTTCTCCATTTGTTCTTGTGACTTTGGGACCAAAAGGAAGAAGAAAACGCCAAGTAAATGGCCTAGGATTCTTACACCAGCTGCTAAGGAAATCTAGACTAGGAAGAGGGATGAAATGGGGCTGAATAGGGGACCTATCTCCAGAACATTCAACAAGAGAAATGAACCATTTTGAATGAACAAACTTGAAAGAAGGTTGACCATAGTTAAAAGGTCGGACAACATGTAATTGTGTGATGAAATGCATGACAATGACCTTGTTGGACTCCTAAGAACATTTTCAAACTAAAACAAAATGTATGTTGATGATTAATGCCTTGATTTTTCACATATGATTGATGAACTTACATGAAATGTGTATAGAAATGAGAAGATGCATGGAGTGTGATTCTACTAGATTCCTAGAAACATTTTGTGTGCTAGAACCGAAATTTATATTGATGTTCATGCTTGAATTTTGTTATGATATTAATGGGTTTACATGAGAATGGTTCAAGTAAATGAAAATATGTTGTGGCATGATTTTTGTAAATATACTTGTGATAAAAATGAAATAGAACTCATACATGTTGTAGAATTGTTATTAGTCATGTTGATACATTGCCATGATACAAATGTGAATGCAATCATGTATGGTAGTAGCAATGTTAGGTGCTAGTATTAGAAGTGATAATTTGAGAAAAAACTTGGTAGATGAACATACAAAGACGTTTTTGTGTTGTTTGATAATGTATGATGAATGGAGTGTGGTTCAGTGAGGTTCTATATCCAAATAGATTGAGAAATGTTGGTAGGGGGAAAGTCTAGTATAAACCTTACGCTTAGCCAAAAGAAAGAAGTAGAATCAGAAACAACTCCATCGCCGATGCCGATTTGAAAATTGGCAACGACATGGATTGCATTGATGATTTTTTGGTCGGCAGTGACTCAATTTCGTCAATGATATCTATGTCAATAGTAGAATATGTAAGATGAAAATTTCAGCGTCAGTCATAAAGCTGACTACGCTGACGATATTCGAGTCAGCAACGACTTAGTTTTCGTCAACGATTTCTAAGTCAACCGTGAACCATATGCGCTGACGATTTTAGTGTTAGGTATGAAACTGTGTCACATTGATGATTTCTAAGTTGGTAGTGACTCAATTTTCATCAACAATTTCTGAGTTAATTGAAGACTAGGTACGCAGATGATTTCATACGTTAACCATATGATTGGATTGCGTTAATGATTTTTGTGTCACCAATAAAATAGTTTTTACTGTCGATTTCTGTGTAACCAGAGAATCAAGTTTCACTGCTGAATTTATGTCACCAACGAACCAGTTTTCGCTACCAAATTTTGTGTCACCGGCAAATCAATTTTCATTGTCCATTTCTGGGTTACCAGTGAACCAGTTTTCACTGCCGATTTCTGTGTCACCGGTGAACCAGTTTTCACTGTTGAATTCTATGTCACTAGTGAATCAGCTTTCGCTGCCAATGTTATGTGATAGACTTTCATATCAAAATTGACTTAAATGCCTATAACGAATTCATTGTATGATTGTGTAATATATGGAACACTTGAATATGAACATGTGGATTCTTAAAATATGTATAGTGATGAGTTATGTGATTTTAGAATGTAAATATGCTGATTTGTGACCATTGATTTATGCGATTAGGTGCTGCGACCGGTATCAGACCTTCAACCAGGCAAAGACACCCCACGAGAGGAATAGGTAAGTGGTTTACATCTTTTTCTTGTATAATGTTAATGTTCCAAAATAACTTGTTTGAGGATGATATATAATTGTGTTGTGATAAATGTTAAATCAACTATGAAATATTGATTGAGTTGTTGACGAATATTAAACTGGTTATGAAATGTTGATTAAGTTATTTATGAATGTTAAACTGAATATGAAATGTTGATTGAGTTGTTGATGAATATTAAACCAATTATGAAATGTTGATTGAGTTGTTGATTAGTTTTGGCTAATGGCATCCGAGATGGATGATCGAGTCATGTTCAATGATTAGCTTCGGCTAATGGCATCCAAGATGGATGACCGGGTTGTGATCGATGCTAATAGCATCTGAGATGGATGACCGGGTTGTGTTCGATGATTAGCTTCAGCTAATGACATCTGAGATGGATGACTGGGTTGTGATTGATGTTTAGTTTTGGCTAATAGCATCCGAGATGGAAGACCGGGTTGTGTTCAATGATTAGCTTCGGCTAATGGCATCCGAGATGGATGACCGGGTTGTGACATCTGAGATGGATGACTGGGTTGTGATTGATGATTAGCTTTGGCTAATAGCATCCGAGATGGAAGACCAAGTTGTGTTCAATTATTAGCTTCGGCTAATGGCATCCGAGATGGATGATCGGGTTGTGACATCCGAGATGGATGACCGGGTTGTGACATCCGATATGGATGACTGGGTTGTGATTAATGATTAGCTTTGGCTAATAGCATCCGAGATGGAAGATCGGGTTGTGTTCAATGATTAGCTTCGTCTAATGGCATCCGAGATGGATGACCGAGTTGTGTTTAATGATTAGCTTCGGCTAATGGCGTCTTAAGGGGATGGCCAGGATGAATTGATGATTAACTTCGACTAATGGCGTCCTAGATGGATGGCCGGGTTGCGTTGATGATTAGTCTCTGTAAATGGCATTATAGAGGGATGGCCAAGTTGAATATAATGATTAGCTTTGGCTAATGGCATCCTAGATGGATGGCTAAGTTGATTATGATGATTGGCTTTGGCTAATGGTATCCATAAGAGATGATGGGTTTGATTTTGTGATTAGTTTTGGTTAATGGCATCCAAGATGGATGGTTGAGTTTGATGTTGCGATTAACTAAGACTAAAAGTATCCAAGGTGGATAACCAGGTTAAAGTGAAGTAATTAACCCCGACCTATATTTAAACTTCGGCTCCACAACTCCTATGGAAAAGTTGGGGTGTATGAGTGAGAATAATACACCTAACAAAACAATAAGGATTGTACAATGCATATGAGAAGTAAAAGAATGAATGTACCCATTTTAAGTTGATAACAAAAAGTAATGATAACGTTCTTCTAGTTGTTTATTATCGTGTTTAGATTATTTACAATTCTTGTATCCATGTTATTTTTGTAACAGGGACATCACACAATCAAGGTGTATAGGAAAGCCTGTTTCACGGATTCACATATTTTGATAGGTGCTATGTAATAGTATGTTTTAGGTGTTGTATATTTGATAAGAATGAACGAACTAATTGAATATTTGTCATTCAACACTTTTTTAAAGACTTTATCGAAAATTGTAATGGAATACGGATGAGAAAGTATGATCTTGTAAACATGTTGTGGTGAATGTATGTATGTGATATTCCCCTTTATGAGAATGTTGTATTGTGAAATCATATGAGTATTGCACTACACTAAGAGATGAATTCTATTACGATAAACCCTAAATACCGTTGTGAGAATGTGTATTGTCACTTTTATAGGATGTTGATTTACATTACCCTATATGGGTTGTGCCTTGCTAAGGAATGAAATGCATTTATAAATTCACAGAATGTTATTATGGCAAGAACCTAACGAATTACAAAAAAAAAATCCTTCGATTTTTTACTATGAAAAAACTAGGTTGTTATAGAGATGGCTAGATGGCATATCTTTATTAAAAGAGGTGTCTCTTAGGAACCAAAATAGAGACGTGTATTTAAATCTGAAGTGACATGAAAGGTTATTCATCCAACAGTAAGGATGAGAGTTATTTCCTTTATAACCCTAGTCACTGTTGCTTCCATTTTTTTCTTTTACTTTCACTCTTGCAATTTCTCTGTAAAAACAAATTTGTTGAAGATTTCTTGAGCAAGTTCTTTTTTTAAAAAAAAAAGAAACTATCATTTTATGTATTTCTCACTCATAAATTTCTTTTTGTTTTTGCTAAAAAAACAGACCCTAAACGAGTCAGATTTAAGCCTAGAAGTAGGGACATTGCTTTCTCTAGTGATGAGTTTAGGTTTCAATCAGGAACTAAAAAAAGCAGTAAAGGATATAGGCCCATTCGATTTGGCCTTAAAACTAGAGAGAGTGGAACTCCAACGTCCACCTCTAGTATGGGGAAAGGTAGTTCTCATCATCAGGGAAGTCCTTCCCTTATTATTTCTAGCAACCTCGGGGGAGAGAGGCTATATCAAGCCTCTGAGGATGATGCCCTTAGCACTTTAAGCATAGAGGATATGTCATTTGTCAATGATCAGTAACCATGAGAGTATATAGCTCAACTGTTTGCCAAGGTTGAACGAATCAACCAAGCGATCTTGGACTCTATTTGGGATCAATTTAAAATTGCAACCCCCACATATATGTATGTATGTATGTGTATGTATGTGCTAGGGTATTCCTTCTCTCTCCAAGGGTTTGTAAGTGAAGTGTTTAGGTATTATAGGTTAGGGCTAGGCCAATCACATCCCAATGGATGGATAATATTCGTTGCATTTGACAAGTTTCTTAGGCTCGTTAGAATTGATTTTATTGTCAACGTTTTTAGGATTTGCTACCATCTAGTCACTGGCACTAATAGTAACAATGATATGCGTTGGTTCTTTACCTTTTCCAACAGACCCATGGGAGCCATAACGGGGACTTTGTAAGGAAAATCTGTGTATGTCAAGAAATAGTGAGGGAGGTGGTTGATAATTAGGTATAATGGGTCGGTCAACCTTAGAGATGAGATACAACATATCTGGGATTATGCCTATTATTGGAGAGTACTTCCCTTTTATGTGAACAATAAGTCTTGTTTGAGATCGAATAAGTTGAAAACTTGTGTTATGATGGCATCGGCCACAACTGAGTATGACATTAATAAAATAGTCAAAGGGCATTACCAAGCCATGTTGCAAAGTATTCAACCTCTTTATCCTTTTTTGTGCATCTAAATTCATTTCTGACTTTGTTTTTGTGCATGGTTAATGTTGTGATGTCGCGGTCGCATAAATTAATTACCCTAGCTTAAAACACAACACACAAGATAGTATAGAGCAAGCAAGGGGTTGATCCCACGAGGAAGGTTCAAGTCAGATTTTTATACTAAATGATATGCAATTTGGGGGATTTGGACGTTATCTAGGCTAAAGTAAAAGAAAACAGAAAACTATCAAGCGAAATTAAATAAAATCAGAAAATTATCAAGAGAACAAACCTTGGTCGCAAGCACACATCCACCTATAGAAATCAGAACTGATCATGGAAACGAGACATCAATTTATATTCTAAATATTTATCTCTTCTAAACATTGGTTAGTTAACGGATCCGTCGTATAACTAACTCTAACCATCAAACAACCATAGTGTCTGCACTAGTAATTTAATTTAATGGCAACCTTAAGAACTAGATAAGTTGATTAATGAAAAAAACATAACTGTCTGCAGTCTATGTTTGATTTGATTGAATGTTCTCCTTAAGATTAATAATGTAGATCCACCACAATTATTAAACTCAGTTGCTTCAGAAGTTCATATACCACAACTCTGGTTTTGATATCAAATTTAGCAATAGATTGTTTACAATAATAACTTAGAGTCCGCTCTAGCAATTAAAATAAACAATCATAGAAAAAATAAGCATGGGAGAACAAACATATTCATCATATAAACTAAAAACAAAAGGTAAAATAAATCTCACAGTTCTTGAAATCCGAAGGTTTTCGTGTCCTTGCAACTAAGAAAAAGAGTTTAGCCTTGCATGTTTGTTGAACAACTAATAAAAAAGAAGGAGGAATGCATGATTTCGGGTTTCTTAGAGGAGGGGGGCATTTTTCTCTTCTTGGCTGGCTGCCCTAGATATTCAAGTCAGAATGGCCAAAGGTCAACATTAGCAGAGTGCAAGATTTGACTTTGAAGGCTGCAATTTCCATGCTCTTCCTTATTTTATTTTCTTGAATTAGATGTCCAGAAAGGTATGGATGTTAGATTTTTAATGCCACTAGAATCACTTCATTTCGACCTCTAGAGCTCATGCTTTGAACAAAACATTGTCTGAAGGTCAAATCTGCTAATTACCTCCAATTTACTCCTTTTTGCATCTTTCATCCAAAAGTGCCTTCAAAACATAAAACAAAGAATATCAAGGCATTTTATGTATAAAACATAGGAAAAACACTAGTTAAATTTGGGTGAAACTATAATATGGTTGCATCAGTTAACAGTTGAAAGAGAAGAACAGACTTCAACAGGTTTATAGAGAAAAGTTTGTTTACATCAAAGAGGGGGTCTTTATCTCTTAACTTACATCAAGGAGAGGAGATGGAGCATAACCCCATCAATATAGATGAATTCTTTATTCTTGAGGACACTATTCTTGAGGAAATAATGGTAGGAGCCAGTTCTCCTATAAAAATGGAAGTTGGGAGAAGTTCTTCTCCCCTAGTTAGGGGTCACGAAGAATTGACTCCCTGAATTAATTGTAGGTGTTGTTGTTCTCTTTAAGAAAAATAAGATCTCCACCTCTATGGAGACTAATATTATAGCCTTAAATGCAGAGGCTTCTTCTATGATGAATATCCTTTTGCCTTCACCCTTAATTTCAACTGTAGAGGCTACAAATGTTAGGACCTCTACTTAGGGAGTTCTTGAAGAAGCTGAATAGAGATTTGAGGATACTTTTTTGGCCTCATCTTTGGTCGAGCCCCCTTTACTTTCCCTACCTTGACCCAAGAGGAAAGGCAGGTCATGAGGGCTATCTTGGTGGAAGGTCTGGCCTCAGGGAGAATGGTCTGAAGGTGGTGAAGCATCTGGAAAGGGTTGTCACCATTTCTTCAAGCATCTTGATTATATCTAATGAAAGATATAACTGTTATTTAACCATGACTGGATAAAAGATCTTCAATGTAAGAAACTTTATTGTATGACCTCATCATTTACTTTAGTTTATCATTATTGTTTCTAAACACCTTTTGTCTTTGACGGACTTTCATGATGTACACCTATTCCAAAAGGTGTTGGATGGCTAAGAGGAGCCATATGAGGGAGGTCATTTCCAAACACAAGGTAGAATAGACAACCTTTCAATGGCTAATAAAGGATAAGGTTATTGTGGACACTGAATCGAAAGACCTCAAGGTGGAATATGCATTACTGAAGGATAACAAGCAAGGTATTGTCCTTTAACTAGGCTCTACCAAAAAAAGGTTTTGGGCATCTTATAATAAAGTTGTTGCCCCTTAACTCCCCTCAGCCTTGTAAACAACCCCGATCTTATAGGGTTTTTTATGTAATATATTTTTATTTTTATAAATTTTGATATTTTATGAAAATGTTGTCATTTAATTTCTTGTTTACTTTGAGAAATATTTTATAGACTTGTGTAGTCTGCGAGTCAAATGCACACAGTAAAACTCCATGCAAGGTCCAAAACCTATATTTAGAAAAAAAAATTAAAAGTTTGTACAATTCTAACACCTATACTTCGAAAGTTTCAGGAGAGATTTCTTCAGTTAGTTTGTATATCCAACACCAATACTTGGAAAAATATTTAAAAGTTTGTATAGGTCCAATGCCCATACTTAGAAAAAATAGAAAAAATTTCAACTTTTTGCAAGACTTGAACTTTGAACTTCATCTAACCTTAGTATAATTGGCAAGATTTGAACTTTGAAGTCCGCCTAACTTTAGTAAGATTGGCAAGATTGCAAATTTGAACTTCATCTAACTTTAGTATAATTGGCAAGATTTGAACTTTGAAGTTCACCTAACGTTAGTAAGATTGGCAAGATTGCAAATTTGAACTTCACCTAACATTAGTAAGATTTGCCCCTTGCCTGGAACCAATGAGGAAATCTAGGTTGCAGGTATATATCCTTATCCAAGAGTGCTTGCTCCTTTAATCTGGCTATCTGAATGTATCCCTAATGGATTGGTGAGAGGTTACTAGGCATGGAATTATGGGGAAATATCCGTAGACAGATTGAGTCGATCCTTATCTTGGAGAGTTATGCAATTGCATTAAGGTGATCACTGATCAATTCCTTAAAAGGTATGGGGTTATTACCCTAAGAAGACCCATACATATTCCTTGGAGATAATAGGGCTCTTGCCCTAGGGAGACAGTGTTAATACCTTAGAGAGTTATGTGGCTATTTCTCTAGGGAGACTAGGTCAATCCCTTAAAGAGTGTCGAGAGGCCCTTAGACATCACTTAAAGAATATGAAAACGCTGTGATTTTGAATAAGACATTCATATATTTATAAACTTACATTTTTTCATTGACTATGATACATTTTTAAATGATTAGAGTATTAAGCATGAGGGAGACTCTTTCCTTTCATATCTTGTAGATGGTATCTCAGGAGAGACTTAGGTAGAGAAAAAAGCTTTCATTCTCCCTTAGTTAAGATAGTATCTCGAGAGATGAAAGATGCATTTTGAGCTCCTCAAAAGCATTTTGAGCTCCTCAAAAGCATTTTGACAATCTAGAGTTTGTTTAAAGTTGGAAATATTCCTTACGGTCTTAAAGAATGGTAAAATATGCTTCCCCAAGTGAGCTATGAACTGGTTAAGGGCAGTTAATCTCCTTATGAGGCCTTAAACCTCTTTCATTGATCGAGGAGGAGCCATGTCCAAAATGGCTTGGATTTTTTCTGGGATAGCCTCAATCCCCTCTCTACTTCCAAGAAAACCCAAAAACTTTCCTCTTTTAATAGCAAATACACACTTGGAAGGATTAAGTTTCATCTTATAGTGGCTAAGAACATAAAAGACTTCTAAGTATACAAGATGTTGCTCAAAATTCATGCTCTTCACCAACATGTCATCAACATACCCCTCCATAATCCTCTCAAGTTGGTTCTTGAATACTTTATTTACCATTCGTTGGTAAGTGGTCCCACTATTCTTAAGTCCGAAGGGCATAACTTTGTAACAAAATATTCCTTTTTACTATGAAAGCTATTTTTACCTCATCATCTGGATGGATGGGGATTTAGTGATATCAAGAATTGGTATATAATGATCTTAGATACTCAAAACCTACAGTAGAGTTAACCACTCAATCAATCTTAGAAAGAGGATAACTATTTTTTTGGCAAGCTTTGTTCAATTTTGTGAAGTCTATACACATCCACCATTTGTCATTGCTTTTCTTGACCATGACCATATTTTCTAGCCAGACAAGTTACATCACTTCCCTAATAAAACCATAAGCCATGAATTTATTCATCTTATGTTATTATCTTCTATCTCTCACCCCTAAAATTTCTCTTCTTCTAGCGGACTAGGTGAAAGTTGGATCTACATGATGAATGGCTATTTTAGGACTGATTCATGGCATGTTTGAGGTGCCAATTATAAAACTGGATCTTCATATATGAAGGAGCATCATCAGTGATGACTATTGTGTTGGTGTCAGGGTTGAACCCACTTTCATGATTGCTTGTTCATTTTCTTTTAAAAAGACATCCCTCAATTCTTTAACAGCTTCGGTTCTAACCTTCACCCTTTCTTTCAAGGACCCTTGCTAGTCTAGTGTTATAACATTTTTACCCTTCAAGTATGTAAAGGCACATTGCATTGAAATCACTTGATTCCTTTATACTATGACTACTCCTTTCTGAGTTTGAAACTTTAATGCCAAGCACCTGGTGTTGATGACAACATTGGTTTGACATAGATAAGGTCTACCCAAAATGACGTTATAAGCCAATTCCATGTCAATGACCATAAAGGTTTGCTAGAGGGAGATACACTTAGGGGTTATGCCAATAGTAAATGGAATTTTCAGTGCTCCCTTCACCGGTACTCTTGAACCTTTTATCCCAATGAGGAGAGTCTTCACTCGAGCATGTCTTGAGGGAGCTATCCCCATTTATGCCATCACTTCAAAGGAAATGATGTTAATTGTACAACCATCATCCATCAACACTTGGTAGACTTAATGGTTGGAAAGGATTGTGAAAATGACTAGGGCATTTTTATATAGAAAAGTTACTCTCTCTTTATTTTCTAGGATGAAGACGATGGGTTCGTGCCACTAGTTTAGAAGATGAATAATTGTAAGGACTTGCTTCCAATACTTTTTTCTCCCTGTGTTGGAATCACCCCTGACTAAGGTGCCACCTAAGATTACATTGATTTCAGGTAATGCATGTTTCAATTTGCTGGGCTATTCCCTACTTAACTCAAGATGAGAGTCTCTTTTCAAAAATTAGCGGAGATAACCTTTAGCTATCAATCTTTTGATTTCTTTTTTCAAAATATAACACTCTTCGGTGTCATGTCCTATATCCTAACAGAACAGACAATACTTCTTGGAAGTGCGAGTACTGGATGGTGATCTCATACGTAAAGGGTATTGAACAAATTGTTTGCCCTCAATAGTAGTGAAGACTTCTGTTAGGGTAGCATTCAATAGAGTCGTGAGCGTTTCAGGGTAGGTCATGTGTTCTTTGATTAGCTTATTCCAACTTTTCCTAGGGTTGTTGTCCCTCCTAGAAGAGCGATCTTGCTTAGGAGACCTCTGTGGAAAATTCTCTTTTAAGAAACGAAGAGGCCCATGACGTAGCACACTTGCCTCTTTCACCTATATACAGTTCTTTATGGACTACTTTACTTTTAACAAGCTTCTGTTTGGTATAGCATTAAAACTCTTTATATAAAGCTCTCCCTTTTACTCCACTTATTAAGGCCTCAGAAGCCATATACTCAATTAATTCCTCAACCTTGAGCATTTTTTCATTAAACCTCTTCAGATATGCTCATGTGGACTTCTCATCTACTCAAGTGACCTAAAAACATTTTGTGGAAGTTCTTTTAACTGGGATGTTTGTGATAAACTGACCACTGAGGTCGCTAAAATTTGTAATGGAGTCTGGCTTTAAGTTATATCATGTATATATTGACCCCCTAAAGGTTGTAGCGAGGATCTTACATATGGCATAACTATCCTAGATGACTAATTCCAGGTTGTTTCGTACGTTATGCCTATGATCTCTTGGGTCAGCAAAACCATCACAATTGTCCAAAGTCATCTTGGTGGATATATAATCATTGGGTATGAGAGTGTATAACACTCATTTTAATAAGAAAGAATCTTGAATCTGATGAAGGGTATAAACATCCTCATGGATATACTCCTTTATAGGTTATTTCTCACTCCTATATTTATAAGGTTCTATGGAGATTGAGGTTTCTAACATGAAACAGTGGGACTGATATGAAGCCTTTATCTTGCAGTTTTTGGATGGGTATCGAGAGTGCTTGCTATGTACATGAGCATTGTAATGACGCAAACGCTCTCTGGAGGGACTTGGTGGTCGCTAAGGCTGAAAAACCTCCAACACTTCATTATGCCTAAGTTATTCTGGATAATGCAATTGTCTATATGTGTTGGGTGCAACCTGCAGCTATGGATTTGTAAAAGAGGGTGTCGCGGGAGCTAAAACTTGTTAAGGTGGCAAAGTCTGATTTGGCCCTTAAGCTACCAACACGGTCTGGATAAGGAAATACACCTAGTTGATGAGTTGTTGAAGATTTGGTTGGGAAAAAGTGTCTACTGTGACAGAAAGGTCTGTCACACGTTCTATTTCAGAAGTGTCTTGATTATCTACCATTTATGGTGATTATGGATATTAATAAACGAGTTCTGGAAAAAATAATAGAAGGTTTTTTTACCAGTTCCCCACTGACAACGTCAATTAATGATCTAAAATTTAATATGCTCAGGAATTAGGTTTTTTTAGTGTTTGGATAGTGGGTAATCACATGTTCACGTCAATATTCCCTTATTCAGAGTTCACGAAGTTGATGGTTGGTGATAAAAGACCTAACACCTGCAAAACAGTCTCTTTTGATGGGATTTAGGGACCCTACAATGACAAAGTCAGTGAATTTAAATAAAGGATTGCGATAAATAAAAGAAAAGGCTTTAAATTCTAAAAATAAGAGTGTTTGTTTCTTATTTGTATGTGAAAAATGCTTTGAAAATAAAAGTATGAATACTTCAAATAATAGAAAAATATGAACTCTTTACCTGAATAGTTTAGGGGGTATAAATAGCCTTTAAACCTTTTCATGTTGCTTGAATTGAGGGTTTATAATGTTATTTCCTTATGATATCATTGATGAGGGATAAATATCTCTTACATAATATTAATATTGATGGAAATATGACAGGCCTTTAGGAGACTCTCATACACCTAGGGATGTAGAGAGATGATTTTTCTTTACTTTTAACATCTTAAACAAACAAAGCCTTGTGACCCAACATGGGACCTATAATAATTGTCTGTTATACATGCATTTGGACCTGGAATGATCCCAACCCCAATGGTGATGAGTATGGCAACTCATTAGACTCACATGTACTTAGACTCAGCTTGTAACTAAGCCCAAGAATGTTAGGTCTAGTATCTTGTCAAACCTATATGTACTTGGACTCAGCGTGTTGTTGAGTCCAAGGTTATTAGGTCTGGCATCTCGTTGGTCCTACATGTACCTAGGTTTAGCACATAGATGAGTCCAAGGATGTTAAGTCTAGCATCTCACCGGACTCACATGTATTTGGGCTCAACACCTAGCTAAACTTAAGGATGTTGGGCTTGGAAGCAAGCCAGACCCATGTCATATGGGCTTGACACTTTTCCATGACTATGTATTCTGGGTTATTGCCCTGTCTTTGCCTCTTTTAAACATGAGCTTTAAGCAAAAATAACATATATAAAATTCGTTGATCCATCAAGAATAAATTCAAGTGACATTCATCCATAAAAGAATAATTTTTGAAATAATTAGCCAAACATAGGAATATAATGAGTTATTATATTTTATGCTCCATAACACTATATCAAACATGTCCTTATAACAAATGATATCCATTACATTTGGGCAAAAATGTTATTTGATTTTTTGTTTCGACTTGGGGCAAAGTGAAGTTAGATACAATTCATTAGTGTGTTCACACGATGCTATAGAACTATTTTTAAAATCTGTTTTCATTTAATTCTATATGTAGCTATTTTAACTTGGAGCAAAGTTATGCTAAATACAATTTTTTAGAATGCTTGCGTGATGTTATGGAGCTATTTTTAAAATTTATTTTCATTTAATTATAGGATGACTAGAATAAATGTTTATCAAAATCTGAATTATTTAAATTTTATAAAAAAAAAAAATATATCTTTAGTTAAAATCCCCTTTTCTTGTTCATCTATTTTTATTTTTTTATTTTTTTGAAAAACAAAACATGTATTTGGTATTACAACCATGATTTTTTGAATAAGAATAAGAGCAAATGAGAAAAATAAGAAAATTAAAAGTAGAAGGACTAAATCGAAACACCTTATATATACAAATTAAACACTAAGGGTTAAATTGAAAACAAATAAAATTTCAACGAAAAAAAAAATGACAAAAAAAAGTAATCAAAACTAAAAGGCTTGAATCTGAAATAACAATAACAATAAGGACCATAGTATATTCACCAAGGTATGAGAGAGAAATGAAGGAAGAAAAAAAAGGAAGGGTCACCAGCGATACACTGACTACATTTGGAGAGCATGCGCTATCTATAATAGAATAGGAGACAACGAGAAATAAACTGAGATGAAAAAAACTCATTTTTTAACGTTGAAAACCATCACCCGCTCCGCCCAAAAATATGGCAGCTCCAACGCGTTGGCGTGTGTTCTGCACGTGCCAACAACTTTTCAAACATAAAATTATTATTTTAAAGGTAAATTACTTTACTATCCTTAACCAAATTTACAATTAACAAAAAAACTGAGGCTAAAAGACCTAAAAACCCCTTACTACAATGAATTCAATGTCTTGCATTTAAGGGTATATGTGTAATTCTATTGCGTATGAGAAACAAAAATACTTAAATACCCCTACTTGAGACTACTTATTTTTTTACTCTTAGGGGTATTTTGGTTATTTTACTATTCATTAAAATATTAAATAGACAAAAAATACTCTCAAACAAATTAATAATACAGAATATACCCTATAAAAATATTAAAATAACCTTGTTCAAAGATATGTATTTTTTTATGGGAATGATGATTGTACTTCAGTGGTGAATAAAACAAATGTAAGAAGAGCTACATGTTTGGTAAGCAAACGCTTTCATCGAGCAAAGGCATTTAAACCTTAATATCCAACAGGAAAGGAGGTTACCTGTGTGATATCGATACCTCATTATATGTTCATGAAAAATTTGCGAGCA
>Ga0307516_10004313_pt1 | contig 17631 bp, 22 predicted proteins | sample 19_EM_MG_FD_203310 | JGI IMG/M metagenome (GOLD analysis project Ga0307516, IMG submission 203310) | Populus trichocarpa ectomycorrhiza microbial communities from riparian zone in the Pacific Northwest, United States - 19_EM | ecosystem: Host-associated > Plants > Roots > Unclassified | place... | reverse complement strand
AAAAACGAAAAAAGCCTCCCCCCCGTGAAAAGTCACATGTCAACACGTGCAATCTGACAAGTCGCTGAGTGTCCAAAACCGTAAAAACCTACTGCTAAAGCAGCAGGAATTAGATTACTATCATTACCATATCTAGATACCTTGGGCATATATAGAAGTGCTTGACTCGCCTCAGCAATATAACTTGCTTTCCTGTGAGTTACCCCGTAGTCTACTCCTAAGTACCCTCTACAACCAGGTAAGGTAGTCGCACCCTTCCGTAGTATACCTTCGACACACTTCTCACAGACTCGGGTTTTTTGTTGCTCCTCTTGTTGGTCTGGATGGTGATAGAATGGAGCTTGGAATGGAGCACATAGCCAAGGGGTGTCAATGCCTCCAATCGAGGTACTACCACATTACACGTACACAAATCCCCGGTGGGTTTCTCGATTGGATTCAATAGACGTAACATGTTGAAGCGAATACCTCAACACTGCTGCTCTCATGACATGCCTGGTTCCGCGACCATGCGCGTGGATCGTGGATATCCACGAGGTTATCCACGACTATGTGGTTGTGGAACAAAAAATAACCACTGGCTCGTCCAACACTGGCGTACGGATAGACTCGAGTGACGGTAAAGAAGTAGGTTACCGGATCATGATACTGTAGTATAAGGTTTGTTTGCTTGATTGACCCTGAGGTATTGTGAAATTTCAGCATCAATGAAGCATTTGACGAAAACTCTCAAGATAAATTACTCATGTACATTCCATCTGTTCAGATCATGCGCAACAAGGCCGCCTCATAATTCCGCTCCACCACGATATCCGCGTGCATACCCAACCGTATGTGAACCATCAGATGCATTATTCCGGCTCAGCGGTCCCAAAATAGGCTCTGAGAGCTCAAATGACGAGGACCCACCCCGTCTGGCATGTACATTCACCGGCTTCGGGAAGGTGGTCGGGTCAGATGGGTCCTATCAAAGCCAATAACACGCGTCAGTGACCGCCGCCCGACCTCTGAAAAAGAATCTCTCTCTCACATAAAACTTGATCGGGGTCGCGGACGGAACAGGAAAAGTCAACCCCGTGCTCCCACTATAATCATAGGCCACCTTTTCTCCCTTGAACGTTGTGGCACTCTGTAATGCACGCTTGTCGATAAAAGACGATGGGGCTCTGCGGTTCGCGCTCCGGCGGCGGATGAGCGTGATCGCGAGGATCGCGAAGAGGGCCAAGGCGACGACACCAGCGACAACGATACCTGCGATCAATCCAGCATGTGAGTGCGCCTTTCCCCCTGCTCCTCCCGCCCCGGTGGGGCTAGAGGTTCGGGTAGTAGAGCCGGCCACACGTGTGGATTCTGGTCCATCTGTTTATCCGTGGATCAGAAGCGCTCCGGGATGGAACGATACGTGAGACTTACTGGCAGCAGCTTGTGCAGTGGTTGCATCCCATATATCATCTGTCTATTGAAATGATGCTGAGGTGGATAACTGTGGTAAGGAAACAAGAACATACACCAATGGCATTATACATCCAGTGAGGAACGCGCGTACCAGCAGGGATCGGTGCTGGGAAACTAAACAGAAACTGGGCCATGAGGACACCTTTCCACGAACTTGCCAGCTAAAATACCCCGTACATTGTATAAACCGTGCTGCAATTCATGTCCCATTGACTCCACCTGATGATGAGAACCACAATGAGACACATCACGATGACGGAGAAGAGAAAAAGACAGACGTCAAGTATTTCCTGTCCTGGCAGGTCGAACAAGCGCTAACGGCGCTATAGTAAACCGTACTGCATTTGCACGGCGTGGCAGTATCGAGTGACGGCCCCCTATAATGCGTGCCGTTCGCCAACGGAGCGTCGACAACCGGTGCTGAACGCGATTTCGTCATCAGTTCCATCATGGCCCCCCACTGGATAGATAACTGGGATCACGCACGATTCCCGGTGCAAGCGCTCGTGAGGTACGACGCTACCACGCACGGGCTTTGGTTGAGGGAGTTGAAAGTCTGCCGGCGAATTCCATAACCTCTCAGACAGAGCTCGACAGAAGAGGTACGACTGGCAAACTACTCACCCAGTTGTAAGACGGGTCGGTACAGACAGCGGTCTAGACCCAGGGGCGGTTAAGTCGATATGAGCCGACGATGTGAAATCTCGTCGGATGCCTAGTACTTACCATTCTTCCTCAGGGCGTTGCAATTCCGCGCGAATGCCTAGTAAAGGTCCCAGATAAGAGGGAGGACTAGAAGGATCACATCGAATCTTGAATTGATTATACTTAAAGGGAAAAGCTCGCTTAGTTACGTAGTGAAACGCGGGCTGCGCTCCCGAGTCGCTTCGGTCAACCAGGCCCTTGGGTGGTAAGTATATATTATTATCGTTGATGCCGCCGGGGTGGTTGATTATTCAATTTATTGCTCAGACTATGATTCACTCACCTCCTGATCCTCTCCATGTGTTTTATACTCTTCATTTGCGAAAGGAAGGCCCACTATTTTATTCGATTTTGCCTTTATTTTGGAGGTAGTGGTCAACTCTCGTCTCACGCGCTGCGGACTTTTAAATTGACCATCAAAAAAGGCACCTGGTCGCGAGGTCGCGTCATGGAGGACTCATGGAACTCGCTCGGGTGCAATGCCGGGATTCAAGAGATTTGATATATGTATTATGATTGCTACAGAGAAACCAAGAAGTACGTGGTAAAGAGTGATGGAAAAATTCAAGATGAAAAATAAAGCTATGTATGTATGTACCAGTGCAACGCCAGAGGCCTAGAGTCACCGTACAACCTTAAAATGAATTTGGGATGAAGATCTGGTTTGACCGACCCTAACTGACCACGGAATCAGTGGTCGGATTGCCAGTGGCTCGGGAATGTTCAAGTTGCCATGACATTCACTGCGAATCACGCTTCGGTCCGTCCCTCAAAGTACCTCCATTGCCGAGTCTCTGAGCGGAGGCAGACATACAGTACCTCCTTCAATTCATCGGAACCCCAACTCAAAATAATTCTGGGCGGTGTGCATGACCCCTATCTGGATCGAACGGATAACCTTCAAGTTGTGGACGGTCCAATAGCTGGAATCGTAGTACACTCTAGTACTCACAATCGCTGAGAAAAGGCGGTGTTCGTGACTGATGACCGCTCGACGAGATCAAAAATAAAGCTATGTAGGTACTAAGTACTGCTGTACAACCATAAAATGAATTTGGGACGGAGATCCTCTCCCTGATTGCCAGTGACTCGGCAGGGTTTCAGTTACATTCGCGAACGCTTCGTCCGTCAAAGTGCTCACTGCTTTCAAGTCTCTGAGCGGACAAAATTTTGGAAAACACACTTCAAAAGAACGTTTGTCAAACATAAAGTACCGTATACCTCTTTCAATTCATCGAAACCCCAACTCAAAGAAGAGCGTAGCGCGTGGGCCATACCATTGAATCAACCCCTACCTGGATCGAACGGATGACCTTTAAATTGTGGAAGCTCCAGTGTCTAGCGTTCACTACCACTGAACAAAGGCGTTACTTGTGACTGTTCTGCGGTTGCCCGGGTACGTTTGTGGGGCCATGGTGCTGGAGCACCAAGTAAGCCCAGCGAGAGCTCCTGCAGAGCTCGTCCGACTGGCCACAGGGTATCATATTTTCCGGTATCAACAAAAAACATCGATAACTCTCGTTTCTCTTTGAAAATTTCGCTGTAGTATATATTCGGACCTGAAGCTCGAGTACTCCACACATGTATAAATCTCAATATCAAATGTACTGTACCCAGGTGCGATCTTCACGCTTTATAATACTTTGGGAGGAGAACCGGAGAGAAACGACCTACAAGAGTTACAACAGAAAAAAACAACTTGAACCCTTTCTACCCAAAAAAAGAAGAAACACGGGAGAACGAAAGAGTTGTACAGAAAAAACCAGTCATCCTCTGCCACATCAACGAATTCCAATATCCTCCGCCCACTGCGCCTTCACACACCGCCAGGCCGTTCCGCCCCAAGCTGGACCAAAAGCCTCTCGGCAAGCATCGCACTATCATGTATCGTCATCATCCCTTCACCCTCTCCCCCTCCCTTCAAGTTCGCATCCACCACCGTCCCACCACCACTCCTCGTCCTCCCCTTCCGCCTCAAACTCTTCTTCAACCCCACTCCCCCCGGAACCAGCTGTTGCTGCGGACCCACTGGAAGAAGCGGTAACCTCCCCCAAGCGCTCATCCTCGTCTTTGACCTCTGCACCCTCGGCACCCCACCATCCACCGATAACACCGAATCACCCCCAGCCGACGTCGTCGTCGACGCACCCGACCGCCGCCTCGGAGGCGACGACGCAAACGGATCCCTCAAATCTGTAAAGTCAAGCTTCGAATAACCGTCGAGCACGTCCGTCTCCGTCTCCATCTCCGTCTCCATGTCGTACACCCGCCCTTGTCCCTGTGTCGGCATCGGAACCGTCGATCCAGCCCCGGCAGGGATGCCCCACCGTGACGTCGACGGCGCACAACGACACGCACACGAGCGACTCGGATGCACCTGTACCCCCTCCCCAGTCTCCTCAGGGTAGCAATAATACTGCGGCGCCATTGCCGTATCCATCCCCGACGTAGATCGGACGGACAGAGCAGATTTGACGGTCCCAACCGACATCTCGCTGCCTGAATGTTGGTGTCCGCGTCTCTTGCCAGCCATAGACCGGAAAGAAGGCGACGAGGCCCTTACTGGCGCAGAACCGGAACTGGAACTGGGCCGCTGTGGGGGGCTCGGGGGATGTACGATCGTCGCGCGGCGTTCGGGGCTCGGGCTTAGATTGAGCCCTGCGGGGAGGAGTGTGCCGGTGGGGGGAGTTGTCAGTGTGGGTGACGAGTAGGATGAGGGCGGAGAAGAGGGTGAGGGTGTGTGGGGAGAACCGCCGCTAGAGGGGGGGTAGTAGATGCTTGAGGGGCGTGCGGGGGGCGTGTATATGTCGAGGTCGTTGATGGGGATTGAGGATATGTGGTTGGTGCTAGTCGGGGAGAGGGCGAGCGGGAGAGGGGTGCGTTTGGGACGTGGGGAGAAGAAGGAAGAGCGGTTGGTCTGTCTAGTGGGCGTGCAAGGAGGCGTGCAGTGCCTGCTGTAGCCATCCGCGGGGGTAGGTGGCGGCGTCGTGGGTGTTCGCGGGGTCGGGGTGGTCGTGTTACATGCCGTTCTATAATAATACGCTAGGAAAATACACAGGAGAGAGACAAGAGTAGCGCATGTCTGGAGGACGCCGAATATACCCACGATGTTCATCGAGGCCGGGTGACCTGCGACCACGACGGCAGAAAAGTGAAAGACGTGCGCGAGGAGGAGGGACAGCTGGGTGGCGAGGAGCAGCAGGACGGATGTGGTCCGCGTAAAGGAGATGCAGAGCGGTGATCGACAGCTGGGACTCCCGTACGCGCTGAAACGGGTGTAGAGAACGGAACACCTGTGTTTGAACCTGACCACTGCTGAGCGGGGGTTGGAAGGGAGAGTGTGATGATCGGAGCTGGCAGAGAACCAGGAGAGCGTGGGATCGCGCGTGTTTCTGCGGGTGCTGGGCTGGATGAAGAGGGCCGGAGGAGGGGATACGAGGATGTTGGCAGGTTTGGGCGGGCGACGGGGTTTCTCAAAGTGGGAGTCAGTGGACGGGAAGGTGCTTGTGGTGGATAGGGTTGGGGATGGCAGAGAGAGGTCGAGGGGGAGCGGGAATGGGGCCGAGATGCGCGGGGGGATAAACAACGAGAGGGTGCGTGGGGTCGTCAATAGGCTGGACGAGAGAAAGAGGATGGACGTGACGAGAGGGTTCACTGGGGAGAACGAGAGAATGGTGGCTGTTTATTCGTCAGGATCAGAAGTAACGACAGGGATGAGAACGGACCGCATGAGAGGGGAATGAGAGGGAGGAGGGTGTACAGCCGGGATCGGGATGACGCGAGGAGGAGCTGAAGATGGACGATGGAGGCGCAGAGCGCAGCGTCGAGGAGAACGCGGACAACGTGATGGGCAAGCATGGGGGACGATGGGAGAGCGAGTGCAGCAGAGAGGACGGCGAGAAGGGCAAGGGGCGGGACCGGAGAGATGAGGAGGGAAGGACGGGATGGGAGGAGGAGAACGAAGCAGACGGGGACGAGGAAGAAAAGGGACGAGTGGGGGAACAGGGCCATGGCGGATCCATCCTCGACCCTCTGCATAAATCCAATCTCGCCTCCGCGGCGAAGCACTCGCAGATCAAGGCATCTCCCGGTAAGAGCAAAAACACAGACCAAATCCACAGCAACCTCGCTCAGAAACACTCCGAACACCCACGACCTCTAGAGGAAACCACATCCCCCCAACAGAACTCCCTCCGGAACACCAACGTGCGAGCCAAGTCATCCCCCATTTCCTTTCCCTCGCACAAGGCAAGGTCCAGCGCCTTACGTACCACCTCCAAAGGTAACCCAACACCCACGCGATGTAATACCAACAGTAATTCCGTCTGCCAAGAATGAACGCATCCCGTGCCTGACATCCCCTCAGCCAAGACCCAAGTACCGCGGCTTTTCGATTGGAAACGTTCTAGATCCCGTTGGCACATGCCTGATCAAAAAAAAACCCTTGACCTCAGTCCGCGATCGCGCCATCATCCATCATCCACAGGGAGGGGCACTTGGGATTGGGAGGTGCGCCAAGCCTCACCTCCGCTCCATATACACCGGACATTGCGATGCGAAACGCGGGAGTGCCTGAACAACCCGGAGGACGATCGAGTTGCCCATCCTATGATCAGTCAACTCAGAGTGATGACTGAGCATGAATTCACTCCTGAAGCCAAAACAGTCGCATCGCATTTTTGGCCTAAAAGAAAGTGGTGAGTCATTGTGAAGGAATAGCACCTGCTGCGTAAGCCATAGCACCACTTCCGAAACCTACTTGACTAACTTACCCTAGTCTGCCCGACGCGGATACGGGCGGGAAGGAGGATCACTCTGTGTATCGCCGTGTAAACTGACATGGACGGTATCCAAACTCATCGACCATATACTTAGCATCGTCGGCAGCCACGAGTTTCGATCAAGTGGATCGGGCACGGCTAACTGACTGGGATTACACCGACGTCACATCATGCTGGATTACCACACGGCCTGAACGGACGAGGCGGGATTCCCGGTCTTTTAACCTGCCTTCGGAATAAGTGCACTAACCAAGTACGGTGATTCAGTCACTAGTCAGTGCAATTCGGTGAATGCACATACTACGTAGTACGGGAATCCAAAATCGTCGTCGGCCGCCACGAATCTCGATCGGAAACGGATAGTCCTGGGATGGCCCCGGCGTCATGCCATGTTGAATTATTGGGTATGCGCCCGGTATTTTTGGTGTTTGTTTTCGTCACCCCACACTAGTACGAGTCGCAAGACTTGCTGAGAGATTGGAGCACACATGGCGCCCCTCACGGGAATCGTACCTGAACGACATCGAATCATGAGGATCTTACCAAGTTAGTAAGTGAAGCCGACGTCGGAGAACTTTTTGGATTCCCACTAGCACCAGATCAGCGTGCGTGGCAGGAAAGTATCCTTCAAAAGACCTTAGTATTCGCCCCAGCACTACTGGTTTTGAACCCTACGTCATGACGTGTCCCATGATGAAGTTATCCTTTTCGCATCGATCGCGGCTTGAGTGAGAGTTAACACGTAACGGCTTAAGCGAATCTGGCGTCTTCTGGTCTTTCGGATCGAGATTCTATAGGCGGGTGAGAGGGTATGGCAGTGTGGAAGAGTAGGGACAGTTGAGAGTTGTAATTACGTGACGCGCTTACTCCCAGTGTTTGTTTTTCCCGCCTCAATTGTTTCTCTCATTTCTCGAGCTCGTATGTGCTATATCAACCTAACAAGCCTCATACATGTAGCCCTTCGAATCAGGAGCTGTCAAGAACCTGTCCTCCTCAGAGGCACCCATTGTCGGGCTCGTTCCCAAATCCCTGCCGAGTCCGTTCCTATCGTACATAACCTCTCGCAATACTTGGACGCTCCCCCACCAGGATGAGTACCTGTACGACCCAACTCGAGTCGCCAAATGAAAAACTCCACCAAAAAAATGGAGGAGGAAAAAAGAAAAAAGAACCATGGCCAGGACGACGGCGAGTACGAATTACCGGCATTTCGTCTTTCCTGCCTTTCCTCCCGCTCATATTTGACAACGACATGGATATGGCCTTCGGGAGGCTAATGCGGGAAAACACTTGACAAAACCTTCCCGGGCGGTAATTGCAGCTCGGGAAGGCAGTCGAACAAACGCATGTCCCCCAGTGAACTTGGATTTCCAATACATATGTCAAGGGGAAGAACAACCGTCCACAGCACGAGAACCGCAGCATCGACGTGCAGAAAGGTAGCACTCCTTTCGCTCTTGATGGCTTTCTTGAGATCGTAGACATTTGCTGAGCGTTTGACCCGGACAACGCAGCCGCTGCCCGGATCTTCGCCCAACACCAGGCAGTTTAGCACAAGATCTGGTTCGGATTTACAGCCTCCATGAACATCTGGATCAGGAAGGAAATATTGCACGCGTATTTACCGGTTTTCGCTATACGTGCAGCAGGTTTTCGCGGCCTGCTTGAGACAATAAAGTGGACAAGATCGGTCTGATCAGCGCGAGGTCGGAGTGGTGCTACTGGAGCAGGAAAACAAAGGTGAGTTGCGATTCTTCCGGGGTCGTTCAAGTGGATTATTTCCCGCCTGGCTTCGTCGTCCACATCGATCCTAATATCATCGCGGAGCTGAAATCACGACGCAAGCGGTGGATGTTACGGTAAGATTAAGGGCAGGAAGAAACAGTGGAAAGACGACATTCACCTTCCAAATCTCCATACTCCCCACCCTGAGGGGGGCATAATCACGCCACGGGTCTTCCAATCCAAGCTCTTCAACCTTTGCACAGAGGTCTTCTATTGTATCGGCTTCGCTGACCCTCACGGTTCGAACTTCGGTTTCTGGGTCGTCGAGATAGAATGTAGTACAGTCGAGGCCTTTCTCCATGCGGCAAGGCATGTGGTACCACTTCAGGGCAGGGGATTTCGCGCACAGCATGATGGCACACATGTACACTCCCAGAGATGCAGGGGGATAAGAAGTATTGTAGAAAGTCAACGTGCTCGACCAGGAATCTCTGGGGGAAAAAATGCGTCCAAGTTGAGCCTGCGTATTGCTATTAGTAGCAGAGTGCTCCACCGCCCCCGTTTACCAGGTGCAATCTTTACGGTGGGTGGGAAGTGTAAGACAGCGAGGAAAGCTCAACATGCAATGCTATATACTCAGGCTAAGCACTGGGCACAGTGTTCTCAATGAGAGGCGAGAAATATACGCAGTTCAGATCAAGGATGGAACCAAATCCGCCTCCTGCGAGCAGCCACACACCCAAAAATAGTCGACATCTTTTTCATAATTGCAATCAAGGGAGAATCGAACTCCCAAGTGGCAAACAAGCATTCATGACGCTCGAGAATGGCAACGATCCAAGGTTACCACTACTCCATCAACGCCCACGATGACCTTGTTCCGAGAGGACTGATAAGAACAAACCTGCAGTGGAGGTTTTGCAGCCGCTGCTCAGTCCTCAGTCCTGCTCAGCGCCCTAACCTTCAAAAGCTTTGGATCCAGATATGATGTCCATTTGATTGCGAGGACCATCGCGATATGCAGCATTCTAAAATTCAGAATTGATTGTTGAGCAAGATCGATGAGATACCGAGATGAATATAACAGCTACATCTCATCCTCGGGATCCCATCTCTATATCTTCTCCAGAGGCTGATGACAATACTTTTTCGTCTCGACTCGTCCTACCAGAACGAACAGCTCGAAAGTCAGCCACCTAACATATTACGGGATGCAGTGGTTATACATAAACAGATCACGACGGATCCGCTCGTGCTCGTGCCACGATTTCTCTGCGCCGAGTACGTGAGAGAGCCAGAAGGTCAGAGGCGGGTTGTTAGTGAAAGTGAGGTCTGCTTCGATATAGGCTGAACATCCCGTCTTTTCAAAGCCACTTGTGTATTGATCAATCTCGAGTCTGGCGGAGAGTCCGAGTATTTGTCCCATGATGAATTCGAGTACGACAACACGGTTGTGCTTCAAATATAGCAGGGCGAGGTAGAGGGAAAAATAGATAAAGGATTCGATGTCGTCTTGAATGGTGTGTAGCTTGACGGGTTCCATAAGAAACGGGGCATACATAAACGGCCAAGTCCCCTGCAAATAGAGTGTGAGCTGACTCGAAATTAGAAGATGAAAGAGTAATCGTCCGGTCATGGTCTCTTGGCTCTTTAGACTGTATCTCGACATTATGCTTGGCAAGGTCTCAATCGTTGAGTACCCCAAGAGCTTTGCTGTTCTCGTCTGACAATCAGGATGTTGTCGACACTGACGTCGCGATGGATAATACCACATTTCTCATACGCCTAGAAGGAGAAAGATCGAGCACGAGAATATGATATCTGTTAGATAAAAAGTACCAATGAACGCATCAAGGACAACCTTTAACAATTCTTTCGAAGACTGAAAACTGAGCTCGTCAGAGTCTCTCCATAAGACCGACAACAAATCGGTTATGAAGGTTTGGGTGGTAGGTTTGAAGCTACCACCACATCGCGAGCTGCGGTCATCGTTAGTGACTTCGGTGGGAGAGCTGCTGCCAGCACAGGAGGTACTAGCAGTAGAAGTCGAAAGAGAATACTGGGGTGCCTTTATCTTGATAATACGAAATATTTCACCCTTTATACCGGCCGGCGGATCAATCGTAGGATTTGAACAACCTGCCCGGCAATCGTTCCAAAGTGGACACGTTAACGTTACAGCTGTCGACGTGGCAAGTCATGTGATGCGACCTCAGGGCAGGGCATTTCGCGCGTGACCCTGCCCGTTTGTGCAATTATGTGCTTGACAAGTCACAAGAGGCGAGAAATATACACATTTCCTCAGACATGCTGGAGCCAGAGAAACGTACCTAATGCGAGTCAGACACTTCAAAGGTACGCCAAAAAAGTCCTTTTACCAAAACAAGTTGTAGCCCAGTGTACAATTGCAATTGCAATTAAGAGAGGGTCGAACTCTCGTGGCCGACAAACGCCGGAGGACGGCAGGTTACCGGTACCGGTTACCACTAATCCACCAAACGCCATGACCTTGTGCCGAAAGGCCTCATCCTGACTTTCAAAAGCGATCCAGATATGATGTCCATTTCATGGAGAGAACCATCGCGATATACAGCGTTCCAAAATGTAGAACTAAAAATTATGAGCAAGATCGATGAGATACTTGAATAATAAAGAATAAAACAGTTCTCCGTCTCTACATCTCATCCTCCGGGTCCCATCTCGATATCTTCTCCAGAGGCCGATAATAATATTGTTTATACTTCTTCGTCTCGGTCCTCTTCCCCGGGCGAGGCATCATGGTCTTCAACAACGTCGCCCGCTCCTGGTCTTCATCATTCTCCGGAACGTAAAACCATTGTGCTTCCAATGCACGATTCGACTCGTCCTACCAAAAAAACAGCCAAAAGTCAACCACCTAACAATATTACGAGATGGCTACACATAAACACATACCTTGAAACTGCTCTCCACCTTGCCGAAAACTCCACTCCCCCTCCCCGCCTCACCGCTCCTCAGGGCCTTCCGAAAGACCTGTATCCACTCCTCCTCGCTCCGCTGCGCCTTCAGCGACGGTCGACATTCCATCACCGACTTGTACAGCGATGAGATGGGCAGACATGATGCCCGGGAGGTGGCCATGCATTCAATCAACATACCCCGGATCTCAGTGAGAAGGGCTCGCGTTTCCGGATCCAGGGGCGGCTCCGGTTCGTGGGTTGCAGGTTTGGATCTTGATGTTGGCTTATTGTGACGCGATTTTCCGCAGGTAGGAGAGGTGGGGACGAGTTTGTCATGCCTAACTTTGACGTGCTTGGAGTTTGAAGTGGAGGGAAGAGTGTGTGATGAACGCTGCTGCGAAAGGAAACGTCTACCCTCGTCGTTTCTGTTTTTTTTCTTGCCTTTCGCCGGGGCGGAAGATGGCCCAGGCAGAACCTCATTCTCATTCTCCAGACTCCGCTTCCTTTCCCTCCGTATGGACTTGGATTCGACATGATCGGATGATTTTGATAATGATGCTCTGCGGGGAGGGCCTGATTCTGGTTCCGTCACTCGGGATCTCTTTCTGGCAGGCACACCACCTCCTGTATCGTTCCTTCTCTTGCGCTTCATCTTGGCTTGATTACTGGAGTACTCGTCCTCCGACCCAAGGGTATGCTCAGGATCACCCTGTTGATCCATTGCTTCCTTCTCGACCCTAGTCGAGGGTACCGATGAGGCGACAAGCGTGTCGGAATCATCCAACATTAATTCCTCGATCCACGAAATATTGCCATCATGGGCAGCTGGGATCTCGTCATGAATGGTCGGCGTCGGCGTCTCCTCAATCCCTTGCGCAGTCGAAGGGACAACAAGAGAAGGACTCTCAGGGGTCAGGGCAACGGTAAGATCGGTTGGATGATGCGTATCCAAGGGTAGCGGAAATGGGGTTGGACCCTGAACCTCGCCCGGATCTTGGTTCAACTCCACCGGATGGTCCATCTACACAAGACGGTCAACCAGAGACGATAAAGCAGGAAAAAGTCAGCGTACAGGACCGGTATTACCGCCATCTGTTTCTGAAGAGTCGCAGAGCAGTACGGAGACACCATCCGAACCCTTCGCCTCTTCTATTGCCATTTCCTTGGCATGGTGATCTGATGATAGCAGAGAGGAGGCTCGCATCGGAGAGATCGGAGCGAAAGACATCGGTGTAATAGGTCGCATGGGGGAGTTGGGTACTGAGTACGACGAGAGAGGCGGTGAGGACGGAGGAAGTGGTGATAATGGGCTATGGTCTGGTTCGGAATCGCTCGTGAGGGATGGCAGACTTGCGTGGTACCGTGGAGGACTGAGAGGATCTGTAACCACGTTTTCCACGCAATAAGAAATTTCTGGCTGGTCAACATGCAACTCCCTTGCTTCAACGGGGGACGAGAGCCGAGTGGTCGAAAGCGCCGGTTCCGAACCTGGTCTCGGATTGCGATGAATGCCTTGGATTTGGCGTGAAGACGAAGTGGGGGCAGATTGTCGTAGGTGGGAACGAGGTTCTGTCTTGATGGGAATGGGGTCATATCGCCATTGCCCGCGCTCGGCGGACGTCCGGAAGAACGTTGTCCTCACGTCTTCCTCAACAAAACTGTACCCTTCCTCATCATGGGTTTCTTCGTCTTCGCTGTCGTAGAACACAGGACTAAAACGACGGTAAGAGTCGGTTGGGTGTTTCTGATGGAATAATGAAAACCTTGGAGGACTGGAAAGAGGGACCGATTGACGAAAAACGGTATCGGGGAAGCTTGAATCGAAACTGGGAAGCGTTGGATGGATTTGCTTTGGGTTATTGGCTGGAAGTGGCGCCTGATGATGTTGCCAGAATGGGGAGGGCTCATCGATGAGGCCAAAAGCACGGCGATGGAAGGTTTCTCTCTCGGACATCGGGCTGGACTGAATATCGGGATAACTATGTGCTGTAAATGAAAATGGCGTCCTGGGTGGGGAGGACGAGTGAGGCGGGGAAGATGAGGGGACTGAATGGGCAGTGTGAGTGTCCGAGCATATCAAGAGCGGTGGGAGCGAGGCAGAGGAAGAGTTGCTCTGGTTTCTTCGGTGGGACGAGAAACTGAGCGCGGAAAGAGTGTTTGACATGGTCGTTGAAATGATAAGACAATCGTCACGTGTACTTCCGTGTAAATTGGTCAACGCGTTTTCAGGCGGAGCTTCATTTAGCCAATCATACACGCGTCGACGCGTCGAATCATGTGGGAATGGCTCCGGTCCGAAGGTCCGACGATTCCCGATGACGAAGGGAAATCAATCGATATATCAACCGAGTAAGCTGCAAGTGCTGTCTGTGCTCTTACGATACTAAGATTCCCAATGGTCAATAAATACAGTCTAAAAATTCAAAGATCAATTCAATTGACTTACGGCACGTCATGAGCTCCTCAGCAAAACCATAAGTTTGATTTGATCCAAATCAGCTCTTTCTGGATGTTTCCGTAAGATGGCGGGGACAATTCGAGAGGGAGGGGAACCTGAGGACGGACATAGTACTGCCGAAGAGAGGATGCAATAGAAGAATGGAAATACTTCTGCCCAAGTCCTAGGATAGGTGCATGATTAGACGTCGACAAGTCTAGAGGGTATAAAAACTCACTCAGATGTGTCACAGAAGTGATACCGACCGTATGGAGACAACACTGGAAGCCATTTCAAGAACAAAACGCACTCATTGCAGCCTGTAGTACGTGCATCCAATTACGGTCAGTGCCAGCAACTCAACCGAGGTTCCAGACATCCCACTTACAGTGATCGTCGCCCAAGAGGTAGGGAAAGACAGCGACTTTATGTATAGTCAGAGATGGCCGTACATCAAAAGGACGTCGATTCGAGAGAGGACCCGTGGGTTGTGTGCACTGCGCAAGAACAATGTGGATGAATACAAGATCTCCACCGAGTGCCATCACTTTGTGGATCAAAAATAAATTCAAACCCCGATCCACATGTTTTCCCGCCCACCTCGGTTGGCAATGGCATGGTTTCTTTCAGGCTCACAGCTTGAGATGGTCATGATTCAACCCTCTGTATCAAGGACGTAACTACTGGTCGAACGGTAGCCATTGCTTACTTAGCAATGCTACAGGCGGAGAACGAGCATGGCAGGGGTTCGATTCCCCTCGGGTTTTAGGCCGCCGCTCGCTCATATCATCTAGGCAAATTTGACGCACCTGAACACCAATGGCGCAAGGGAACCCGCCTACGTGTTTATGGATCAATCGGTGATAGATCAATGGATGTTTTTTATGTGCTCCGCATCACAGCAACAGACCCCGAGCGATGTAAAGCGCGCGCGTCTTTGCTATCGTGACTCTGGGACCCCATCATCCAGATCAACTTCCATTGCAGCTTCGCAACCAGAAAAACAGAAAAATAGACCCGAACCTGCCAGTAGGCTGTCCGGGGGCAATGCTATCTTAAGAAGAACCCAGAATTGTCAGATTGCAGTGATCACGAAGGGGTTGCAGAGGATGAGAACTTGGAGCCTGACCTGGGGTAAGTAATACTTCCTCCTCACCTATTACCGCGGGCGTCTCGGCCTACTGCGGAAAATGGTGACCATCCTCAATAATGCCCTTGGTATCGTCTCCTCACGAATCACCCTCTGTTTTAGAGTCAGTCTGCCGTCTGTAACGACTCACGTTATTCTTGGGTGAGTCGCCACAAACCCTGCCTTGGATATCAATTTCCCCCTCCTCAGTTATGGAATATATGAACAGACTTTCAACTCCTTCAACCAGAGCCCTTGCGTGGTGGGAGCATACCTCGCAAGCGCCTGCACCGGTAATCGTGCGTATCTTGCCCACGGATGCAGCAAGGGACTGGTATGATTGTAACTGACCGCTATAACCCTGTTCAGCACCTGTCGTCAATGAACAATTGCCACCCACCTATCATTATACCGGACCTTTGGTCTCCACCGCCACGCCTTGTAAATGCAACACGGTGTATTACAGCGTGATCAGCGCCTGCGGGATCTGCCAAGAAGGGCAATACTTGACGTCTATCTCTTTCCTGCATCGTTCGGTGACGCTGATGGACTAATGGCTTTTTCTTGTTCAGATGGTCCCAATGGAACACGAATTGCTCCTCGGTTTACACTATGTGCGTGAAATCTAGCACCCCGTCGACACCAGCCGTTGATCGCGACCTTTTGTGAAGATTCCCAGTACCAATACCCTCCGGAACTCGAGTTCCTCACTGGGCATATCTTCCTATCGGAGTAAGCCTCTCTTTTCTACCATTCTCCGTAACTGTCTCAATGTAACATCCCCAGTCAGACGATCTTTGGAATGTCCCCGCCGCAGAAGCCGCTCTCTGTAAGTACAATCATTCGCGTATTAATCGAGAGCACTTCTGTTCCTATCCTCCCGTCAGCCGGACCAGAATCCACGGCAACAGGCTCCGCCCGTACTTCTCTCACCAGATATCACAGCACTCTCACAGGTGCAATTACCACTGTGACTTCCGGTGGCAATACAGGGGGGGTAGAAGGAACAACCCAAAAGAAGTCGACAAACGTTGGAGCTATAGCAGCAGCAGGGGGCATCGTCGGTGGCGTCGTTGGCCTCGCATTCATCGCACTCCTCGGGATCTTGCTCTTCCGCCGCCGTATCTTCCTTCGTTTCGTACCGCCTTCCCTAACCAATCTACGTCAACATCCCGATCCCCCGCCTCCGGCTTATGATGAAATCGGGAGTACAATGGCGATAAGTGAGCCCCTGATGAGGTTTTATGTGAGATCTACCTGTTTCTTCCTTTGCTTTGTCGTCCAGTTTGTTTTTAGAGGCAAGGCTCACTGACCTGGATTCCTCTAGGACCCGTCTGATCCTACCACTTTCCTTGCGACGACGCGAACAACAAATGGATCTGTGCGGCCAGTCGTGTCCTCAGACCCCGCCTTACGGCCGGTGCGTAAGTCAAATCTCCCCTCGGATATCAGGGTAGACAGGAACTAGTATCACGCGGTGTTCAATCTTTGGTCCATATGCTGCTGCGTTGAAATCTCAGGCTTCGCCGCGTTTGAAATTTCCGTGTATTTAAAGAACGAAAGGACTCTGGTTTCTCCCTGATACCTATGTCGTTAAGTTATTGCCTTCGCCGACGTAAGCAACCTCAACAACTAGGAAATCAAAAATCCTCGAGGTTGCATGCAATTTACCAGCCATGATTAATCTACAAATCTACACCACAACTGTCACCCTTCGGCCCATGCCCCTAGACGTCGGCAACAGCTCATATAATAAATTGTGAAATCCGGACGACAGTGGCATTGGCACCAACTGGTGCTCGCTAGCGTTGTTACCATAGTTCCAGTGATCCCCTGCGCCTAAAACAGGATCTCAGAGTGGAAGTCTTATAGGATAACCTGTAAAGAAAGAGGAGAATTATACGGGAAGCAATAGATTCGTTATTAGTCAGTGATACAGAGGTATGTACAAGAGGAAACGCAACGTGACGCCCTCAAGAGACAAGAGGGGAATAAAGAAAAATTAAACAACGAAGATGAAAGAAGGGAAGAAAAGGAGCACCTATATTCAAACACCAACCATACACCAACAAAGAGACAACTAAGCTACACCAAAAGGAACCTCCAACCTAAACCCGGAACGCGGTGTTCAACACCTCCATCCACCGCGAATGAGGGGAAACGAAAAGTGAGGACACACGAACCAAGTTCCAAAGTCCCCACGAGTTTATCCAAAAAAAAAACAGAGTCCGTCGGTACAAATTACGAACCCGACGAGGTTGGCGGCCATCATGGTGAGGATGTTGAATGTCCCGCCTAGGGCGGCTAGGTGTGTGTACCATCGTTCGTTGCCGATAGGGCTGCACGCCGTCACCGTAATATACGGGTATACGGTACCCGTCATACGGTTACGGCCCCGTCGCCGTCAGGCTTTCGCTCCGCACATTGACGGTACGGGTGCCGGTACGGTTTGCCACCAAT